>Ga0182030_10024594_pt1 | contig 11052 bp, 9 predicted proteins | sample 812S3MmetaG_FD_121299 | JGI IMG/M metagenome (GOLD analysis project Ga0182030, IMG submission 121299) | Permafrost microbial communities from Stordalen Mire, Sweden - 812S3M metaG (Illumina Assembly) | ecosystem: Environmental > Terrestrial > Soil > Wetlands > Permafrost | place: Sweden... | reverse complement strand
TGCGCGGAGGTGGTGTGGGACGTGCAGAGGGCCCTGATGGGGTTCGTGGCCAAGCACTGGTGCGACCCCGACGACGGGATCTGGGAGGTCCGCGGCCCCCGCCAGCATTTCACCCACTCCCGGGTAATGGCCTGGGTGGCCTTCGACCGTGCCGTGCGCGCCGTCGAGGTCCACGGCCTCGACGGACCGGTCGAAGAGTGGCGCCACGCCCGCGACGCGGTGCGCGCCGAGGTGCTGGCCGAGGGTTGGAACGAAAAACGCCAGGCGTTCACCCAGTACTACGGCTCCGATGAACTCGACGCCAGCGTCTTGATGATCCCGTTGGTCGGTTTCCTGCCCGCCGAGGACCATCGGGTGGTGGCCACGGTGGAGGCGGTGCAGCGCGAACTCATGGTCGACGGGTTCGTCCTGCGCTACCAGAACCGCTCCGGCGTCGACGGATTGGAAGGAACGGAAGGGGCGTTTCTGCCGTGCACGTTCTGGCTGGCTGACTGCCTCGCCCTCATGGGTCGCCACGACGAAGCCCGCGCCATCTTCGAGCGGCTGCTGGCCCTGACCAACGATTTGGGGTTGATCTCCGAAGAGTACGACCCGGCAGCCAAGCGCCTGGTCGGTAACTTTCCCCAAGCCTTCACGCACGTGGGGCTGATCAACACCGCCCGCGGCATCAGCGCGGGGGTGGGTCAGATCCCGGCCCTGGCCAGTACCGAGGTCACCGCACCGGCCACCACCTCGGGGTGATCGAACAGCAGTAGATGCCCGGCGCCGGGTACCCGGATGATTTCGGCGCCGGCGAGCAGGGCGCCCAGGCGTTCACCTGAGGCGGGGCTGACGATGCGGTCGGCCGTGCCGATGACCACCGCAGCAGGCAGCGACAGGTGTTCGGGGGCGAGTTCGCCCAGCTCGTCGACCAGCGCCCGCTGCTCGATGGCGAAACTGCGGGGGAGGCCGCCTTGGCGCCAGGCCTGGGCCACGCTCTCGGCGGTGGGGCCGCCCACTCTGCCCTCCACCATGGCCCGCACCGAAGGGTAGGTCAGGACCCGGCCCGCGGCCCCGATGGCCAAGCGGGCCAGGACGGTTCCCACTGCGGGTACCGCGAGGACCCGGTCGACGAACGTGACCGACTCGCCGGGGCTCACCGAGGCCACCAGCACGAGGCCCGCGATGCGCTCGGGGGCGGCCTCCGCCACCGCCAGCGCAACGCCCCCACCCCAGCTGTGGGCGGCCACCACGGCGCGGGGGATCTCGAGGCGGTCGAGGAGCTCGATCACCGCAGCCGCGTTGTCGGCAAAGCCCCCGGCCCGCCCGCCGGTACGCCCGTAGCCCAGCCGGTCGGGGGTCACGACCATGCAGTGGTCACGCAGCAGGGGCACCACGCGGGCCCAGTCAGCTGCGCTGCCCGGTTGGCCGTGCAACGCCACCACCGCGGGACCTCCTCCGGTGACGTCCGCCACGAGGGCGGAGGTCACCGCGGCACCCCTAATGAACCCCGAACCAACCGAGCACCGTCTGGCCGACCACGATGGCGGACATGAGGCTGACGCCGGCCACGATCAGGAAACCCAGGACGCGTAACACCGGCCCGTTGGCTGCGTCGCCCAGCAGGCTGCGCCGGTTGGTCAGTTTGAGGATGAATACCAAAATGATGGGCGTGATGATCCCGTTGAGTTCCTGGGTGTTGAGCAGCAGCGTCACCAGGTTGCCGGGGGCGAGGGCCACAATGGCCCCGACCAGCACCTGGCCGGTAAACAGCGACAGGAACAGGGGCGCTTCGGTGAAACGACGCGACACCGAACGTTCGACACCTACCGCCTCCGACACGGCGTAGGCCGTAGAGAGAGGGACCACCGCACCGGCCAGGGCCGACGCCCCGAACAGCCCCAGTGCGAACAGTTTGGTGGCCGCCGCGCCGGCCACCGGTTTGAGGGCCTGCGCGGCTTGGCTGGCCGATGCCAGGGGTTGGCCGAAGCGGCCGATGGCTGCCGCGGTGGCCACGATGATGAAGAAGCTGATGACGTCGGAGAAGATGGCCCCGGCGATGGTGTCGAGTCGTTCGTAGCGGTACTCGTCGGGCCCGATCCCTTTGTCGGCCACCGCGGCGGCCACGTAGAGCTGCATGTAGGGGGTGATGGTCGTCCCGATGAGCTGCACGCCGAGGAGGATGAACGCTTTGGAGGCCAACAGGTGGGGGACGAACGTGTCCCCCAGGGCTGTCCCCCAGTGGGGATGGCCCAGGAATGCGGCGATGGGATAAGTGAAAAAGACGGCGGTGAGCAACAGAAACAGCCGTTCCGCGTAGCGGTAGGAGCCGAACATGACCAGCGCCCAGATGGCCACCGCGGCGATGGGCACCGACAGGTAGCGGCTTACACCCACCAGTTGGAGGGCGGCTCCGATGCCCGCGAACTCTGATACGACGAGTCCCACGTTGGCCAATACCAGGCAGAAGAGCGCGAAACCGGCCCAGCGCAAGGTGAACTCCTCGCGGATGAGCGCGGCCAGGCCTTTGCCGGTGTAGGTCCCCAGCCGAGCGCACATCTCTTGCACCACGACCAGGCCGACCGTTACCAGCAGCATGAAGAACAGGGTGCGGTAGGCGTACTGCGCGCCGGCGCTGGCGTAGGTGACGATGCCGCCGGCGTCGTTGCCGGCGTTCGCCGCGATGATCCCGGGACCCGCAGCGGTGACGAAGACCAGCCATCCCCGGTGCCGTTTCGCGGGCTGCGGGGTGAGGACGCCCAGGTCCGGTTCGTTCATTGGGAGACCGTCACGACAGCAACCGGGGAAAGTGCAGGCGGCCGCGTTCGGGCATGAGTGCGTCGACCACGTCGTCGGCCAGGATTCGGCCCAGCGGAAAACCATTGTCGTCGACAACGACAATGGACGAGTGGCGGGACTCGATCAGCCGTTCGGCCACCTCGGCCAGATTGGCGTCCACCCCAACCATGACCGGTTCGCGATCAGCCAGCAACTCTGCGAGGGTTGCCTCGTCGGCTCCCACCGCCAAATCGAACAGTGAGACATCGCCTTGGAACGCTCCGTCGAGGACTACGGCCACAGCGTCGATGTCGGCCGCGTGTTCCCGTGACTCGGCCAAGAGGCGCCGGGTCCCGGTCACGTTGTCGGAGGGTGCTGCGATGACCAAGTTGGTGGTCATGAACCCGCCGGCGGTGTCTTCCTGGTAATCGAGGAGCGCCTGCAGTTCGTCCCGCAGCTCGGTTTGCATGTGCTCGAGCAACTCTTCGCGGTCGTCGTCTTCGAGGTCGCGCAAGGCGTCGACCGCTTCGTCGGGCTCCATGCGGGCGAGGAGGGCAGCGGCGTCCTCGGGCGGCGTCTCGCGCAGCAAGGCGCCCAACTCCTCGGGATCCATCTCCTCGAGGGCGTCGGCCGCGTGTTCTGGGGGCAGGCTGGCCAACAACTCTTGGCGGGCGTCTCGGCCGAGGTCTTCCAACAGGTCGGCCAACTCACCCGGTCGAAGTCGTTGCAAGCCGTTGTTGGAGGCACGCAAACGTACGTCGCGGACCTCGGAACCAAACGGCTGGATGGCGCCCCAGTCGATCACCCGCTCGGGAGTGGGAGTCTCGCGCCACCGTTTGGGTCCAAGACGGCGCAGCAGCGTCTGGGCGCTGACATCCACGCCGACCAGACGGAGGACCGATGTGGGGGCGCCGGTGACTGCGACGCCCGACACCGAGGCCAGGTACAGGTCGGCGGCCCGGATGACCTGCACGTCGTCGATGTCGACCAGTTGATGATCGAGGACGTCTCGGGCCAGGAGGACCTCACCTTCGCGCCGGGTGAAATCGCGGTCGACTTGTGCCGAACGCAACTCGACTGAACCGCGCGATACCTGGGCGACCGCTTCGATGGGCATGAACGCTTTGCGCCGCCCGATACTGACCACGACACCGGTGACCGCCGGATACGCCTCCTCGCCGTCCCAGCGGGCCACCACGTCGGCCAGCCGTCCGATCTCTCCGGACTGGTTGAGGACGGGGCTGTGCAGGATGCCGGCGAGTGAAATCAAGTTGTCGCGCACGGCCCGCGTGGCGGTGAGGCGTTGACGGCGGTGGCGGCGGGCGGTGCGGAGACGGGAGGGATTTGGCGAGCGCTGGAACATGGCGACCTCTTCTCGGGTGGTCAAGAGTCGATGTGGCCGACCCCCGGTCGCCGCTCATCGAGCGGCCAGGAACCCGGCAGAGGGCGAGCGGCGCCGCTGTTCAGTGGCGCGGTTCGCCCGGTAGGCGAGACGAGTTGGGGCTACTGGGGGGTTCGCTGCCGGGCACTCGTCCTCACCTCCTCGAAGCGCTGTGTCGCAGCGAGGATATCGCGGGATGTTGGTGCGTCGCGGCTTCGGGGTGCTATGGCAGAGGGATGCCAACCTTTGAGTCATTGGTCGAGTTGCCCTCTACCGCCCGGGGCCCAGGATCGTGGTACGTGGTCGGTCCACGGGGAGAGGTGCTGGTCGACGGGGCCGGCGGGGTTCCCCGGGGCGATGAACCGCCGCTCGAGGGCGGTGAGGACCCGATCCTCATGGGCTTGGTCGACGGTGCACCCGTGTGGGCCGTGGGGATGGCAAGTCTGCCCGAGGCGCCCGACGGCTACCTGTGGCAGCCGTTGCGCCCGCTTGGCATGCGTATCGACACCGAGGTGTGGATGCTGGCCGGACGGGCCGTGCAGTTGGTGGAATGGGCGCGGACCAGCCGTTTCTGCGGCCGCTGCGGTACGGCCACAGAACGGGCCCTCCACGAGCGGTCCACCAGGTGCCCCGCCTGCGGACTCAGCGCGTACCCCCGCTTGGCCCCCGCCATCATCGTCATCGTGGAGAGGGGAGACGAGATCCTCCTCGGCCAGGGTCGCGGTTTCGGAGGTATGTACTCGGCGCTGGCCGGTTTCGTGGAGCCCGGCGAAGGCTTGGAGGAAACGGTCCGCCGGGAGGTGCGCGAGGAGGTCGGCGTCGAGGTGGGCGACATCCGCTACTTCGCCAGCCAGCCGTGGCCGTTCCCCCATTCGTTGATGATCGGGTTCTTCGCCACCTGGAGTTCGGGTGACATCAAGGTGGACGGCGAGGAAATTGTTGATGCCGCCTGGTTCCGGGCGGACGATCTGCCCAGCATTCCCCCTTCGATCAGCATCGCCCGCCTGTTGATCGACAATTGGGTGACGCGCCAGGGAGAGGTGACCTGACCGGGGAGGGGACGCTCTCTACACTCCGGAGCTATGGCGCGCGCGGCGGGACTGCTTCCTCTGGCGGGGATCGCAGGACTCCTGTTGGCCGGGTGGCTGGTCGCCGCCTGCGGCGGTAGCTCCGAACCGAGCGCAAACCAGCAGTCCTTCTTGGCCGCTGTCCATCAGCAGGCACCTGATGTGGGCGCCTATCGCAGCGACGCCCGGGTGGTGGCCCTGGGCCAGGCGGTGTGCAACGACCTGGCCGCCGGCGTGGGGGTGCCCGATATCGCTTCCCGTCTCGCCTCCTCGAGCCTGCCTTCGCCTGACCTGGGCGCGATCATGAGCGCGGCGAGCCAGACTCTCTGTCCCCAGTACGCCTCGGTGTTCTCCGGGGGCTGAGCGGCGGTCTGTTGTCGCCTGCCGGTGTGCCGCTGGCCATCGGTGCGTCGCCCGGGGCTGGGGACGGTTTGTGGGCGACGAATTGCCGGATGATCGGAGTTTTTCCGAGGCGGACGCGCGGAGGCGACCGGGTGGTTTACTCCGCCGCCGGCCACGGGGAGGCGTAGGTGAGGATGCGCTGGCCGCACGCCAGATGCGTTCCGGGCGTGAGGACGTGAACGTGGTAGGGAGCGAGCCGTTCCCAGTCGACTTCGCCGGGTCGCAGCACGAAGGTGCCGTACTCCGACCCGCGGTCGATGAGGGTCACATCCCAGTTCTGGCAGCGCACTTCGGCGTGGACGGCGGAGACTTCCTCGGTCGCCGGGCCGCTCAGGCGGAGGGGACGGGCCTGGCCCCCGGTGATCGCCGGGTCGCCTTCGGGGGCGCTTCCCAACACGTAGTTACCGTCGACGCTGAACACGGTGCTGTCGTCGCGAACCAAGACGCCGAGTGGGGGGCGGGGACCGTCGCTGGGGTGGCGGGGGGTGTCGGGGATGGTCGCGCCGCAGCGGACACACGACGACGAGAAGGGATGATTGAAGTGGTTGCGGGCGCAGCGCACCCCGCTCACCACGGTGGCGCCGGCGGTCAGTGGTGCGGGCATAGCCGCGCTGGGCAGCGGGTCCCCTGGCGCCTGGCGGTGACTGCGCAGGTCGATGGTTTCGCTGGGGGCGGGCCGATGGTCGACGTCGACCCGATTCGGGGAGGAGACGGCGGGGCTGCGCACCACAACGGGTCGTTCGGAGGCCGGGGAGGCGAGTTCGCCGGCGGCCACCGCGCCCGGCGGGGGAGGGGGCGGCGGCGGGGGTACCTGCGACTCGGCGCCGGCGGGGAGGGGGCTGGCGGAGAGACCTCCGCCCGGGAGGGGGGCCGGGTTGGAGAAATCTCCGGTGGGCCATTCGGCGCGGGCGGCGGGATCGGAACGCTGATGATCGGCTGAGCGTGCCGGTGGGGGAGGGATGGCGACCGGCGCGCCACCGGCCGGGGCGCTGCCGGCCGGTGGGGGTATCGGTCCCCAGCCGCCGGGCAGGTCGGGCGATGCCACCGGTGCCCGGGCCGTCGCGGGGGAGATGGCCCCCGGTGGGACCTGGGCCGGTTGGTCGCTGCGGATGGGTTGATCGCTGCGGATGGGTTGGTCGCTGCGGGCCGGTTGGTCGCTGCGGATGGGTTGGTCGCCGCGGGCCGGTTGGCTGGCCGGTGCCCACGGGGCTGCGTTGGCCGGGCTCGGCGAGTTCGGGGCGAGGGGGCCGGGATTGGAGTTGCTCGGCGTGATGGTGGCGCGCGGGTCGCTGGTTAGCGCCCCAGCCCGGGGATCGCTCGACGAGAAGGTGAATCCTCGGGGGTCGGGCGCCAGGGTGAATCCTGCTCCAGGTACTACCCCGTCGCGGAGGTCGAAGACGGAACCGGCGGGCGCCCTGGTCGGTGAGCCAACGGGACCGACGGTGACCATGGGCGGGATGCCCAGCGATGCGGCCAGCCACCCCGGGTTGGGATTGGGGGTCAGCAGGCGGGTTCCGTCCCACAGCTGCACCGGTCCGTGGAGGAGGGTCACCAGGCCGGCGTCTCCGCCGCCGACCACCGCGAACGGTGCCGCCCGTTCGGGGTCCCCGCTGCGCAGCACGCCCAAGATGTGTTCGGCCAGGCTTTGGGCCGCGCTCGGCGAGCGAGGGGCCTGCTGCACCGCTCTGACCAGGAAATCCAGCAGTGGGGCGGAGGCCGTCGGTCCGATCCACACCGAGATGGTCCCTGCGCGGATCACCGCTCCAGGGCCCGGCACCACTTCGAGGCGATCGCTCATCGGGCGGCCGCCAGGGCCTCCAAAGAAGCTGCCACGTCCTCGGCGCTGGCCGGTCGATCCTCGGGGTTTGGTTGTAGGCAGCTGGCGATCACTGCCGCTTGGTCCGGTGGCAGCCGGACGTCAATGGCGGGCGGCTCGAAAAGGACCCTCTGCACGGCCGTCAGGGGGTCGTCGCTGGCCAGTCCGGGATGCAAGGAGCGCTGCGCGAGTACCAGGTGGATGGTCGCTCCCAGCGACCACAAGTCGGTGGCCCGGGACCTGCCCTCGCCTCGGATCACGGCAGGGTCGACGGTTTCGAGGCGATCGGTGGGGTCCGCCATGACGGTCTCGCCCACTTCGAGGGGGGAGGGAGGCTGAGGTACGGCCAGCAACGCCATATCGTCGCCCAAGAGGACCGAGCCGGGGCTCACGGTGCCGTACACCCGACCTGCCTGGTGCAGATCATGGAGGCCGCGAGCGGCCTGGGCCAGCGCTCGAAGCCGGGCCCGGATGCCGGTGGGAGCACGGTTGGCCAGGGAGCCGCGTTCTTGGTAGTTGGTGGCGAAGTAGGCCACCGGCTCCTCCCGCTCGTCCCGTCCCGCCTCGATCAGCGTGACGATGCGAGGTGAGCGTGCCGCGGCGACCGCCCGCAGGTGCTCCACGGCCAGAGCGAAGCGGGTGGGGTCGGCGTCGAGGAGATGGATGGCGACCTCGTGTGGGGCGTCGTGGAGCCGGCTCGGGGCAAGGGCCAGGAAGGCTTTAGTGCGCGGTCCGGGAGGACCGAGGGGGCGCACAACCTGATAGTCGGCGATCCAGTCCCTCCCCTCCGTTGTCGCCATCACTGTCCCTCCGGGCGCCGATCTGATCCCGGTTGAGCGTACCGGCCCGCATCTCCCCTGTCCGATTGTGACAACATGAAATATACTGAGATATATGAAAACTCATAGAGGGTGGTTCGGAGTTGTCGTCGCCGTGGTGCTGACGTGCTCGGTAGTGACCTGCTGGTGGTGGGATCACGGAACGCCGGCGGCCCGCCGTTCCGCCACCCCATCTCGGCCCCGAACGCCGGTCCCGGTGAGCGCCTTCAGCGAGGCCATGGCACCCGCCGTCACCGTGCCCGACCCCGCCTCGAGCTGGGCCGTTCCGTCGAGCGCCCGGTGGTTAGTGACCGCAACGGCAACGCAGTTCGTCCGGACCCTCCTCTCGGCGCCTCCGGGAGGTCCCGATGTCGCAGCGCGCTGCGCAGCGCTGGTCACCCCGTCGTTGCGGGCCACGCTGGCCGTCGCGCCGGGAGCGCCCGCGTTGGCCGGGGCCGCGCAGCCGGTGGTGGTGACGGGGGTCGTCGCCACCATCGATGACTGGGCGCCCGGGAAGGCCGGCGTCGCGCTCGGGGTTTCGGTTCGCGCCGGGGCCGATGGTCCGCCCGCCTTGTTGGCCGTCGACGTGCGCGTGGTGTTGGTCGCCGGTCGGTGGCTGGTCGGCGGTATCCAACTGTGAGCGGCGCCCGAAGCGGGTTCGGTGTCGTGGCGGTGGTACTCACCGTCCTGGTGGGCCTGCCCTTGGCGGTATCCCTCTCGGCGGCCGCAGCGCTCAGCGGGGGCAGCGTGGCCGGTGGTCAGCCTGGGTCGGCATCGGGTTCCGGCGGCGGGGAGGGACCGGGCTCCACCGGCGCCGTGGTGGGCGGGATCCCTGCGGCCTACCTGGCCGACTTTCGCCAGTCGGGGGCCCGATTCGGAGTCCCGTGGGGAATCCTGGCCGGGATTTACCGCCTGGAGTGTGACTTCGGCCAGAGCAGGCTGGCCGGTTGCAGCCCGCCGGGGACGGAAAACGGCGCCGGCGCACAAGGGCCCGGCCAGTTTCTCGCCCCCACCTGGCGGCGTGGCCTTGCTCCTGATTCGATCATCGAGCCCGGTCCGCCCACCGTGTCGGTGGCCGACGGCTACGCCACGGATGGCGACGGTGACGGGGTGGCTGATGTATGGAACCCGGCGGATGCCATCGCCTCCACCGCGCGCCTCCTGGCCGCCAACGGCGCCGCTGACGGGGATCTGGAGCAGGCGGTCTTCGCGTACAACCACGACCCCACCTACGTCGATGACGTCATGGCGCTGGCCGCCGGCTATCAGGCTGCTCCGGCGGCTTCGGTGTCCCCCGGGGCTGGCTCAGCGATGGTGCAAGCGGTCCTGGCGACCGCAAAGGCGCAGCTGGGTAAGCCGTACCTGTGGGGTGGCGCAGGGCCGGGTAGCTACGACTGCTCCGGGCTGGTCATGGTGGCCTACGCAGATGTGGGGTTAGCCTTGCCGCACAACGCGGCGGCCCAGTACCAGCTCACGGCGAACCACCCGGTGCCACTTTCCGCCCTCGAGCCCGGGGATCTCGTGTTCTTCGGGACATCGGTCCCCGGAATCGAACACGTGGGGATCGTGGTCGGAGGAGGCGAGATGATCGACGCTCCGCACAGTGGGGCTGTCGTGCGCGTAGAGCCCTACGACTGGAACGATCTCCTGGTGGCCACCCGACCCCTCGACTGAGCACCCGCACGGTGGGGTAGGGTCCTACGAATGGTGTCACGCTCGTCCCGGGCGGTAGCAATCCTTCTGGGGTTGGTGCTGTCGATTTCGGGGCTTGTTCCCTGGGGGGTGGCGAGCGCGTCGGGAGCTCCCAGTCCCGACGGGTTGTCGCACCCCACGGCGCCCCATCTGGGCGCAGCTGCTGCCCGAACACCGGTAGTTGCGGCCGGCGTGGGGAGCGCGGCATTCGACAACACCGGAGTGCGCTCGTTTGGCGACGCCACCGATCTGGGCGCCCCCACGTCCGCGCTCTCGAGCCCCTTAGGGGGAATGGTGGCCGACCCCGATGCCGCCGGCTACTGGCTATTTGCCGCTGACGGTGGCGTCTTCGCATACGGCAACGCCACGTTCTACGGCTCGGCGGGGAGTTACTCGCTCTACGCTCCCATCGTGGGGATGGCACCCACCCCAGACGGCAAGGGTTACTGGCTGGTGGCGCAGGACGGCGGCATATTCTCGTTCGGCGACGCTCGTTTCTACGGGTCCATGGGTGGCCACCACTTGAACTACCCCGTCGTGGGTATGGCCGCCACCAAAGACGGCAAGGGCTACTGGCTGGTCGCTGCCGATGGAGGGATCTTCTCGTTCGGGGACGCCGCGTTCTACGGGTCGACCGGTGGCCATCCCCTGAATGCGCCGGTGGTGGGCCTAGCGGCCACCAATGACGGCGAGGGCTATTGGTTGGTGGCCGGCGACGGTGGAATCTTCACCTTTGGGGATGCGGTGTTCAAAGGATCGGCGGGTTCGGTGGTGTTGTCCAACTCGGTGGTCGGCATGACTCCGACGAAAGACGGTGACGGTTACTGGCTGGTGGACGCGGGTGGCGTCGTCTACCACTACGGAGACGCCCCCTTTTACGGCGACACCGGGGCGACCAACCCCGACGCGCCCATTGACGCCATCGCCCGCACTCCCAGCGGCGACGGCTACTGGCTGTTGGAACCGGACGCTTTTACCGTGGCCTTCAGCCATCCAGCGTCGGGTTCGTCAATCGTGTCGATCGCCGCGTCGCAGATACGGGCCGATCCCGACGCGGCCTACGGCCAGTTCTGCAATCCCTATGGGCCGTGCGAGGAGTGGTGCGCACTGTTCGCGACC
>Ga0182030_10024591_pt1 | contig 11052 bp, 9 predicted proteins | sample 812S3MmetaG_FD_121299 | JGI IMG/M metagenome (GOLD analysis project Ga0182030, IMG submission 121299) | Permafrost microbial communities from Stordalen Mire, Sweden - 812S3M metaG (Illumina Assembly) | ecosystem: Environmental > Terrestrial > Soil > Wetlands > Permafrost | place: Sweden... | reverse complement strand
GACCGAAACCCTATTCGCAAAGATCTGTTCGCCTAGCCTCGACTTGTTGCGATGGACGGCTGCGCTCCGGACCGAGGTCCGCAACTCAAGAATGAAATCTGCGCCAGAGAGCTACCGGTTGGAACGCCTTGATAAATTCTAAAGCATATGGTGGGTACGACTAATCGAGGTGGAGCGTCTACGAGGTGGGGGCGCGATGGTGCGAGCGGCACTTATCGAAATGAATGGGTGGACGGGCGCTTATGAAATCCTTTCGAGCGGCGGTCAATAATGGCCTATGTACGATCGGTTGAATCGAGCCCGACGGGCTCTGCCGCTGGTGCTTGGCGCGGTCACTTTAGCGAGTGTGGTTGTGCTGCTGGCCTGGGATGCCGCTCCGGGGTTGTTTCCTGCGCGAGCGCATGACACTCTGGCCGCGTTTCCGCTGGCCATGATTGCTTTTGCTTACCTGGTCTACCAAGCCGCGCACAGGCCTGCACGCCTGGAGGTCGTGAAGGCGGTGTTACTGGCGATTGCGTTCCTTTTCTGGGCCGCCAATCAGTTCTGGCCCGATCTTAAGCAGGCTACGCTGTTCAACGATATTGCCATCGCGCTGTTTGTTCTGGACGTGTTTCTAGTCATGACCGGTTGGCCGGGTTCCTCGCCGGACGAGTCTTTTGCAGAGACTTATGCGGCAGATCTGAAGAGGAGACAAGAATGACCGCATGGATGAAAAAGGACCGCGCCGGGGTCAAAAGCCGCTGAGAGGGAGAGGAACGAGCGTCTTGAATGGGAGCGAAAATTTGGCCGGGAAATCCCATTCTCCGGGACGCGGGGCGGCGGACGAGCGGGAGGGACTCGCTTTCTTTCGAGTTCATCACAACATATAGTCTTTTCAGTGGATTACAAAACTTTGGCACGATGAACATTTTTTGTAATTTGGAAGGCTCGATCGGATAAAAACGAGGTCCGGGCTGCTATATTAAATCTTCGGGGTCGTCCACCTCTCAGGTGTTGTTTGTCCACAAGCGGAAAATAACCTCAACCTGTGTGACCGCGAACACATCGCGCACCATCCGGTCTGCAAACGAAGAAGAAACAGGAAAGCATTCATGGCGCAGATATTTGAACGCAGCTCCAATGCTTTGGCTCGGGCGAGCCTGGTGTTGACGGGGCTGCTGGTGATTGCCCTGGGGGTGACTCTGGATGAGTTGCAGCGCTCTCCGTGGGTTACGCGGCAGGGCCAGCGCGCCGACCAGCCGGTGCCCTTCAGCCACAAGCACCATGTGCAGGGACTGGGCCTGCAGTGCCAGTACTGCCATGTGACGGTAGAGAAATCGAGCTACGCGGGGATCCCGCCGACCAAGACGTGCATGAACTGCCACGCGCAGATATGGACGAACGCGCAACTGCTGGAACCGGTTCGTACGAGCTGGGCGAGCGGGCAGTCGCTGGTGTGGACGAAGGTGCACGACCTGCCGGATTACGTCTACTTCAGCCACGAGATTCACGTGAACAAGGGGCTGGGCTGTTCAAGCTGCCACGGGCGTGTGGACCAGATGCCGCTGATGTATGCGCAGAACACGCTGCAGATGGAGTGGTGCCTGGACTGCCACCGCAACCCGGCAAAGAATCTGCGGCCTACGACGGAAACCTACAACATGGCGTGGGAGAAGCCGGCAGAAGACAGGCCGGTGTGGTGCGCGGTGGGCGATGAGAAGAGCGGCGTGCCGACGGCAGAGAGCGTGAACTGCGTGACGAAGGATCCGAGCGGCGCGGGGGCGGAGATGGCTCTGCTGGAGTTGCCGGCCAGCAGCGCGAAAGGGCCGGTGGCCGATGTGGCCGGGGCCAAGCTGCCGGTGACACTTTCCTATAAGAAGTTCACCCGCCAGGAGGATTTGGGGCAGTTCCTGGTGCAGCACTACAAGATTCGCACTCCGAAGGATCTGACCAGCTGCGAGGTCTGCCACCGATGAGCCTCAATATCAGCGGAAACGGGAAGCAAGAGAGCAAGAACGAGGCGGGGAATGCCGTGGGACACGAGGCGAAAAACGCCACCGCGCCGATGACACTGGTTCAGATTCGCCAGGAGTTGAAGGGCGTGAAAGGCAAGCGGTACTGGCGGTCGGTGGACGAGCTGGCCAATACGGCGGAGTTTCAGGCGGCGGTGGAGAAGGAGTTTCCCTCCGCGGCGCAGGAGTGGGTGGACCCGGTTTCACGGCGCGGCTTTATGAAGCTGATGGGCGCTTCGATGGCGCTGGCGGGGCTGGCGGGATGCACGAAACAGCCCGATGAACCTATTTATCCGTATGTAAAGGCTCCCGAAGACCTGGTGCTGGGCAAGCCAAATTACTTTGCCACGGCGCATCCGTTTGTGACCGGGGCGGTGCCGCTGCTGGTGAAGAGCGACCAGTTCCGGCCGATCAAGATCGACGGCAACCCGGAGCATGCGTATAACCAGGGGTCGTCGGACCCGTTTACGCAAGGGACGCTGCTGGACCTCTACGATCCGGACCGCTCGCAGCACGTGACCTATCGCGGCGAGAACCGGGAGTGGGCGGAGTTTGCGCAGGAACTGCGGCTGAAAGCGGCGGCGAGCAAGGACGGGACGGGAGTCTATTTCCTGAGCGCGACCATTACTTCGCCGACGCTGGCGCGGCAATGGAAGGCAGCGCAGACGGCGTGGCCGAAAGCGAAGCTGGTGCAGTATGACCCGGCGATTGCGGGAACGTGGGCGGAGAACGGGCTGGGCGTTCAATACGCGCTGATCGATGCGGATGTGATTGTTTCGCTGGATGCGGATTTTCTGTCGGGCGCGACGTATCCGGGATTTCACAAGCTGGTGCGGGAGTATGCGGAACGGCGGAAGTCTCCGGAGAAGCTGAACCGGTTGTATGCGATCGAGAGCACGCCGACGACGACAGGATTGAAGGCGGAACACCGGCTGGGATTGCGGGCGAGCGAGATTCCGGCGTTTGCGGCGGAGTTGGCGAAGGCTGTGGGCGTGGCGGGCGTTAATGCTCCGGCATATGCGTGGACCGAGGAGCAGAAGAAGTTTCTGTCCGCGCTGGCGAAGGATTTGAAGGCACACGCGGGCAAGAGTGTGGTGATTCCGGGGCTGTATCAGGATGCATCCGTGGCCGCGCTGGCACTGGCCATCAACAATGCGTTGGGCAATGTGGGCAAGACGGCGCTTGTAGCGCCGGAGCCTTCGATTCCGCTACCCAGCAACCAGGCTTCCGATTTGAAGGCGCTGGTTGCGGATTTGAACGCGGGCAAGGTGGACTGGCTGGTGATTCTGAATGCCAATCCGATCTACACGGCGCCCGCGGATTTGAATTTCGCAACGGCCTTTGACAAGGCGAAGACGGTGGCGCACCTGGGCTCGCACGTGGACGAGACGGGGCAGATTGCGCACTGGCACATACCGGCCGCGCATTTTCTGGAGTCGTGGTCGGATGCGCGGGCTTACGACGGGACGGTGTCGATTGTGCAGCCGCTGATCGATCCGCTGTATGGCGGCAAGACGGCGCACGATGTGCTGCAGACTCTGCTGGATGAGCCGATGCTGAGCGCGTATGAGGCGGTACGAACGACGTGGAAGCCGGTGATCAAGGGAGACTTCGAGACTGGCTGGCGGAAGGCACTGCACGCGGGATGGATTGAGGGCACCGCGTTTGACATGACATCCAAGGCAGGCACGGGCACCCCGGTCACAAATATTCCCGCGCCGACATCGAAGGACTCGATCGAGATCATTTTCAGGCCGGATCCGACGGTGTATGACGGGCGGTGGGCAAATGTGGGCTGGCTGCAGGAGTTGCCCAAGCCGGTAACCAACCTGAGCTGGGACAATGCGGCCATTGTTTCTGGTGCGACGCTGAGCAAACTGGGCCTGGAAGAAGACGACATTGTCGAGTTGACGGTGGGCGGGGGCAAGGTGAAGGCGCCGGTGATCGTGGCGCCGGGACATCCGGACAACTCGGTGACGGTGCACCTGGGCTATGGACGGCAGACGGGGCGCGTGGCCGGCGGCGCGGGATTTGACGCTTACCTGATTCGCAACACGTGGGCGCCTTTCTATGCCACGGGATCGATGAGGAAGGTGGAAGGCAAGTGGGGCACGGCGATCACCAAGAGCCACTTCCAGGATCACCGGGGCAAGGCGTTCGGGCAGCAGGGGAACGGCAACAACTCGCTGGAAGCCGATGAGGCGCTGGGCGAGCGGGGGATCATTCGCTACGCCACGCTGGAGGAGTACAAGGCCAATCCGAATTTTGCCAACGAGGGCGAAGGGCGCGAGAAGACGGAGATGGGGACTTCGATGTTCCCCAACTGGACTTATCCGGACAATGCGTGGGGCATGTCGATCGACATGAACAGCTGCACGGGATGCAATGCATGCATCGTGAGCTGTTATGCGGAGAACAACATCGCGGTGGTGGGCAAGCAGCAGGTGCGCATCGGGCGCAACATGCAGTGGCTGCGCATTGATACCTATTTCGAGGGCGATTTGTCAGCGCCGCGAGCGCACTTCCAGCCCATGGCCTGCCAACACTGCGAGAACGCGCCCTGCGAACAGGTTTGCCCGGTAGGCGCGACGGTGCACACGCCGGAGGGGTTGAACAGCATGGTGTACAACCGCTGCGTGGGCACGCGCTACTGCTCGAACAATTGCCCCTACAAGGTCCGGCGGTTCAACTTCCTGCTGTATTCCGACTACGAGACCGAAAGCCTGAAACTGCTGCGCAACCCGGACGTTTCCGTGCGGTCGCGCGGAGTGATGGAGAAGTGCAGCTACTGCGTACAGCGCATTTCAGCGGTGAAGATCGAGGCCGATAAGGAGAACCGGGGCATCCGCGACGGAGAGATTGTGACCGCGTGCCAGCAGGCGTGCCCGGCATCGGCGATCACGTTTGGAAACATCAATGACAAAACGAGCCGGGTGGCGAAGCTGCGCGGAGATGAGCGGAGCTACCAGGTGCTGGGCGATCAGAACACCCGGCCGCGGACGACGTATGTGGCCGCGGTATTGAATCCGAATCCTGAATTGGAAGAAGCGCCGGTGGAACACGTACCGGCAAAGGGTTGAAGCCACGATGGCAACCAGCGAAGTGAAAACCAACGATCCGGGGATCGATCCCGCAACCGGCGAATACCGGGTAATCGGGCCGGGCCAGACCTTCAGGTCGGTGACCGAGAAGATCACGCGCATTGTGCTGACGCCGCATACGCCGCTGGGCTGGTTTGCCCTTTTCGGCGTGGGCGGTGCGGTGGCGACCTTGCTGCTGACAGCGGTGTGCTGGCTGTTCCTGGTGGGCGTGGGCATCTGGGGGCTGACGCAGCCGGTGGCGTGGGGCTTTGCCATCATCAACTTTGTATGGTGGATCGGCATTGGCCACGCGGGCACGCTGATCTCTGCGATTCTGCTGCTCTTCAAGCAGGGCTGGCGCAACTCAATCAACCGCTTTGCCGAGGCGATGACGATTTTCGCCGTGGTGTGCGCGGGCATGTTTCCGCTGATTCACGTAGGGCGTCCGTGGCTGGGTTACTGGCTGTTGCCTTATCCGAACACGATGGATGTGTGGCCGCAGTTCCGTTCGCCGCTGCTGTGGGACGTGTTTGCGGTTTCGACCTACGCGACGATTTCGGTGGTGTTTTGGTACATCGGCATGGTTCCCGATTTCGGCACCATGCGCGACCGCGCGGAGTCGAAGGTTGCGCAGTATTTCTACGGCCTGCTCTCGATGGGCTGGCGCGGCTCAGTGCGGCACTGGATGCGCTATGAGACGGCTTCGCTGCTGCTGGCGGGCCTGGCGACACCGCTGGTGCTGAGCGTGCACACGGTGATCAGCTTCGACTTTGCGGTGGCGGTGCTGCCGGGGTGGCATACGACCATCTTTCCGCCCTACTTTGTGGCGGGCGCCATTTATTCGGGCTTTGCCATGGTGCTGACGCTGGCGATTCCGCTGCGCAAGTTCTATCACCTGGAAGCGCTGGTGACGGAACGGCATATCGACAATATGGGCAAGGTGATGCTGGCCACGGGATTCATTGTGGCCTACGGGTATGGGATGGAAGTCTTCATGGCGTGGTACTCGGCGTCGCACTGGGAAGCATTCATGATGTGGAACCGGATGTTCGGGCCCATGGGCTGGTCCTATTGGGTGCTGGTGACCTGCAACCTGGCGATTCCGTTGACGACGCTGTGGTCGAGGAAACTACGGACGTCGATTCCGTACATGTTTTTCATTTCCATTGTGGTCAACACGGGCATGTGGTTTGAGCGCTTCGTCATTGTGGTGACCAGCCTCTACCGCGACTTTCTGCCCTCGTCGTGGGGAACGTACCGTGCGACGAAGTGGGACTACATGACCTATGTGGGTACGCTGGGGCTGTTCACGGCGCTGTTCCTGCTGTTTGTACGCTTCCTGCCCATGATTCCGATGTCTGAGATACGCATGATGCTGCCCGGAGCCAAGATCGGTCCCAAGATCAAGGCCAAGACGGTAACGGAGGCCGGCGACTAATGCCCCCACGCGAAGGAACCTACGGCCTGCTGGCCGAATTCGATACTCCCGGCGACTTGATCCGCGCGGCGCGGCAGGCGCGGCAAGACGGCTGGCGGCGGATGGACTGCTATACGCCCTACCCGGTGGAAGAAGCCGCGGAGGCCATCGGCTTCCACCGCAACAAGGTGCCGCTGCTGACGCTGGTGGGCGGGCTGATGGGCCTGGCGGCGATGTTCCTGCTGGAGACGTGGATTTCGGTGGTGGCGTTTCCGCTGAATATCGGCGGGCGCCCGACGTATTCGTGGCCGGCGTTTATCATCCCCGCGTACGAGTGGACGATTTTGTGGGCCGGGTTGTCGGCGGCCTTCGGGATGATGGCTCTGAACGGGCTGCCGGAGCTCTATCATCCGCTGTTCAATGCGCCGAACTTTCGCAATGGGGCCACGACGGACAAGTTTTTCCTGTGTCTGGAGGCGCTGGATCCGAAGTTCGACCTGGTGGAAACGAAGAAATATCTGAAGAACTTTCAGCCGCTTTCGGTGGTGGAGGTGGAGTACTGATGGAAGGGAACCGCCTCAACTTGTTGGACCGGATTCCGATGAGGGGTCGAGGGCCGAGAATTCCCAGGCCCCAAAAGCGGGACCTGGGGCACCCAATAGCAATGGTTGGGCTGGCGGCGCTGCTGCTGATGGCGGGGTGCAGGCAGGACATGCAGGACCAGCCGAAGATTATTTCGCAGCGGGGCTCGGAGATGTTTGCCGATCATCGCGGAGCGCGGCCGCAAGTGGTGAACACGGTGGCGCGCGGGCAACTGCACGAAGACAGCTACTTCTATACCGGGGTGGTGCAGGGCGCCAACGGTTATCGGGAAGAGAAGAACCTGATGCCGTTTCCGGTGACGATTGAAGTGCTCAAACGGGGGCAGGAGCGGTTCAACGTTTACTGCACGCCGTGCCACTCGCGGGTGGGCAACGGGCTGGGCGAGATTGTGGAGCGGGGATACAAGCCGGCGGCCAATCTGCACGACCAGGTGCGGCTGGCGCAGCCTCTTTCGCACTACTTTTACGTGATGACGCACGGGTACGGAGCGATGCCGGACTACTCGGCTCAACTAACGCCGGTGGACCGGTGGGCAGTGGCGGCGTATATACGGGCATTGCAACTGAGCCAAGCGGCGACGACCGCGGATGTGCCGGCGGGAGTGAATGTGAAGAACCTGACGGAGGTGGCGGACGAGCACCATCTGCCCGAGGGCTATGCGCAGCCATGGGCACTGCCGTCGACGGCGATCCAGGCTTATCCGCACACAAGTGAAGGCACACCGGCGATGGCTCCGGCGAATCCGGCGGACCCGCTGATCAAAGTTCCAACCAGTAATGTTCCACCCAGCAACCCGGCTCCCGCGGCCGCGAAGTAAGGACACGGACGGAATGGCACACGAAACACACGCGTCAACGAATCCCCCGGGGCTCCCCGCCGAACTGGGCGCGCCGGCCTTTGTGGATGGATGGAAGTCGCGCGCATTGACGGTGGGAGTGGTGTTCACGGTGATCGCGGCCGGGCTGGCCGCCGCGGACCACTCGACCGAGCACGTGCTGCGCGCCTGGCTGCTGGGCACGGTGCTGAGCTTTGGATTTTCAGTGGGCGGACTAGCGCTGCTGATGGTGCAGTACTGCTCCGGCGGCAAGTGGGGACTGCTGCTGCGGCGGCCCCTGGAGGCCATGAGCCGCACGCTGCCGCTGGTGTTTGTGTATTGGCTGGTGGTGGCCTTCTCAATGAAGAGGCTCTACCTGTGGGCGCAGGTGGACGACGTGGCAGGAGCGCTGAAATCGGGCTTCATCAATGCAGCGCAGGCGCACGCAATCGAATTCAAGCGGCCGATGCTGAACCCCACGGCCTTTGTGGTGACCAGCGTGGTGTGCTTCGCCATCTGGGGTTTCTATACCTGGCGACTGAATGCGCTGGGGCTCGAACGAGACGCCGATGTGGCGGGCAACACGCCCTACTGGATCAAGAAGCTGGAAAACATCAGCGGACCGGGGATTGTGGTGTATTCGCTGACGATGACGGCGGCGGTTATCTACTGGGTGATGTCGCTGGATCCGACCTGGTACTCGTCAGTGTATGGGCTGCTGTTCCTGGTGGGCCAGGGGTACATGGTGCTGGCGTTCGGCATCATCGTGGCGATTTCGCTGTCGAAGGGCGAGCCGTTCAAAACGATTTTGCGGCAGACAGAGCAACACGACCTGGGCAAGTTCACGTTTGCGTTTGTGATGCTGAACATCTACCTGGCCTTCGGGCAGTTTCTGATCATCTGGTCAGGAAACCTGCCGGAAGAGATTCCCTGGTACCTGGACCGCATTCGCGGGCACTGGGGCATCATCATCACGCTGGACTTTCTATTTCACTGGCTGATTCCGTTCACCATGCTGCTGTCGCGGGACATCAAGCGGAACAAGAAGCGGCTGGTGCGGGTGTGCCAGTGGATGGTGTTTGCCAGGGCGTTCGACCTGTTCTGGCTGATCGAGCCGAACTTCAAGGACGCGGCACGGAACCTGCACTTCAGCTGGGGGATTCTGGAGTACGCGGCGGTGCCGGTGGCGATGATTTCATTCTGGGTGGCTTTCTTCTGCACGCGGCTGAAGACGCGGCCGCTGGTGCAGACCAACGATCCGCATGTGGCGGAGATTCTGGAGCCTGAGCATGTCCACGCATAATCCACACGACGAGGAAGAACACAAGCCGGAAGAGATCGACACGTCGCAGGGGTACGAGCAGTCCGACGTTCGGGTGACGGGGATCATGGTGTTTCTGACCTCGCTGGCGATCTTTGTCGCGGTGGCGGGCATCCTGGCGTATGGCATTGGCAAGGTGATCAACGCGGGGATGAACAAGGAAGACGGGCCGCCGAGCAAGTGGGCGACCACGGCGGATGTACGGCAATTGGGCAATCTGCCCTCGAGCCCGGAACTGCAGCACAAGGTGGCGGAGCTGACGCAGACCTTTCCCACGCCGCGGCTGCAGACGGACGACGGCAACCAGGATGTGGCGGAGTTGCACCAGCGTGAGGACCTGCTGCTGGACAACTACAGCTGGGCGGACCGTGGGCAAGGCAAGGTACGGATTCCGATCGAGCGGGCGATGGAACTGATCGCCGAGCGGGGTTTGCCGGTGGCTCCCGCAGTGACGCACGAACCGCTGTTGACGGGGGATACGGAACCGGCGGTGGCGGCGCCGCTGACCAGCGGGTTTGCGCGGACTGGATATGAACTGGATGCGGCGGCGGCGCAGGCCGCGGAACAAAGGCGTCCGGAGACGGGGAAATAGAAGGCGGTTGAGGGTTGAGGTTTCCCAGGTCCCAAAAGCGGGACCTGGGGCACCCAGGGGTTGTGGGTGTGCTGAAGGTGAGTTGGGATTTGCGGTTTCCCACCCAGCATCGAAGGCTGGCCGAGCGGCATCGGATACAGGTGTAGAGGGAAAGAAGGAATCATGCAAGGCGAAGGCACAATCCGGAAGAGCCGGCGAAGGATGGCAATGGCCACGGCGGGCATGATTGTGCTGTGGGCGGGCATGCTGGCTCCGGCACTGGTGGCGCAGGTTTCAAGCTACGGCGACAAGCAGATGGGACCGACCAACGACAAGCCGCCTTCGATATTGGATGGGGTGGGAATCGCGCAGCACCTGAACCAGCAACTGCCGCTGAACCTGAGCTTCACCGACGATGCGGGCAAGCAGGTGATGCTGAGCAGCTACTTTGGCAAGCGGCCGGCGATCCTGGCGCTGGTGTACTACCAGTGCCCGATGCTGTGTTCAGAAGAGTTGAACGGGCTGACCGGGGCGCTGCAGATGGTGGACGAGATTCCGGGCCGGGACTTCAACGTAATCGTGGTGAGCATCGATCCCACGGAAGGAACGGACCTGGCGGCGGCCAAGAAGCGCAGCTACGTGAAGCGGTATGGACACCCGGAGACGGCGGCGGGCTGGCACTTTATGACCGGCACGCAGGCCAACATCGATGCGTTGACCAAGGCGGTGGGCTTTGGCTATGTGAAGATTCCGGGGCCGGACGGGAAGCTGACGCAATTTGCGCACGCCAGTTCGATCCAGATCGTGACGCCGGAAGGCAAGCTGGCGCAGTACTACATGGGGGTGGAGTATTCGCCCAAGGATTTGCGGCTGGGTCTGGCGGAGGCATCGGCCAACCGCATCGGCTCGCCGGTGGACAACATACTTACGTACTGCTACCACTATGATCCCAAAACCAACACGCACTCGCTGATTGTGGCGCGGGTGGTGCAGATGGGCGGGTTTCTGACGGTGGTCCTGCTAGGTGGATTCATGCTGCTGATGTTCCGCCGGGACTACCGGCAGACACATCAGCCAGCCAGAGAAGCAAAGGTGAACGGATAACGGAATGTCCCACATCAGTCCAACAATCTGGCAATTTCTCGTCAAGTGGATGACGAACTTCGCGCTGTATCCGCCGGAGGCGTCGAAGATTGCGCCGCAGATGGATGCGCTGTATTTCTTCATGGTCCTGGTAAGCCTGATCGGTTTGACG
>Ga0182030_10024590_pt1 | contig 11052 bp, 9 predicted proteins | sample 812S3MmetaG_FD_121299 | JGI IMG/M metagenome (GOLD analysis project Ga0182030, IMG submission 121299) | Permafrost microbial communities from Stordalen Mire, Sweden - 812S3M metaG (Illumina Assembly) | ecosystem: Environmental > Terrestrial > Soil > Wetlands > Permafrost | place: Sweden... | reverse complement strand
GGTTTCTCCGACACTGAGGAAGCCGCCGTGAAGTTGACGAAAGTGGTGCCGTTTTTATTGGAGGACGAATTGAAGAAAACGGGCGCGCACTACAGCAAAGGCCCGGATTGGGGAGTTTATGTGAAGACTGATGGATTGCTAATCACAGGCCAGAACCCTGCTTCATCCGCCAAAGCCGCCAAAGTCTTGCTCAGATTATTGAAACAGTAAAATCGAACTGCAACATTAAACAGCCAATCCTTTTATGAAAACCTTATTTACCGCCGAAGCGACTTCCAAGGGAGCCCGTTCGGGAACGATTTCGTCACCCGATGGACTGCTCAATATCACGTTAGGAAATCCATTGCAGAAGGGCATCGAGAAACGCGGCCCCAATCCTGAACTGCTGTTTGCGGGCGCCTATTCCGCTTGCTACCACGGGGCCTTGGGCAATGCGGCTAAAAAGCTCGGCATTGCCGTCGAGAATTCCACCGTGCGGGCGCTGATGAGTCTGATCGAAGAGGATCAGGGCGGTTTCCGTCTGGCGGTGGAGCTGCACGCGCAGCTTCCCGGAACCGACCGCGCCCAAGCTCAGCGCATCAAGGAGGCGGCGCACCAGACCTGTCCGTATTCCAAAGCCTTGCGCGGTGACACGTCCGTCACGCTGATGGTGGCTAGCCGGTTGGAGAACCGACCACGCCTCCGTAAAATCAGTGTAAGCGCAAATCCACCATGAAAACAGAACCGCAGGCAACGGAAAAGGATCTCGGCCAGGATCTCAAAACCCACGAAGAACTGCCCGCCAAGATCAAGGAATTGGAATTGCTCCAGCACCGGGCGGAGAAAGCCACAGGCCGAGAAAACCTCGCCTTGCACAAAATAATTACGGAGAAATCCAAACAAGCTGCGGTGTCTCAGTCACCTCAAACTCCTTGAGACCATGGTGCCACCATATGGGCTGATGGCGAGATCGCCAGCTAACCCCAAATCTCCCACCTGAATCAGTCGCGGAATTCATTGACACAGGCGCGATCAGGTATACTGTATAAATATACAGTATGCAGACACTCACAGCCAAACAACGCGCGCTGGCCGGTTTCATTGAAAGTCATCGCCAACGGCACGGCAGCGCTCCAACTTTCCAGGAAATTGCGGACCATTTCGGTTTTCGCAGCGTCAATACGGTTACAAGCCACCTACGTCTGTTGCGGCAGAAGGGCTGTCTCACTTCAGAGACCGGCAAGGCCCGTTCCCTTCAAGTCACCTCGCCGCTGCAAAAGCTTCGCGGCCGGATCATGGATATTCCGCTCTTCGGCACCATCCCGGCGGGCTTCGCCCAGGACAAAGAGCAGGAGGCCGAAGGCTGCGTGTCGGTGGACGTGGCGAGCATCGGCTTCAATCCGACGCGCAACACGTTTGCCCTGCGCGTGACCGGGGAATCCATGATCGGCAAGCACATCTTGGACGGCGACATCGTGGTGCTGGAGCACGGCCCGGAACCGCGCAACGGCCAGATTGTCGCGGCGTATATTGACGGAGCCAGCACGCTCAAAACCTTTGTTCTTAAAAACGGCAAGCCGCATTTGAAAGCCGAAAACCCCAAATATCCCGATCTCATTCCGGTGCAGGAATTGACCATTCAGGGCGTGTTCAAGGCGCTGATCCGCCGCGCGAAGGAGTGACGACTTGCCGGAGGGTTTGTCCCATGCGGACCATTATTCATCTGGATGCCGACGCCTTCTTCGCCTCCGTCGAACAATCCGCCGACTCCCGGCTGCGCGGCAAGCCCATCGCCGTCGGCGGTGAAAGCCGGGGCATCATCGCCTCGGCCTCCTATGAAGCGCGGAAGTTTGGCGTCTATACGCCGATGCCCACGGCGCGGGCGCTGAAGCTGTGTCCGAAACTGATCGTCCTGCCCGGTGATTACGAACGCTACGAACAGTTTTCCAACTGGATGTTCGGCTACGCCTATGATTTCACGCCGGATGTGGAGCAGACGTCTATTGATGAAGGCTACTTCGATATCACGGCCAACCACAGTAAGCCGGCGATTGTAATCGCCGAAACCATTAGCCGGGCCATCCGGCAATCGCTAAAGATCACCGTCAGCGAAGGACTGGCCTCAAACAAACTCATCAGCCAAATAGCGTCCAAGCTGAAAAAGGCCGCCGCGTTTCATTCCGTGCCGTTCGGCGAAGAAAAACTATTCCTGCATCCATTGTCAAACAAATGGCTGCCGGGTGTTGGTCCCAAAACTTCCTTGAGGTTAAACGCGGCCGGCCTTGCCGACATCGGCCAGATCGCCGCGACGCCCGTGGACATGCTGGCGCTGTTGCTCGGCAATCAGGCGCCGGTGGTTCGGCAGTTTGCCAACGGCATTGATGAGCGCCCGCTGATTCCCGCGAGCCAGCCGCAGAAGTCGTTCAGCCAGCAGGAGACGTTCAACGAAGACGTGACGGATAAGGAATATGTGGAAGCCGTGCTCCGGCGGATGGCCGACCGGTTGTTTGCCACGGTGCGCGAGGAGGGCCACAGCGTGCGGACGCTGACCGTGAAAGTGCGCTACAACGACCGCGATGAAAACCAGCGCGCGGAGAGTCTGCGGGAACCGACCGATTTGGAGACGGATGTTTACGGACGGCTGCGCGGGCTGCTGCGCGAAGCCTGGCAACGGCGGGTGAGCCTGCGGATGGTGTCGTTGAAATTATCAAACGTCTACGTCGGCGTGTTCCGCAGCGAGCTGGCGCTGGAAACCAGTGCGCGCAATCACGAAGCCCGCGAGCGGCTTGCAGTCGTGCTGGACGAACTGCGGCGCAATAAGGGTTGGTCAGCCGTCATGCGGGGGCATGATCTGCGCCTGCGCGATGCGCCCCGGGACATCGTGAAGGAGCGGGAGAAAGCGCCGATTAAGATCCGGATCCAGTTCCAGAAACGAAATTCATCCCCTGCCCTAGTTACGACTTACGTTCCCTTACGCGTCCGCAGTCACTACACGTTTCTGGATTCGACGCTGTCACCAGCGACGATGGTGCGCCTCGCCCAACTGCACGGCATGTCGGCCATCGCCCTGACCGATCTCGGCAACTTGCACGGTGCCGTCGAGTTCGCGCTGGAAGCAAAACGAGCCGGCATCAAGCCGGTCTTCGGAACGGAGCTCAGCATGAACGGGCAACCACTGTTGCTCTTTGTTGAATCGGCGCGCGGTTATCACAATTTGAACCGGCTGCTGTCGCGCCGGGCCGAACAGGACAACGAGGAAGGTGCCGTCGCCACCCAGCAGCGTCTCCCCATGACCCCGAAAACTTTGGAAAGCTTTACCGAGGGGTTGATTGCAGTGAGTACCGATGTCCGGTTGGCGGAATTGTTTCCGCGCCGTTTCTATCAGCTGGCAACGAAGCAAATCACCACCGGCAGCTTGCCAGTCGTCGCGTGCCCGGCGATTCATTGCGCAGTGCCGGAAGACCGGATGAAATATGACATCGTGCAGTCCATCCGCACGCTGACATTGCTCAGTCAGGAACACCCTGAAAAGCGGCGCGACGGGAAATTGCATTTCCGCACTCCGCCAGAAATGGTGGCCGCCTGCCAGGGCCATCCCGAATGGCTGGCGCACTCGCTGGAAATCGCCGAACGTTGTAATTTCGCCATGCCGTTTGGCAAACCGCAGTTCCCGGCGTTCGTGCCGCCTGATGGTTCCACTCCACACGAGTTCCTCCACATGTTGGTGTCAGACGGATTGCGCCGACGCTATGGCGATCGGGCCAGCACAATGCGCCCACAGATTGAGCAAGAGTTAGGCATCATCACCGCCGTCGGTTACGAGGAATATTTTTTGGTCGTCTGGAACATCCTGCAAGATTGCCGGGAACACGGCATTGAATGGATCACCCGTGGTAGCGCGGCGGATTCGCTCGTGTGTTATTGCCTCGGAATTTCCGATGTGTGCCCGATCCGCTTCGGTCTCTATTTCCGGCGGTTTCTCAACGAGGAGCGCATGGCGCTGAACAAACTGCCGGACATTGACATTGATTTTCCGCACGACCGCAAAGACGACGTCGTGGACATCATCTTCGCGAAATACGGTCGCGAGCATTGTGCCGTGGTCGGCGGCTTCTCGACGTTTCAGGCGCGCAGCGCATTTGCCGATGTGGCCAAGGTGCTCGGCATGGCGGAGCGCGAGGTTCGAAGATTCACGAATCATTTTCCGTGGAGTTTTGGTGGTGGCTGGGTGCCGGATGAACCCACGCCCAGCGGCGGCGCGCGGTTGCGCGAGATGCTCGCCGCCAGCCCCGAGAACCACGACCTGCCACTCAACGAGGAGCCGTTCAAGACCGCGTTGGACATGGCGGAGTTTTTAGATGGGGTGCCGCGTTATCCCAAGATGCATCCATGCGGCGTCGTGCTTTCGCGCCAGCCGATGCAGGAGCTGACGCCGACGTTCATTTCGAACAAGGGTTATCCCACCACGCATTACGACATGGACGCGGTGGAGGTGATCGGCCTCGTGAAAGTGGACGTGCTGGCCCAGGGCGGACTGGCGGCGATGCGCGACGTAAAGGCGTCGCTCGCGCCGCGCGGCATCACCGTGGATTTGAACGCGCTCGAACCGTGGCAGGATCCGCAGGTTTGGGAAATGATCGCCGCCGGCAGCGGAAGGGCGGTGCATCACATTGAAAGCCCGGCGATGACTGGGCTCTGCCGCCAGTGCAACGTGCAGGACATTGACACGCTCATCGCCATCGTTAGCGTCATTCGCCCGGGTGCGGCCAACGAAGGCAAGAAGCTGGCGTTCACCCGGCGCTACCAAGGGTTGGAACCGATCACCTATCCGCATCCGTCGCTGGAGCCCGTGCTGAATGACACGTTCGGTCTGGTCGTTTACGAGGAACACATCCTGCAAATCTGCGAGGCCTTCGCCGGCCTGCCGCCGGGACGCGCGGATGTGCTGCGCCGGGTGTTGAACAAACAGAAGCGCATTGTCATCAAGGAAATTCAGAAGGAGTTCTTTGCATCGTCCACGAAGCGCGGCCACACGCCGGAAAAGATCGAGGAAGTGTGGGGACTGGTCACCGGCTTTGCCGGCTACGCTTTCTGCAAGGCTCATTCCACTGCCTACGGTGTCGAGGCGTATCAGTCGGCGTGGCTCAAGCGCAATTTTCCGGCTGAGTTTATGGCGGCAGTCTTGACCAACGGCAAGGGCTTTTATGATCCGCTGGTGTATGTGCTGGAAAGTTACCGGCTGGGATTAAAATTCCTGCCGCCATCCGTCAACGAACCGGGACCGATGTTTACGGTGCATGAGAATGCGATCCGCGTTCCATTGAGCCGAACCAAGGGACTAACCGACCGCACCATCAAACGACTGCTGGCCGAGCGTGAGCGCGGAGCATTTATTTCCCTGGCTAACTTTCATCTCCGGGTGAATCCCTCGCCAGAAGAATTGGAGGCGATGATTCGTGCGGGTGGCCTTGATGAATTTGGCGAGACGCGCACGCGGCAATTCTGGACGGCACAGCAGTTGCAGAAGACGGAAGGCAAATCCGGAAATTTGGAGTTCGACTTTGACGGCGCGACCGACCCGGTTTCAATTTTTTTCGATGACCACCCAGCCTTGCTTCGCGAGCCCACACGCCGTGAACGTCTCGAAGCCGAAACAGAATTGTTCGGCTTCGCCGTAAGCGGTCATCCGCTGGAATTATTTGATGACGTGGCGTGGAACACCTATTGCCCGGTATCTCGGCTGGGCAAACACATCGGGGAGGAAGTGGTCGCCTGCGGGTTGGTGGTGGAACAGCGCACGCATCACCAGATCACCGGCGAGCCGATGAAATTTCTGACGTTGGCGGATTGGACGGGCATGGTGGAGACAGAATTGTTCGCGCAAACATACAAGAACTACGGACTGGCCACGGTTCGCTATCCAGTTTTGGAAGTGGCGGCCAAGGTGGAGCCGTTCGAGAACGGTCGTGGATTCTCATTGCGTGTGCTGCGGGCGGGCAAGCCCAGACTGAATTCGGACTCACAAAAATGATCCTGACTTTCAAGCGGGCATGATAATTTAACCACACGATGTTTCGAGTGATCCTCCATCTGGACATGGACGCATTTTTTGCGTCCGTGGAGCAGCGCGATGACCCGAAGCTGCGGGGCCAGCCAGTGATCGTCGGCACGCCTCCCACCCAGCGCGGCGTGGTGTGCGCCGCGAGCTACGAGGCCCGGAAGTTCGGCGTCCGTTCCGCACTGCCCAGCGCCACCGCTGGCCGGCTGTGCCCTAAAGGCATTTTCGTCCGCCCGCGCATGGACGTCTATCGCGAGGAATCGCATCGGATCATGGAAATCATCGCCACCACCGGGGCCGTCGTTGAACAGATGTCGGTGGACGAGGCCTATATTGACGTGTCGGCGATCTGTCAGGCGGAGGACGCCGATGCCTCACTGCTCATGGCCCTGCCACTGGCGCGCGAATTGAAGCAGCGGATTTTGTCCGAGCGCCGGCTGACGGCGACAATCGGCATCGCGTCGAACAAGCTCCTGGCCAAGATTGCCAGCGACCATCAGAAGCCGGACGGTCTGACGGTGATCACTGATCAGGAAAAAGTTTCATTCCTGCGACCGCTGCCGGTGCGGACGCTTTACGGGGTGGGCAAGGTCACGGAGCAAACACTGAACAAGGTGGGCATCGTCACAATCGGTGATTTGCAGGATTACCCCGGCGATCTGCGCGTCCTGGTCGGTTCGTTCGGGCCGAAGCTCAAGCAGTTTGCGTTCGGCGAGGACGACCGGCCGCTGGAAATTGGTGACGAGATCAAGAGCATCTCCGGCGAGGAAACCTTCCTCAAAGACACGGACGACCGGAAGATTCTGCGCGCGTGTCTGAAAGAACAGGCGGCGGATATTTCAGCCCGGCTCAAACATGAACGGCTGGGAGCACACACGGTCCAGGTGAAGGTTCGTTACACCTATTTCACCACGCTGACGCGCCAGATTTCCGTAGAGGAGCCGCTGACCGAGGCCGCCGACATTTACCGGCTCGGCTGTTTTCTGCTGGGCCGGGAAAAATTGGTGTCGCGCCCGCTGCGGCTGCTGGGACTGGGCGTCAGTAATTTGCGCGAGCCGACGACCAGGCAATTGGCACTGCTGTAAGCACCACAATAAGTGCGCGCGGCTTCACCCATTGCTTGGCCGGCAAGGCGCTGGCGGACGATTTAAGGTGCGTGCTGGATTTGCGTGGCATTAAGTGTAGATTCCCCATTGCCATGAATTTGAAACTAGAAGACAAATTGGCATTGGTGACCGGTTCAACCGCAGGCATCGGACTGGCGATCGCCACTTCGCTCGCCCGCGAAGGCGCCCGTGTCATCGTCAATGGCCGCACCGCAGGACGCGTTGAACAGGCAATTCAAACTATCCGTGCCACCCAGCCTGACGCCAAGTTGGAGGCGCTGCCGATCGATCTTTCCACCGCCGACGGCGCGGCCGAAGCCGTCCGGCGTTTTCCCGAGGTTGAGGTGCTCGTGAATAATCTCGGCATCTTCGAACCGAAGCCCTTCGAGGAAATTCCGGATGCCGACTGGCTGCGCTTTTTTGAGGTGAACGTGATGAGCGGCGTGAGGTTGAGCCGGGCCTATTTGCCGAAGATGAAGGCGCGCAACTGGGGCCGCATCGTTTTTATCTCCAGCGAGTCGGGCCTGCAAATCCCGGCCGAGATGGTGCATTACGGGATGACCAAGACGGCCCAGATTGCGATTGCGCGCGGCATCGCCGAAACCTGCGCCGGCACCGGCGTCACCTGCAACGCGGTGCTACCCGGCCCCACCGGCTCGGAGGGCGTTAAAGAGTTTGTCGGCACGCTCGCGAAACAGAGCGGCTTGAGTTTCGCCGAAATGGAGAAAGAATTTTTCCTGAAAGCCCGCCCAACCTCATTGCTCAAGCGCTTCGCCACGCCGGAGGAAGTCGCGGCGATGGTCACCTTCGTCTGCAGCCCGCTGGCCTCGGCCACCAACGGCGCAGCGCTACGGGTGGACGGCGGCGTGGTCAAATCTCCATTTTAATATGAAAACCTGGCAACTCACCGCATCCACCGGGGCGGATGCATTAAAACTCACGGAACTGGCCGAGCCCCAGCCCGCTCCCGGCCAAGTGCTGGTCCGGGTGCGCGCGACGTCGCTGAATTACCGCGACCTCATGGTGGCAAGCGGCCGTTACGGCCCTGGCGTGCCATTGCCGTTGATTCCGCTTTCCGACGGCGCCGGCGAGATTGCCGCAGTCGGCGCGGGTGTGACCAAGTGGAAAATGGGTGACAGCGTGGCCGGAACTTTTTTCCAGAACTGGCGGACGGGACCGGTGCGCCGAGAGGCATTCGAATCTGCGCTTGGCGGCTCCATCAACGGAATGCTCGCTGAATTCGTCGCCTTGTCCGCCGATGGCGTCATCGCGATTCCGCCCCACCTGAGCTTCGAGGAAGCGGCGACCCTACCGTGCGCCGCGCTGACGGCCTGGCACGCGCTGGTTAGCGATGGGAAGATTTTCGCCGGCCAGACCGTATTGGTGCTGGGCACCGGCGGCGTTTCCATCTTCGCGCTGCAATTTGCCGAAATGCACGGGGCGCGCGTGATTGTCACTTCGAGCAGCGATGCGAAGCTGGCCCGGGCCAAGGCGCTGGGCGCCGATGACACGATCAATTACAAGACAACGCCGGATTGGGAAAAAGAGGTGTTTCGCCTCACGGACAAAGCCGGCGCGGATCACATCGTCGAAGTGGGCGGCACCGACACGTTTCCAAGATCACTGCGCGCGGTCGCCATGGGTGGGACGATCAGCGTCATTGGCGGGGTCAGCGGGTTCACGAGCGATGTGTCGTTGCGGGATATTCTCGGCAAATCAGTGCTGATCCGCGGCATCTTCGTCGGGAGCCATCACATGTTCGCGGCGATGAACCGCGCCATTTCACAGCACCAGCTCAAGCCCGTGATCGACCGCGTATTTCCATTTTCCGAAGCCCCCGCCGCCTATCGTTATCAGGAAAGCGGCGCGCATTTTGGGAAAGTGGTCATCGCCGTTTAATCAGCAATCAACACCTCTCATTTATGTCTAACACCATTAAAATCCGGGAGCTGGGGAAAAGCGGCCTGCGCGTCTCCGCGCTGGGACTCGGCTGCATGGGCATGTCGGAGTTTTACGGCGTGCGGGACGACCAGGAATCCATCGCCACCATTCACCGGGCCCTGGATCTGGGACTCAACTTTCTCGACACCGCCGACATGTATGGCTGCGGTGACAATGAAAAGCTGGTCGGCCAGGCCATCAAAGGCCGGCGCGACCGGGTGATTCTGGCGACCAAGTTCGGCAATGTCCGGGATGATCAGGGAAAATATTTGGGCGTGAACGGTCATCCCGATTACGTCCGCAAAAGTTGCGAGGCCAGCCTGCTTCGGCTCGGCGTCGCGTACATTGATCTCTATTACCAGCACCGGGTAGATTCCACCGTGCCGATTGAAGACACGATTGGGGCGATGAGCGAACTGGTTCGCGCCGGCAAGGTTCGTTATCTAGGCATGTCCGAAGCAGCTCCGGCCACACTTCGCCGCGCGGTCAAAATCCATCCGATCGCGGCCTTGCAGACCGAATACTCGCTGTGGACCCGGGATGTGGAGGCGGAGATTCTACCCGTCTGCCGTGAGCTAGGCATTGGCTTTGTGCCTTACAGCCCGTTGGGACGAGGCTTTCTGACCGGGAAGATCAAACAGGTCGAGGATCTGGCGGCCAACGATTGGCGGCGAAACGGCCCCCGCTTCCAGGGCGACAATTTCAAACAGAATTTGGCCATCGTCAGCCGCATTGAAGCCTTGGCGAAGCGAAAGGGATGCAAACCGGCGCAGTTGGCGCTCGCCTGGGTGCTGGCGCAAGGCGAAGACATCGTGCCCATCCCCGGCACCAAGCGCCGCACCTATTTGGAGGAAAACCTAGACGCGTTGCAAATCAAGCTGACGCCAGAGGATCTGGCGGAATTCAATCTGGCCGCGCCAGCCGGAGGCACGGCGGGCGAGCGTTATCCGGCAGCCAGCATGGCCTATTTGAGCCGTTGAGATTCGGCGTTGCCGCCCAGTTTGACAAGCGGTAGCATTTTGCTACCTTTAGGATATATGAGTCAACCCGTCAAAGTTTCGGATGCGCTGCTGCTGGATGCCAGGGTCGCGGGCGAGGCCGTGGAACGCTCCATCGCCGGCCAGATCGAGTTCTGGGCCAAGATCGGTCGCGCGCTCGAACCCATTCTCCGCGGCGATTACGTCATGGCGCTCTGCCGGTCCGGCAACGTCAAGCCACTCTCTGCGTGTCTGGCGTCGGTAGATTCACCAGCCGGCCGCCAGCGGGTGGTGGAGCATCTCAAGTCCCGCCCCTTTCCTCATTATGAAGCTGCGCCGGCATCGCCCGGCATGTTGGTGAGGATTGAGGCAAACGGCAAGCGCACCGTCGGCCGCTTTGTAAATCGGCAGTTCCAGCCGGTGAAAGCCTCGCTGCGGTCTCCGGTAAGGAAAGTGCCGGCCAAGAAGACGACGAAGTTGGTTCTGGCCCACGCCTAAAGGTGAAAAAACCTTCACCGAAATCTTCTGCACCGTGGAATATTCTCGCTTTAGATAAGCGACCGGTGATTGTCGCCGTGGTCGGCCCTAACGGCGCCGGCAAATCCACTTTTTACGAGGCTCATCTCAAACCCGCTGGCCTCCGGTTTCTCAATGCCGATGTCATGGCTGGAGAAATTGGGAATTGATTCGTATCAAGCGGCCGAAGTCGCGGCCAAGCTGCGGCAGGAATTGGTGAACCAGGGCGAGAGCTTCGTTTTCGAGACGGGTGTTCTCCGATCCGGTGGGCGACATTGAAGAACGCCGCTCAGCGGGGCTATTCCGTGGTGCTCTGCTTCATCCGCATCGCCAGCGTGGACCGTTCCGAGGAACGCGTGGCCATGCGGGTCAGCCAAGGCGGGCACGACGTGCCGACCGACAAGCTGACCGCCCGGTTTCCGCGCACTATGGCCAATCTCAAGCAGGCGATCAAGGATCTGCCCTGCGTGGCCAT
>Ga0182030_10024588_pt1 | contig 11053 bp, 4 predicted proteins | sample 812S3MmetaG_FD_121299 | JGI IMG/M metagenome (GOLD analysis project Ga0182030, IMG submission 121299) | Permafrost microbial communities from Stordalen Mire, Sweden - 812S3M metaG (Illumina Assembly) | ecosystem: Environmental > Terrestrial > Soil > Wetlands > Permafrost | place: Sweden... | reverse complement strand
GGGGGGGGGGGGGGGGGGGGGAGGGCGGGGGGTGGGCGGGGGGGGGGGAAATGGGGGGGGGGGGGGGCGGCCTGGGCCCACGCGAGGGCGGCGGCATGGCGGGTAGGGGATGAGGTGTGCCGAGGCGGTGAAGCTAATGCCTGGCCGAGGGCGGTGCAAAGGGCGCCCAGGATTTTGGGGAAGGCGGCCTCGATGACGGTGGCGATCTGGGGTTCGGGGAGGCGGGTGGCCTCAGTGAGGGGCGGGAGGGTGACGGTGAGGGCGCGGGCGGCGAGATCGGGAGGGGGCGTCCAACGGCCGGTGACGGTGAGGAGGATGGGGCGCGTGATGAAAAACTGGAGGGGCCCGGGCTGTCCCGGGTCGCGGTGGGCGATGCCAACGCCGCTGGTGAGGCGGCAGAGGGTGTCGGCGATGGAGTCGGTGAGGGTCGAGACGTGGTCGAAGGCGAGGACCCAGTTGAGGCGGGCGAGGGTGAGGAGTTCGCGAGCGGAAGAAGGGAGGGGGGTGAAGGGAGAAGCGGAGGGATCGATGAGGGTGCGGAGGACGCGGGCGGCGAGGGATTTGCCGCAGCCGGAAGGGCCGCGGAGGATGAGGATGGGATAGGGGCCGTTGGGGCGGAGGGCGGCGAGGAGCCAGGCCAGGCAACGGAGCCAATCGGGGGAACCTGGGGCGCCGAGGTTGAGGGTGGAGCGGAGGGTGTCGAGGGGGGAATCGGCCGGCGGATCGAGGTGGCTGGCGGGTGCGGCGGGTTCGGGGGCGGGGAGGGGGTGGGTGGAGGGTGAAGTTTCGAAGGGAACGCCCTCGCCCGAGGTGACGTGCCAGCCATCGGGGGTGATCTCGACGAACTGACCGTCGGGGTTGGCGAGATCGAGGAGGATTTTTTGGGGAGCGGAGGAAGGGCCGCGGGCGTCGACGCGGGAGGGGACGCGGATGTTGCAGCCATTGGGATCGCGGGCGGCCTGGGCGTCGAGGTGATGGAGGATGGCGCTAAAGGCGTGGGCGGTGGGGATGGTCTGGTAGGTGGAGTGGCACTGGTCGAAGAACCACTGGCGGAAGGCGCGGGAGCGGATGGGGAAGGAGTGACAGGCGAAGGATGGGGTGCGCACGGTGATGAAGGCGCGTCCGCCGACGGCGGTGAAGGGGACGCCGCGTTCGGCGATGCGGAGGAAGGCGTCGAAGCCGGAGGGGCCGCGGGGTGGGGGTGGGTTATACATAGGTCCAATTCGAGGTATAGCATCGAGGCGGGAGGAATTTCGATTTTCGGATCTGAAAGTAGTTGAAATGAGAGGGGAAAGAAAGTTAAAGATGGCGTGACTCGGTTCCGGGATTTGACGCGCAGCAGCGACTCGGCCGATTCAGACCACCGGACTCGAAATCGGCCGCGTCAAGCGCGACGGAGCATTCGTCGAACTTGGCGTGGCTGGTAATCTGGCAAAGTATGATGTCGTCGCCGCTCAGCGTCGCAAGAACCAGTGCGGGTCGCCGTTTCGTCTGGGACAGGTCGGAGAACGGAAAATGTACGACTACGACGTCCCCTCTTAGAAATCGGCCCAGGCTGACTCCTCCTCGGGCGAAAGCCAGTCCTTCCTCAGGGAGGATTCAGCCAGGATAGCCGGTGCGGCGTCTTCGGCAATTCCGGATTTGAGGGAATGGATGAAACCGAGCAGAGCGTCGAGGTCCCTTTCCGGCACGCCCTGCAATTCCTGAACGATGATTTCCTTTTTGCTCATCCGAGTCCCACGCCTTCATACTACAGGATCTATCGGAGGTGCGGCGACATTGCCTGCGAGCGGTGGGCCGGAGTCGGCATGGCAGTTTCCTAGTTGTTTGACCGCCTGATACGGTGCTGTTCGGAGCAACCGCTCCCTGACCCGGCGAAGCCGGAACCAAAGAGGGCAGGAGTCGATCTGACGCGGAGACGCAGAGACGCGGAGGAAGACGCGGAGAAAGCGGGGACAAGAACAAGCCGGCGGGAAAGGGCAGGATTCGCCTCTTCTCCGGGGGGCGCGCGGAGAGAGCGGAGATCGCGGAGGAAATATTCTGCCAATTCCGGCACGAATCCGACCCGGCAGGTACTCTACTTTGAGGTCTCACTTTTCGGTGGCGGAGACGTTAAAACCTTCGACGACGATGCGGGGTTTCTCGCCGCGGGTGTCGGCGTCGCGCAATTCGGTCGAGATCTGGCGCCGCTCGCCGGGCATCAGGGGAACGTAGCCATCGCTGTAAATAGCGGGGAGGATGCGGTCGCCGGTTTTCTCGCGCACGGCTTTGAGACGCACCAGGAGCGCGGGGGCCTTGGACGGGTTGGCGAGGGTGGTGGCGAGGAACCAGCGGTCGCCAGAGCGCTCGGCTGTAGTGGAGACGTCGATGGCGGCTTTGGGGAGCGCGCGGAGGGCGCGGTAGTTCTCTTCCTCGACGCCGCGCCAGTAGAAGTTTTCGGAGACGAGTTTCTGGCCCTGGCGGAGTTCCAGACGGATGAAATGGACGGGCGTGAGGCCGGCGGGGTACTCCATCTTGATGGGCGCGGCCATGGAATCTTCGGCGCTATCGAGGGTGGCGGACCTCTCCCACTTCACGGCGCCATCGGAATTGAGGAGTTGGACGCGGGCGGTGAGTCCAGGCGCCGCGCCGGCGCTGTAGTTGACCACTTCGATGTTGCCGGTGGCGGCGTTCCACTGGATGTGCAGGGGCTCGGTGCCCTTTTTGGCGCCGAAGTAGGCGGCGGTGGGCTCGAAGTAATAGTCGTAAGTCTGCCAGACCAACGACGGCCAACAGGAATGACTCATCCAGATGAGCAGGCCCATGCGGTTCTTACTCTGCGCCTCGAACATGGCGCGGTGGTCCTGGTAATTTTCGAACTGGGCGAGCCAGAGCCAGTCGGCCACGTTAGTGGCGGGGCCGTAACTCTTTTCGACGCGCGCGCGGAAGCTGGCGGCATTTTGCGCGCCGGCGTTGGTGAAGTCGTGCATGCCCCAGATGGGCCCCTCGGGCGGCCACATGGCGGATTCCGGCATCATGAGGCGGAGGCTATCGAGGGTGACGATATTGGGCATGCCCATCTCGCTGTGCATGAGCGGGGTGGCACGCTGCGAGAAATAATATTTGGGGGACTGGGCCTGGTAGGGGCCGTGGCCGCTGACCACGTCGTCGGCCGAACTGGGGATGTAGTGTATGCCGGGATGGAGATCGGCGAGCGCGGCGCGGATGCCATCGTCGATGGGCTTGGGCGGGTAGCCTTCGTTGCGGCCGACGTAGAGGCCGATGGAGGGGTGGCTGCGGATGCGCAGCACGAAGTCCTTGACGTTGGCGAGGAACATGGCATTGTCGTTGGGATTGGGGCCATCCCAGGGATTGGCCAGCCAGAAATCCTGCCAGACGACGACGCCGTGGCGATCGCAAGCTTCGTAGAACTCGTCCTCGCCGATCTGGCCGACCCAGTTGCGGATCATATTGAAATTCATTTCGGCGTGATAGCGCACGGCGGCATCGTATTCGCGGGCGCGGTAGCGGAGCATGCTCTCGCCGAAGCCCCAACTGCCGCCCTTGGCGATGAAGCGGCGGCCGTTGATCCACATTTTCAGGGCGCCGCCTTGTTCGCTGTAGGTGAACTGGCGCACGCCGGCGGAGAACTTTTTGGCGTCGGAAACGGCGTTGGGACCGGTCTCGAATTGCAGGCTGACGTCGTAGAGATTGGGCTGGCCGTATCCGGCGGGCCACCAGAGCTTGGGGTTGACGAGCTGCAGGGTGTGCTTCACCGATTGCGCCTGAGACGCGGGGAGCGTGAGGGGGAGATCGAAGCTCTCTTCGCCGAAACGGCCGCGCAGGGTGCCGGACACGGGGGCGGCGGAGCGATTGTGGAGCGTGGCCTCGATGGTGACGCTGGCGCGGGTGGTATCGGGGAGCGGCAGGGTGGAGCTGACGAAGGGATTCTCCACGGTGACGGGGCCGGTGGCGTCGAGGTAGACGCGATTCCAGATGCCGGTTTCGCGGCCACGGATGGTGGGGATCCAATCCCAGCCGATGGAGGCGTGAAAGGTGGGATTATCCGCGCCGAGAGCGCCGCCGTTCTTGTCGGTATTCAGAACGGTGGCTTGTTTGATAGCGCCGGGCGTGGCGGTCTTGAGGATGCGCACGGCGAGAGAGTTCTTGCGGCCGGCGACGAGTTTCGAAGTCACGTCGAAACGGCCGCGGATGAAGGCGCCATCGATGCGGCCGAGTTTCTCGCCGTTGAGGAAGACTTCGGCTTTCCAATTGATGCCGTCGAAGTTGAGCCAGACCCGCTTGCCGGAAAATGCGGGCGGGGTGGAGAATTCGTTGCGATACCAGAAGTCGGCCTGGAAGAAGGTGTCGGAGACCATCAACTGGTTGTCGGAGAAGTTGGGGTCGGGGATGGCGCCGGCGTTGAGGTAACTGGCGAGCACGGTGCCGGGGACGGTGGCGGGCAGCCAGGTGGAATCGTCGAAGCCGGGTTTGGCGAGGGCGGGGCCGTCGGCTTTGACGAGCGAATCGCGCTGGACGCGCCAGGCGCCGGCGGAGAGTTCGAGACGAGTGGCGGAAGGGCTTGGGGCGGGCTTGGCTTGCGGGAGCGGGCCGCCCCTGCCGAAGACTTCGAGTTCGCTGAGGATGTAGCCCTCGGGCGCGGCGGGCTTGCGCATGAGGACGCGCACGTACCTGGCCTGGGCGGGCGGTGCGAGCTTCAGATCGTCGGTTGGGCCGGCGGCGGGCAGGGCGGCGACCGATTTCCAGTTGACGGCGTCGTCGGATACCTGGAGCGAGCCTTCGGCGGGGCGGCGGATCCAAGAGAGGGTGACGCGGTCGAAGGTGCAAGAGGCGCCGAGATCGACGTAGACCCACTCTTCGCCCGCGCCGGCGCTTTTCCAGGCGCTAGTGAAGCGGTGCGGGCCGCCGACGGGGATGGGTTGGGCGCCACGGAACAGGGTAACTTCGGTGACGCGCCAGGAGCGCGCGCGGGGATCGGAGAAGGCGATGCGGTAGAAGCGGCGGCGCGCGGGCGCGGCGAACTGGATGGAGGGGCGGATTTCGCCCGTGGTGCGCGCGATGCCTTCGCGGTGGCCGAGTTCGCTCCAGGAGGCGCCATCGTCGGAACCGGAGACGGTGCACGCCCAGACTTCGAGATCGCCGGCGGACGATTGAACGACGCCATCGACCTCGATGCGGTCGATTTCGAGCGGGGACGGGCCGCCGGCCAGCTCGAGTTGCACCCAGGCCTTGGAGCCGGAGAGATCGATGCCGGTCACCCAATTGCCGTCGAGGATCCATTCACGCTCGTTCTTTTTGAGGACGCCCTGTTGGCTGGTGGAGGTGGCGACCCAGCGCGGCAGTTCGGTTTGTTTGATGCCATCGGTCACTAACTGGGCGGTGAGATTGTAATCGTAGGCGGAGGAGTGCCAGGCGGGGCGGTGCAGCGCCAGATTGCGGTAAGTAATGGAATCGATGCGCATGGACGGCGCGAAGTTTTCCTTAGGATCGCCGGGGTAGACACCTACTCCGAGCGTGTAGTCCTGAGCCTGGATAGTAAGTGCGGTAAGTAAGAGGAAGAAGAAGCGCGTCATGAAAAGTCCTTTCTAAGACGGACGACAAGGCGTGACAGACCACGCAAGGCGGTGGTCTGTCCTACTCTCCAGGAATATCACACGGCGCGGGGGAAACGGACAGGCCGGGAGGCATGTCCCACCAGGTGCCGTGAGTTATGATCCGAAGGTACGGCGTGCTTCAACATTCGATAGGAAGATTCGTATGCCCATTGCCTTTGCGAGCGACCAGCGGATCGTGATGACCCTCGATGCCGGCGGGTCCAATCTGAAGTTCTCCGCGGTGCGCGCCAACCAGCCACTGATGGACCCATTGAGCGTGCCCAGCGAAGCCGCCGATCTCGGCCGCTGCCTGGGGAACATCGTGCGCGGTTTCGAGGAGGTGAAGCAGCGATTGCCGGCGCCGCCGGTGGCCATCAGCTTTGCCTTTCCCGGCCCCTGCGACTACACCCGCGGCATCATCGGCGACCTCGGCAACCTGCCTGGCTTTCGCGGCGGCGTGGCGCTCGGTCCCATGCTGGAAGACAAATTCGGCATCCCCGTATATATAAATAATGATGGCGACCTGTTTGTCTACGGGGAAGCGATCGCGGGTCTTCTCCCCTATGTCAACGGGCTGCTGGAGCAGGCCGGCAGCCCCAAGCGGTACCACAACCTGTTCGGGATCACATTGGGCACGGGTTTGGGTGGCGGTATCGCCCGCAACGGCGAACTCTTCATCGGCGATAACTCCATCGCCGCCGAAGCCTGGCTGCTGCGCAACAAGCTTGTGCCGGGCATCAATGCCGAAGAAGGCGCGTGCATCCGCGCGGTGCGGCGGGTGTACGCGGAGCGCGCTGGAATCGGCGCGGACCAGGCGCCCGAGCCGAAGGCCATCTTCGAGATCGGGATGGGGTTGGCGGAAGGAGACCGCGCCGCAGCCGTGGAAGCGTTCCGCCGGCTCGGGGAAGTGGCGGGCGACGCCATGGCGCAGGCGCTGACGCTGGTCGACGGACTAGGCGTGGTGGGCGGCGGCATCTCCGGCGCTTACCCGCTGTTCCTGCCGGCCCTGGTGGACGCGGTCAACGGCGTCTACGACTCCGGCCAGCGCCGCCTGTGCGCGCAGGCTTATAACCTGGAGGACGCGGCGCAGCGCGAGGCGTTTCTGCGGGGGGACCGCCGCGAGATCGGCGTGCCGGGAGGGTCGCGCCGGATCGTGTACGATCCACTGCCGCGCACGGCGATCGGGATCACGCGGTTAGGGACCAGCGAGGCAGTGGCGATCGGCGCGTACGCCTTCGCACTGCGCCAGCCCGGCTGAGAGTTTCGGGTCTCAAATTCAGAGCGGCCATTGTATCCGGAGGCGCGCGGGGGTATGATCTGTCTGAATCAGAATTCGAAGTCCGCTGGCTCCGATTGGCCGGGGCGGGGGTATTGCAGGATATTAAGGTTCTGAAGATTGAATTTAGGGGAGTCAATGCGAAAAATCCGATTCCATGTACTGATAGGACTCTGCGCGGTGGCTGGCCTTTTCGCGCAGACCGATCGCGGCGTCATCACCGGCACGGTGAAGGACGCGAGCGGGGCGGTCGTGCCCAATGCGCAGATCACGGCGGTTCAGGGCGGCACCAACGCCACCTTTAAGACGAAGTCGACCACGTCGGGGGATTTCACCGTGCCGTCGCTGCCGGTGGGGACCTACCAGATCCGGGTCGAGAACACAGGATTCAAGACGTATCTCGCCGACAAGGTCGAGGTGGCCGCGGGAGGGACCGTGCCGCTGGACGTGACCATGCAACTGGGCACGACGCAGCAGACGGTCGAGGTGGTGGCGAACGCGCAGATGTTGCAGACCGAGGCGGGCCGCGTGGCCACGGAGGTATCCAGCCGGCTGGTAGACGAACTGCCGGTCGTGGTGAACGGCGCGGTGCGCAGCCCGTTCGACCTGTCGGCCAGCGCGGCCGAAGTGAACTCCACCGGCCAATACCGGGTGGGCGGAGGCCGGGGCGGCGCCTATGGCATGACGCTCGACGGCACGTCGGTCACGACGGCCGGCCAGTTGGACAGCAACGGCGTGACGTGGACGCAGATCAATACGCCCTCGGTGGACGCGCTGACGGAGTTCAGCGTGACCTCCGGCGGTTTCAAAGCCGATATGGGCCACGCCTCGGGCGGCTCGATGAGTTTCGTGTCCAAGAGTGGGACCAACGACTTTCATGGGGACGTATACGAGTTTCTGCGCAACCAGGACCTGGACGCCAAAGGCTTCTACGGCGCCACCAAGCCGGTTTACAAGCAGAACGATTTCGGTGTTACGGCGGGCGGGCCGGTTTGGATTCCCAAGCTGTACAAGGGCAAAGACAAGACGTTTTTCTTCGTCTCGTACGAGGGTTTCCGCAACCGCATCGGGGCCACGCCGAGTCCCTATAGCGTTCCGCCGACGGAATTCTATACGGGCGACCTGCACAACTACGTGGATGCCAGCGGCAAGATGTACCAGGTTTACGATCCGGCCTCGCAGACGTATGCGAACGGCACCTACAGCAGGACCCCGTTTCCGAACAACCAGATTCCGCAGTCGCGGATCGATCCGGTTTCGAAATCCATCATCAATTACGTAGAGCCATTGCTGCAACCGAACGTTGCAGGGCTGGTTCCGGGCACCTCCGGCTACGCCCGCAATAATTACATTTCCGCCGGCACGACGATTTCGCCGAACAACAAGTTCAGCGCCAAGGGCGACCAGGTGCTGACCCAGAAGCAGAGGATCTCGTTTTTCTTCGAGCGCACCAGGGAGCAGGACCTCTACGGCCCCACCGGCGCTCCGGGCCTGCCCGAGCCTTTGGCCGGCAACCCCGGGTACAACCGGAGCGACGTGTACCGCGTCAGTCACGACTGGACGATCTCGCCGACGTTGGTGAACCGCTTCTATGCGGGCGGCAACAACTGGGAGCAGAACCACGGGTCATTCGGGACCTATAGCGGGGCGCCTCTGGCCCAGGGGCTTCCTACGGTCTCGACCGGCTGGAAGAGCAAGGGGATTTGCATTCCGAACTATCCCGATTGCAACGACGATTTTCCGCAAATCACTTTTGCCAACACCGAGTTCACCGCCTGGGGCGTGGCCGCGCCCAACGGGTCGGACAACATCGTGGTGGAATTCCATGACGACCTGACCAAGAGCATCGGCCACCATACCTTGAAGGGGGGATTCTACTACAACACCACCCACTACAACGGTTTCGGATTGCAGAATATCTCGGGGAACGTGACGTTCCAGCCGCTGAATACCGGCGTCCCGCTGGTCACCAGCCAGGCCACCGGCGGCGGGAGCGGATTCGCATCGTTCCTGCTGGGGCAGGTGTCCGGCTATTCTCTGGACACGCCGCGATACCTGGCCACCGAGTTCCGTACGGACCAGGCGTATTTTCAGGACGACTGGCGGGTGTCTTCGAAACTTACCTTGAATCTGGGGCTGCGCTTTGAGCTTAACCGGCCGCCGCTGGTGGGGCAGGACGAGATGAGCGATCTAAGCCCGAGCACGCCCAATCCGGGCGCGGGCGGACTTCCGGGAGCGCTGATTTTCGCCGGCACAGGTCCAGGGAGAACTGGAAAGGACACCTTGGTGGATGGTTGGAACGGCTGGGGACCACGGCTGGGCTTCGCTTACGCGGTGAACAGCAAGACCGCGATCCGCGGCGGCGCCTCGCGCAGCTTCGGGCCGATCACCTATGTGGGCAGCTCGTCGCACAATCTGGGAATTGTGCAGCGGATCACGGTGACCGACCAGAGCCAGGGGCTGAACCCGCTTTGGGTATTGCAGAACGGCGCGCCGGCATGGGCGCAGGTGCCCGATATCGACCCCTCGGTGGGCAACGGCTCCAACGTCCCCTATTACAACGGGAAAGCGGCCAGCACGCCGTCGGATGAGATGACGTACGCCTTCAACGTGGAGCGCCAGCTCACGGGCAACTCGGTGATCGAAGTCGGCTACCTGGGCACACTGGCGTCCCACATCCAGTCGACCCTGCTGGCGTACAACGAAATCTACTATCCCAACCTGCCGGCAGCCCTCAGCCCGTTCACGGCGGCGGGCCGCACTTTGCTGAACTCACAGGTAGGGTCGGTAGCGGCCAACGCGGCGGGAATTACGGCGCCCTGGAGCGGATTCAATTCGCTGTGGGGCACCGGGGCCACGGTGGCGCAATCGCTGCGGCCGTTCCCGCAGTACTCGACGGTGGATACCATCAACGGCCAGGGCGACCGCATCGGCCACTCCACGTATCACTCGATGCAGGTGAAGTTCTCGCACCGGTACTCCTCGGGGCTGACGGTGCAGGCGTCGTACGTGCTTTCGAAGCTGATGACGGACGCCGACAGCCAGGGGAACGGTCCGGAAGACCAATACGACCGCGCCCTGGAGAAATCGATTGCCTCCTACGACCAGACCCACGTGGTGAAGCTGAACTATGTGTACGAGCTGCCTTTCGGCAAAGGGAAGAAGTTCCTGACCGGCAAGAGTGTGCCTTCCGCCATCCTGGGCGGATGGCGCTTCGCTGGAATTCAGAACTACCAAAGCGGTACGCCGATCGCTCTGGGAACCACGGTCAGCTTCCCGATCTTCAACGGAACCAACCGGCCGACGGTTTCCACTTACAACGGCTGGGGCGGCAGTTACACGGGAACTTTCGATCCCGGGGCGGACAGCTTCTTCCAGCCGGCTTCGTATTTTGGCACGCAGCCCACTACCTCTCTTGGGAATTCGACGCGGTACAACCCGAAGATTCGTTATTTCCCGAGCTACAACGAGACCGTCTCCCTGGCCAGGAGCATTACGCTCAAGGAGCAAAAGCACCTGGACATCCGTTGGGAGACGTTTAACCTGCTGAACCGGACGCAGTTTGGCCCGTTGAGCAGCGCCACCACGCTGCAGAACGCGAATTTCGGGAACTGGCGCAGCCAGTCCAACTCGCCCCGCCGCATGCAGGTTTCGATGAAGTTCTACTGGTAATCCCCGGGGTGGGCGGGGGCGACTCCCGCCCACCCACCTCTTATCATTAGATAGGATTGAACGCAGTATTGAGTATTGAAGCGCAGTTGGGGCAACCCAGCAGAGCGAGAGAGGAAAAGACTGCAATGTTCAAAAGCAATGACAGAATTGGGCGGCGGGATCTGTTCAAGACTTCGGCCGGGATCATGGGCGGCGCGCTATTGTCGCGCGAAGCCGCGGCCGAACAGGCGGCGCCACGGAATGTGAACACGAATTCTAGTCCGTCCGCGCTCAAGATCACCGACCTTCGCGTAGCCACCATCGTGAAACCGGGACCAAGCCCGTGCCCGATCATCCGGATCGACACGAATCAGGGCGTCTACGGCCTGGGCGAAGTCCGCGACGGCGCCAGCGCCACCTACGCGCTGTTCCTCAAGAGCCGCCTGTTGAATGAGAACCCGCTCAACATCACGTATCTCTTCGATAAGATCAAACAGTTCGGCTTCCACGGGCGGCAGGCGGGCGGCGTGGT
>Ga0182030_10024586_pt1 | contig 11054 bp, 8 predicted proteins | sample 812S3MmetaG_FD_121299 | JGI IMG/M metagenome (GOLD analysis project Ga0182030, IMG submission 121299) | Permafrost microbial communities from Stordalen Mire, Sweden - 812S3M metaG (Illumina Assembly) | ecosystem: Environmental > Terrestrial > Soil > Wetlands > Permafrost | place: Sweden... | reverse complement strand
TTGTCCAACAGGTGCACGACGCTATGTGGCAGCCAGATTATCGACGGATTCATGCACTCCAACCGCACTGCTAATGATGAGTTACCGGTGCAGTCTCGTCTTGCTGGCTTTCATTGCTTTTGTAGGAAATGCCAACTCTCAGACGAAGCCTTCAAACGAGTCCGAGGAGCCGCAACCCCTTCGCTTTTCCGCGAAACTCGATTTAGTGTTATTGAACGCGACAGTACGCAACAAGAAGGGCTGGTTCGTGCCCGATTTAAACCAACCAGACTTTAAGGTTTATGAAGACAATGTGCTTCAGAACATCCGTCTGTTCAGTCACGAAGACATTCCAGTCGTTGTCGGACTTGTAGTCGATCACAGCAGCAGCATGTCTCCCAAACTGACCGAGGTGGTCGCGGCCGCCAGAACATTCGTTGCCGCTAGCCGCTCCGATGACGACATGTTTGTCGTCAACTTCAACGAGACTGTTGTTATTGAGGGGTCTGATCGACCGGATCAACTCGCCAACGCGATATCGGGCTGGCCCACCCTAGGACAAACAGCTCTCTACGATGCCGTAATCAAGGGATTAACTCAGCTACAAACCCGCCCTCTCCCAAAGAAAGTTTTGATCGTCATCAGCGATGGCGGCGATAACGCTAGTCGCCACAACCTTGCCGCTGTTCTGGCTGCAGTCGAGGAATCAAACGTTCTCGTGTACACCATTGGCGTCTTTGATCAAGATGATCCTGACAAAAATAGAAAAGTTCTCACGAGTCTCGCTCATATCTCGGGCGGAGAGAGCTTTTTTCCGCAAGAGCTAAGCGAAGTTGTCTCTATCTGCCAAAGCATCGCCCATGACATTCGTAATCAATACACTGTCGGCTACGTTTCGAGTAATGCGGTACAGCCAGGTGTTTTTCGTTCCATTCGGCTTCAGGTTCGAGCCCCGGGAATGGGTAAGCTCATGGTACATAGTCGATCTGGCTACATTGCTGGTGAAGCGATAAAATGAGACCCTCTCTCGCATGGTTCCGGCGTTTACTGCTGGTTTGCGCGGTATCTCTGCTCGCTTATTGCGGATACGTTCTGGTCGATGCCTGGATGTTCCAAAGGGCGGAGCAAGCCCGGCTTCAACAGTTATGGGCCAAGCGGGAAGAATCCGTCCCTCGCAACCGCCGTTCTACAGCCGATGGTCTTATGGGCCGCATTGAAATCCCACGTCTTGGCATTTCCGTCATTGTTATGGAGGGGACTAGTGGATCCATTCTCGGCGAGGCGGCTGGTCATATCATTGGGACCGGACTACCCGGACAGCCCGGAAATATTGGAATCTCCGCTCATCGCGACACATTCTTTCGTCCATTGCGTAACATTAGGCAGAACGACACCATTACGGTTACGACGCCGACAGGCGAGTATCGCTATCGTGTCTTGTCAACGCAGGTTGTAAGTCCGTCCGATATGGGAGTCCTCAGGTCGAGCAGCGACCAGATCCTTACGCTCGTGACTTGCTACCCCTTTTACTTTATTGGACCTGCACCGAATCGCTTTATCGTGCGTGCGGTCAGGACCATTTAGCAACAATATGTGGTCACATGACCTGATCTGGTCATTTCTGCAAGATCTTCGCACTTAAAGCCACCCAGAAAGACGCTAGTGTCGATTGGCCTTCCTCGTGCACAATATTGCTGTGTTGAACTCCGCAGTCGCCGACAGTCGCTAAATCGCGGCAACTCGAAACCTAACTTATGCGCAGTCTTATCTTTTGTTCGCTATTGTTCTCAGCCGTAATGCTCTCGCTGTCTGTCCCGTCCTCCGCTCAAATTGGTGTATCTGTCAACATCGCGCCCCCTGCGCTGCTGACTTATGATCAGCCGATGTGCCCCGGCGACGGCTATATCTGGACGCCAGGGTATTGGGCTTGGGATGGCGAGTACTACTGGATCTCAGGCGAATGGGTGATGCCTCCCGAGGCTGGAGATCTGTGGACTCCTGGTTATTGGAGTTCGGGCGGGGACGGCTTTCTGTTTAATGAAGGTTACTGGGGCACGTCCATAGGGTTTTACGGCGGCATCAACTATGGCTTCGGATACTTCGGCAACGGTTATGATGGCGGCCGCTGGAACCATGGGCATTTCTATTACAACTCTTCGGTGAATAATATTAACCGTAATGCAGAACACAATAATTACAACGCAAGAGCAAACGAGAGCAACACCAGTCACGTAAGCTACAACGGCGGTAACGGTGGAACCAGCGCTCGCGCTAGTTCTCGTGAAGAAGCTACTTCTCGCGATAGACATTTCGCCCCAGTGGCCGCTCAGACAGAACACGCGCAGACCGCCCGCAATGACCCTCAGCAAAGATTTACCGCGAACCGCGGAGTGTCGCCTAGCCGCCCCAGCGCTGCCGTTCATCCGAATGATCTGCCTGCTATCGATCATCCGGCAAGTCCCAACACGGGCAACGCAAAGACGGATCAGAAATACCAGAAACAGCAGGACAACTTAGTAGCCAAACAAAATCAACAACGCCAAAAACTCCAGGGACAGCAGGACCGGCAACATCAGCAAATGGCCAAACAGCAAGCCAATCAAATGAGATCCCAACAACAGGAGCAGCGACATCAACAACAGACCCAACAAATGCAACAACGGCATACTCAACAGACGCAGCGTATGGCGCAGAGACAATCATCTGGCGGCGGTCAATCTCGCGGTGGCGGTTCTCACGGCGGTGGTGGTGGCGGCGGACGCCGGTAGAATGCCAATGGCCAGATCTTGTTGCTCAATTCTTTTTCAGATTGTCCTCTGCATCGGCGTAGCTCATGCCGACTCGTCCCCTCAAGTGGTGGGCTCAGTTATCGACGCCATCACTCAGAAACCAATTGCCGACGCATGGGTCGTCTCTGGAGAAGACATCACCCGATCCAACAGAGACGGTCGCTTTTCAATTCAAAAGAAGGGATCCTCCGTCGGCGTGCGTGCCGTGGGTTACCGACGCTTGCAACTACCGTCCGACGGAGAAACGCGTTTTGCACTCGTGCCAATCACCGTGCGCGGATTGTATCTTTCGTTCTGGGGCGTAGGATCGCCGGTTTTGCGGAATGGTGTCTTGGATACCGCCGGCAAAGCGCACATGAACGCAATCATTGTGGATGTCAAGGGAGATAACGGCTTTGTGGGTCATCCCACTAAATCCAAACTTGCAATCGATGCGGGCGCCAACCATGTCATCACTATGCCGAATCCTTCGGCGTTCGTTGCAGACTTGCACAAGCGCAACCTCTATGCAATCGCCCGCATCGTAGTATTCAAAGACAATCCTCTCGCGCACTTCCGTCCCGATCTCGCCGTGAAAACGGCGCAGGGCCAGTTGTTTGTTGATCGCGAACACTTCGCCTGGACCGATCCTTTCAACCACGCTGTTTGGGATTACAACATCGGGCTTGCCGTCGAAGCGGCGAAAGAAGGATTTGATGAGATTCAATTCGACTATGTGCGCTTCCCCGACCAGAAAGGCCTGCAGTTTTCTGAGCCAAGCACCGAAGCGGACCGCGGCCCTGCGATTGTAGGTTTCTTGGCGGAAAGCCGCAAGCGTCTTAATCCCTATAACGTGTCTATCTCAGCCGATAACTTCGGCTATGTTTGCTGGAACTTGGGCGATACCGGCATTGGTCAGTCGTTTAAAGAGATTGGGCCAGCCGTGGATTATATTTCTCCCATGCTATATCCTTCTTCCTTTCAAGCTGGTATCCCCGGACTTCCCAATCCGTTGAGCGATCCGTATCGCATCGTTTTTGCCTCTCTCGCGCGCGCCAAACGGCGAACCGCTTTTGCGCCGATAACTTTCAGGCCCTGGCTGCAGGCTTTCAATGACTACGCTTTCGATCACCGCAAATTCGGCAAGGTTCAAATCGAAGCGCAGATCAAGGCTGCCCAGGATTCGGGCAGTGGCTGGATGCTTTGGGATTCGAGAAACCGCTACCCCACTGATGTGTTGGTCGATATCGCACGCGAACTAGGCTGGAGAAAGAGCCCGTCGGATGAACTCAGTTCGCAATAGGCAATGCAGTCTATTCTATTCTCAAAGTGTCATGTCACGCCTGCGTCAACTTTCTTTATTCTGCGTTCTTTTGCTAACCGTAATTGTTTCTGCTCGCTCGCAGACTCTACGTCCGGTAGATGCGCATGCGCTCGTCGCTAAAATACAGAGCGAACTCGCTGCGCCCTTCCCTCCGTCGGAGGGCAAACCCGATCCCAACGTCCCACACGGTGACTTCCTACAAGGAACTATCAGTGATTCGAAAATCTTTCCGCGAACCGAAAACAAATTTCAGGTGTACGTGCCGGCTCAGTACGATCCAGCAAAGCCGGCTTGTCTTCTCGTAAAGCTCGATGGTCTGGGCGCATTCGAAGGCACAGTGCTTGACAATCTCATCGCTAACAATGAAGTGCCAATTATCATAGCGGTTGGAGTTGCTTCGGGCACAATCTGGAAAGATCCAGAAGGCACTCCCAAGCGGCAAGCGCTGCGCTTCAATCGCTCTTACGAATTCGATAGCGTAAACGATCGTTTTTCGGAATACGTTCTCAATGAACTACTGCCGGCGGTGCAGAAGTTGACGACTCATGATGGTAGGCGCATCACACTATCTCCTAATGGCAACGACCACGCAGCTACTGGCGGTAGCACTGGTGGCATTGGTTCTTTCACTCTAGCGTGGCAACGGCCAGATCAATTCGCGCGTATCTACTCGGTGATCGGGACATTCGTTTCCATGCGAGGCGGCCACGAATATCCCGCACTCATTCGTAAGACTGAGCCGAAACCCATTCGCATCTTTCTGGAGGACGGCTCGACTGATGCTTGGAATCCTCTCTTTGGGTCATGGTACGACGCCAATCTGAACATGGAGTCGGCGCTCTCTTTCGCCGGTTATGATGTGGCTCATGCCTGGGGCCAACATGGACATGATGGCCGACCGGGGCAGGTGATTCTTCCCGATGTTCTGCGCTGGCTCTGGCGCGACTATCCGACTCCCATTCAGAGCGGGATTTCACAAAACAGCACACTCCAGGAAGTGACCCTCCCGGCAGAGCACTGGGTGAGACTATCTCATACGTTCCGCAGTCCGTCTGGACTTGCGGCTAACTCCAATGGAGAGGTGTATGTCACCGATGAGTCGGAGGCCGCTGTTTATCGAATCGGCGTTATTGGTAAACGAATCGCCTTTAGTAAGCGGAAGCTGGCAATCTCCGGTGCAGCCTTCGCTCCCGATGGAACGCTCTATGTCGTTGTCCCGGGCGAAAAAAGAGTAGTGGCGCTGGGTGCCGATGGCCAGAGCACAACGGTGGCAAGCGGAATCACGGGCCACAGTATCGTGGTTACGCACAATGGCACCATCTACGTCACAGAGCCAGGCGCGCACCGCGATATGCCGAGCCGCGTTTGGGAGATCAAGAACCGTACTCAGAAAATTGTGGATTCGGGACTCTTCTCTGCATCCGGTGTTGCCCTTTCTCCAGACGGATCACTTTTGTACGTCGCCGAAAAAAGTACGAAATGGATTTATAGCTATGTGGTTGAGCCCGGCGCCCTCACGGCTAAACAGCGTTTCTATTGGTTGCACACAGCAGATATCCAAAACGAAAGCGGCGCCCAGGATTTAGCCGTTGATATGCATGGTAACCTCTACGTAGCCACCCGCATGGGCATCCAGATTTGTGACCAAAACGGTCGGGTGCGGGCGATTCTGCCGTTACCCACGCCTTCTGGTCCAGTACGGAGTTTCTGCTTTGGCGGCAAAGAATTCGACACTCTCTACGTCACCGACGGGAAGCAGGTATTCATGCGCAGGCTTAAAGTGCGAGGTCATCCTCAGTGGGCGTCTCCCATTGCTGTCCCCAGCCAAGGTGCCGGTTGATCAAGAATTCCGCAGGGCTCAATTGTTTTTCTGTGCCTGCATGCGCACCCGCTTGCATTTCGGGCAGCGCCACTTGCGGTTCCCATGATAGATATGGCCTTTCAATTCACGCATGGCCACTTTGCAGGTCTTACATGTCATCCGCGCCACGCCCTTTCAATGCGGCTCCGCTTCACTAGGACCAGCTTCGCATTTCACCAGGCAGCAGCAAACAGTGTATTATCACAAGCCGCCCTTTTCGCGCTGCACCGGACCCCAAACAAACTTGTTGTCCTTATCGATGTATCCTTCCTTCCCGTCCACCGTGAGCACCTTGGCCAAACCATCGCGAAAATCACTCGCCTGTTTCAACGGCTTCAGTGGAATCGCCATTCGTCCACTCTTGTCTGCATATCCCCATTCCTCGCCCACCATAACTGCCGCCAAGCCATCGGCAAAAGGTTGCACTCTGTCAAAGGTCGCCGGAAGCACAACCCTTCCAGCGTGATCTACGAATCCATATTTGCCGCTCTCTGCAAAGCTGGCCAGACCTTCATGGAACTCTCCGCAAGGCGCCATCCGCAGGTTAGATTGGGGCAAACGCAGCACCATCGCGCCGCTCTTGTCAATGTATCCGCAGTTGTCCCCAACGTGCACCAGCGCAACACCATCTGAAAACGAAAACGCCCACGCGAATTGCGGTTCAATCGCCCAGTCGCCATTCACGTCAATGTAACCCCACTTCTCTTCGCCTATTTTCTTCGCAGCCGCCAACCCGGCCGAGAAAGTCTCCACAGACTCGAACTCCGGACGAATCGCCACCTGACCCGTCTTATCAAGGAACCCATGCTTTGTGATCTTCTCATCCATCTTGGCCAGGCCATTTCGAAAATCATAGCCGGCGGCGAAAGCACTCTCGCACTCAATATCGTCCTTAATCGCCATCATGCCGCTCTGATCCACATAGCCACATCGGTGCCAATAGGGGTCATCGTCTGACGTCACTCTTGCCAGTCCCTCCGAAAAGTTCCATTCTGAAGTAAAGCGCGGTGGAATCACAATCCGCCCGCGCTTATCCAGAAATCCAAAAAGCTTTCCACGCGCAAATCGCGCCAATCCTTCGTGAAACTCTCCGACAAAATCAAAACAGAGCGGGATTACCACCCGGCCGCTCCTGTCAATCGCGCCACTCTTTCCGTCTTGCCGCACTGGGAACAGTGCGCCCTCACTCGACGCGCCAATGGAACCCTCCTGTCTCTGCTCTCCAAGGCACGTTGTCTCCAACTCTTCAAGTCCATGCTCGGGCGCAATCAAGGTGCCTTCTAGTGAGATCACGGCCCCCGCACAAACATCATGCATTCCGCTCCGACAATCGAAGCTCGGGAAGCTTTTCGGAGTCCATTTTAAAAGCCCTGCCGTCCCACTAAACCTCCAAAGAATCATCCGCTGGTCAGCATGACAATCCAATAAGACTGGTGGTAGAGGCCGCCCACTGCAAGCAAAACGGTTTCAGCTTGCTTCCCCCGAACCTCCTCCGCTAATCGTTCTTTTCCAGCGGATTGCATATCCGTAGAGAAATAACTCAATGGCGCATCACTCAAGGACTTTCCAGCTGCAAACACAATTCGAAATGGAATCTCCGCGTGCTCCCGAATATAAGCCTTCAGCCAAGGAATCGCCATCACTTGTACCCTCATCCCCGCGGCCGCGTGAAGGAACCCGTCCAATCCCTGCACCCGTCCCTCCGTAAATGGGAGGACCATCTGGTAGGACAGATTCGGCGGGTCCGCCGCTCTATGTAGCAGCGCATCCAAATTGCTCTCGCCGTATTTGCTAATTCCTTCACGGCTGCCAAATTCCAGTAAATCGGCTTTTTCGATTACGTAGTTTTTGCGAAGGCGCGCCAAGGTGTCTCCTACCTTAGCTTCCCCAGCCGCGCTTGGTTCGTAGCATCAGCCGGCATCAACGCCGCCAGCGCTCGCGAAATGTTTGCGTTATAAGTAATCTGCCTCCCGGTCTGGATCGTCCACGGCAACATGTACTCATGCGCCGAATGTGACTCAATCAACGTGCGCGAACCATCGTCAAAAATAATTGTGGCGGACGTAACAACTTCCTGCGACGAAAAAGTGGGTTTCAGGAAAATAGATCGTAATGCAGTCTTCACCACGCCGTGGTCACTCAAAGATCGGATCAACAGTTCCTTTTGCTCTGGTAGAGCGGCGGACCAATATCCGCTCAGCGGTATAACGTCGGTCTCTCTCTCAGCACGTTTCTGTGCCGCCTCTAATGCGTGTTGTTTCAGCCAGCCTGCGGTCAATCCGAAATTGTCTGTATCTACCTCGGCAATAACAGGCTCACTCAAGGCTGTTGCCAGGTCAGTCATCAGCGTCCCATCAATGGACTGACCGTTTAGTTTGAACGCGCCATCTTCCCAGCGGATGATCACTTCCGACCGTTCGCGGGAGTTAGACCCAACCCAACTCGATTCGATCACAACTTGCAGGATCGCTTTAAGGCCTCCTTGAGAGCGAGCCGGCATGTGCCAAACCAAGAAAATGATAAGTGAGCAACTCAGTCTATGGAACATGGTTCTAACTATCGTGTTGTTAGTTCGCCACAACCTTCTCAAGTTTCTGTAGGCGCAATAAAGCCCAGGTTCCTGGATCAAGGACCACCGCCGATGGCTCACGTTCCGACGAAAACTCGAACACTTGTTTCTTCAAGCCTAACTCAAATGACTCAATCTTATCTCCAATCCCCAACTCCAGCGGCAACCGGTAAGCCGCGCCGCTTTGCGTCTGGTCCAGGGCGATCCGGACCTTATGCACACCCGAATCGTAGCTCCATGTCCCTTCTAGTACTGGCACGCCAGGTCGTCCAAGCCACTGTGCAAAGAACCAGTCTAGTCGTACGCCCGATACTTCTTCCATCACCCTCTGAAAATCATCCGTTGACGCGTTGCCATTGTGATAGCGCTGATAGTATTCGCGAATCCCTGCCCTGAACTTGTCATCCCCCATCATCTTCCGCAACATGTGAAGACTCCACGCGCCCTTCTGGTAGACGATCCCATTCGTAACGCGCTTCATGTCATCAAGGTTCTTGTTCAGCACCGTATACTCAGGGTGCGCTTGTTCCAGCTCGTAAATCTGCTGTCGGCTTCGCTGCAGCCCGCTCACAAAAGCGTCGCGCCCTTGCGAATGCTCCGTAAATAGCAACGTGAAGTAGGTGGCAAAACCTTCGCTGAGCCACACGTCGTCCCAGTCCTTCTCGGTCACTGCATTGCCAAACCATTGATGCGCGATCTCGTGCGCAATCAGTTCCGTGCCTGGTCGCTGCAGTATCCTCGTCTCGCCGTAGAAAATCGAGCTCGCGTGTTCAGTCCCTCCGTTAATGCCCGCCGCCTCGACATTGGCCAGCTTCTCATACGAATAAGGTCCAATGTACTCGCTGAAAAACTCCAGAGCCTCCCGCGCGGTAGGTTCAAACCAAGCTGGACCAATCGCTTCATCTTGGTGATATACCCACGTTTGCAGGGGAATGCTTTCTTTTACTGGCTCCGCATAGTGAACGGCGAACTGGGCCACGCCAATCGCATTCAGCCATGAAGCAATCGGTATCGACTGTTTCCAATGCGTCAGCCGCCGCCCATCACCGAGATCAATCTGCTCCACTAAAAGCCCATTTGCGATCACCTGATATTGAATGGGCGCCGTCACAATAAACTCGCTCGTCGCCTTATCGTATGGGTGATCAATCATCGGTAGCCATTGGCGCGCGTTATTCGGCCAGTTCTCGCTAAAGAATACTCGTTCCTTGTACTTGTTGGCAATGATGCGCAGCCCGCCACCGGGTATACCGTGGTACCGCATTGTCAACTGCCGCCGCTCTCCCGCGTGCGACGCTGGGTTGACCGTGAGATGCAGTCGGTTGTTCGCGTGCTTATATGGAACTGAGGCTTCCGTCACGGTCATCCCTTTTCCGTCTGCTGTGACCGATGTCAGATCTAGCACTAGCTCATTTACTTGATCCTGAGTGAAGCGCACATCAATCGTCGCCTCACCTTCGATTTCGTTCGTCGTGTCACTCAGCGTGAGACGAAACGTGTAGTGCAGCGCGTCCACCCCTGGCTGGCGCGGATAGGTATCCGCAAATCCCACCGCCACACACAAAACCGGTAGCAATACAAGCCATCGATGCATAGGCTTTGCATTCTACCGCGTCTTGCCGCTAGCCACGAAAGTGAAGGCTTAAGCCTTGGCCCAACGCGCACGAGCAGCGGCGGCAGACGCCTGTGCCGATTTCACTAACGGCGCATACATACCTGTGGCCACGTCCCGGATATTTGTTGGAGCCTCCGCCGGCGTTCCTGAGTGGAAGGGCGGATGCGGATCGTATTCAAGCATCAGCTCTAAAGCGCGGCCATAATCCTGGCCGCGCAACTTGCCCGCCAGGTAAAGGCCGAAGTCAATGCCTGCTGTAACCCCGCCGGCCGTGATCCGGTTGCGGTCCTCTACAATTCGTCCCGTCGCGAGTTGCGCCCCCAGATTAGGCAAAACCTCGCGAACCGCCCAATGGCTAGTGGCTTGATAGCCACGCAGAAGACCGGCCGCTCCCAGCACCAGGGAGCCAGAGCAGACGCTGGTGACCCAACGCGCACTCTTGCCTTCTCGCGCCAGGAAATCCAACACCTCCGAATCACTCATCAGATCGACCGTGACCTTGCCCCCGCCCGGCACAAACAAAATGTCAGGTTGCTGGATGTCTAGCAGAGTGGCGGAGGGTATCAGTTTGACTCCGGTATCGGTCACGACCGGATCTAGACTCTTCCAAATCAGATTCACCTTCGCACCCATCATGTAGCCGAAAGCCTGTTGCGGACCAATCAAATCAAGCGCTGTCATGCCTGGATAGATCAGCATGGCAATTTGTTCCGGCTTGTTCGGCACAAAATGCTTGAGACCTCCCATTTCCATAACCGTGTAACCAGGTGGCGGAACTAATTTCTCCGAGTCGTCTGCGGCTCGCGCGGCTAAATGAGTCGCCAGGCCCGCGGTCAATGTTTGTGTCAGTGTTCTTCGCGTCACTTTGTGCCTTTCTGAATCGCTGCCGCAATTCCAATCTCAACCGTATGTGCTACCAGCTTTTCATTCACTTTGGC
>Ga0182030_10024583_pt1 | contig 11055 bp, 11 predicted proteins | sample 812S3MmetaG_FD_121299 | JGI IMG/M metagenome (GOLD analysis project Ga0182030, IMG submission 121299) | Permafrost microbial communities from Stordalen Mire, Sweden - 812S3M metaG (Illumina Assembly) | ecosystem: Environmental > Terrestrial > Soil > Wetlands > Permafrost | place: Sweden... | reverse complement strand
CTGAACATACCTAATTGCAGGTTGTTGGCATTCACTCCAGCTCCATTATTACCCAAATCAAATGCAGCTTTCCGGGGATAAGGACTTCGACTATCTCCGTACGGCACAAACATCTCCGAGAGAGAAAGTCTATAGAACAAATCCCTTCCATCATAACTCACGTCGTGAAGCGTAAGACCTTCTCGCTAAGTCATTCGTTAGTACCGGTCGAGCAAGAGCAGGGCGAGAGCTTGCATAATTGAAACCAACCCTCATCCTCCATTTCTCCCACGTCAAAAGATTCCCATCAGTCTTAAACGATGGGCCATCTGGCTGTACCACATGATACGGTTTCGTAGTCTCTCTACGTTCAGGCTGAAGATCCGGGTGATATTCGCTCATGCTATGTATCTTCTTGTGATCGTATTTCTTCCTTTTTCCCGAATCACCGGTGAACTCGGCCATCCTATCACTGTCTGAAGATGGTAGCGAGAGGACTTTCATGATTTCGAAATTGCCATTCATCTCGACGCAGATGTCTAAGGGGTAAGCAAAATGATTTGCATCTTGGTGGTCCCCGAGGCGCATGTAGAGATAGCACTACCCATAATTTAGCAGGGACCTTGAAGAGTAATATTCATATATACCATGATTATCCGTTGCGTCATATCCTCAATTCCATCGGGAGCATAAGTCCACGATTCCCCGCAAACGACAGCACCTTCAGGTAATTCCAAAGCCGCAATCTCTTGCTTCACCCTGGGATTGGCAAGACATGCAATTTCGCTCTTCTGCATCTCAACAGCATCCGTGTAAGAATGTTTCCCCGGGAGTGCCTTGTTATTGAAAACTCTATGAGTGCTAAGATCAATCTCGACTTGGTAGAAACCAGATGGATTATCTAGGTAATACTGGATAAACGCGACTCTTGGTGGCGCATTTCGTTTTGAGATAACTTCTCGGTCTGGAGGTAGGGAACCAACAGAGCCTTTGGCGGTTCTGCAAGTGTAATGACGCGAAATATAATTTTATTTTCCCGGAATTCTTCCTTGAGAGTTTTCGCTGCCTGGGATTCTGTGAGTTTGGGTCTTGAGAACGGATAACATACTTACCAAGGAAATCTCTTGGGGAGAAAGAGGATCCAGCGGATGAACCATTTTGAATATCTATGTAAATTACTCCGCGTTGGTCTATTATGTAGTATTTGGATAAGGTTTTCAATTGATTGAAATGAAAAGGATGATAAGGGAAGTTTTAATAAACTTGAAGCTGATGTTACGGTGAGGTTGAGAAGCACGGATCGCATTCGCGGAGAAGTGGGCTTATCTGTACCAAAACTAAGAGGCCTCCATATTCGATTTGACTGACAGACGATGTTTCATACCACAAAAAATTCTCGAAAGCGATGGAGTGTCACGCTTCATCTCTCTATGTTCCAAGGATGGGCCGATATCGTTCCGGAGTAAAGTGGGATGAGCTGAGAACATCTTTTGACATCCACGTGGAGGTGCAAAATAGACCATGGTTTTGAATTGTCGCAAGGGCAAGGGCTGTGCATAGAAAGTACTATCTAAGCAACCACGATGTCACTATCCCCATCCGAACAATGCGTCTCCTAGTTGTCCTCGACTACCTCAACCTCACCGAGTGATACATGACCATCATCTGACCCCTAGCTAGCTGCCTCCCCGAAAACGTGTAATGCCTCCAAGAAACCACTGGTTTCTCATATCGCCGACAAGCAATTAAAGCCCTTCTCAACTCCCGTTTTCTCGTCGTCTCTGTCAGCTTCTTAAGTCGGAAATCCGATTTTATTCCCGCTAAACCCGAAGAGTATGATTATGGCCCAGAAGTTCAATCCAACACGAGTTGCTACTCCCGGCAGGACTGTAGGAAGTGATGGCTCTTTTTCGTTATATCCGGTCGAACAGCTGAGCGGGTACATGATGTTAGCGAGAACACTCGAGACGTGGGTTACTTCTGGTACCAAACCGAATTTCAGTCCTACAAATCCGTGGCTTTGGGAGCTGTTTGATATGGCTACCTTTGAAGAAGTTTCAGTAAAGGAATATGACATGATCAATACGGATTTCATGACGGGGAGACATCACTTCAATGTCAACGAAGATGATTTTGACTTGAAGAAAACTTACACAGAGTTTGGGAACGCAAAGACCCATCCCGAGATCATAGCATATAGGGAAAGACAACGGAAAGGAGGCGCAGAGTAACCAGCCGTTGAGAACGAAATATACCCTTACTGGGCGGAAAATCTTGCAGAGAATCCCGCCAAGGAAGCAGAGCGGCTGAAAGCTATTTCGGAGTTGACCGCTAGTCGCCGATTGACGCTAATGTAGAGGTAGAGGTTGAGGATATTTTGGAGAAAGGACATATTGTGGTCATTGTGGAGGCAATGAGGATGGATATGGAATGTTTCGGTTCCTGATGAGGCGGTGGGATCGGTTGTGCAGGCTATCGCAAGTAAATCTGGGAGTAGAGTGTTACCAGAATATTTACTTGTTGTTGCTAAGGGTGCCAATATATGAGAAACATCTATATGGGAATATTATTCTACTGATTTGTGTACCTTAATTAATCATGGCTTAATGATCAAATCCAAATCCAAATTTAATTAATAAACTAATTCGCATTAGGTAGAGTCAAATTCAACAATCTCCGGAGCAAGTCATGCGTGTCTCATTGCTTCTCTCGAGTGAAGCTATCATCCAGTCCCGCAACCAGCATGTATATCGCCCTCAGCAGCGGGGTCCGTACCCCCTTTTCCTTAGCAAGCCCAATCACATTTCCCACAATAGCTTCGACCTCCATATTCCGCCCGTGCATCGCATCAACGTACATGCTAGGATCAACACCAGGCAATTTCCTCGCCGTGGCTCTGTTCAATTGAAAAGCCACTAAATCCACATTGATATCAGGATACCCACAGGCATTTGCCACAGCTGCAATCTCTAACATGACATCTTTGACAAATTCCGTGGCGTCAGGGCTAGAGTGCAAGAATTGCGCATCCCGTGATCGTGTCAATGCGCAGATGGGGTTCCAGGATGCGTTTACCACGAGTTTCGACCAGCGCTCGAATTGTACATCAGCGTGGACCTTTGTGGTTGCACCGGCATCGGTGAGTATTTTCGCAAACTTTGTAGCGGAGTCTGTGTTTGATGATGCTGGATAAGCTCCTATGTGAAGCATTTCCGTTTTCTCAGAATGTAGGACAACCCCAGGACTGGTTTGGTTGGCCGGAAAGTAGACTACCGTGCTCAGCAATGGATTTTCGGGATAGAGTTTTGCGTAAGGCTCCTCGATTGCAATCCCATTTTGGATGAGCACTATAGTTGTGCTTGGTGAGATTGCTGGCTTGATCAGCTTGGGCGTTGACGGTGAGGTCGGAAGTGCTTTAGAGCAGATAATAACATAGTCAAAGTGTTGGCTGGGATCCAGCTCTGCCCCCTCAGATACCGAACGTACTACAACAGGTATAAATTTCAGATTCTCTCCCCATATAGCGGAATTTATCGTAAACCCGTTTTTAGAAGCTGCTTCGTAGTTCGAGCGGCATACGGTGATGAGATGGGATGTTGGTATGACTCTTGAGAAGATGTAAGCATAAGCGATACCTATGCCTCCTGTTCCAAAAATAAGAATTCTAGGAGCCATCTGAACAGCAAAGTAGTTAGTCTTGATTCAATCCATGTATGAGGGTTATTGAAAAGAAGCACCTCTGATGACGTAATATATAGCTCTAGCCCAACCACTTTACGAACTCAGCGACAATACAACTCTTCGACTGAAGTATCCTTTATCACTTCAAGAGAGATGACAGTGTCCGATACGAAGGCTTTTATGCACGACTTCTTTCTCCGGGCCGATGCTGACATGCATGAGTGGGACGATGACAAATAAACGCTCGCTAGTCTCAGGTACTGGCACTTGGCCTTAGCTCAGGGTAATTAGCATATCTGCTCGTTGCTTGAAGCAATTGAAAATCTAGAGGTGATTCAAATGCGCACCTCACATAAAATACTCTTTGACTAGGTCCCAATGATCACGCTAGCGTGGTGAGCTCTTCTGGCATTTGAAGAGACAAGGGTCATCCGAGGTGAGAGAGGTGAGATTCTATTCTAGCGCATTGACTTGGACAATTGACTTGCCTGGTCCAGCACCATATTGCATTTCATGGCAAGTTTGGAAACAAGAGCACGTGATTTCGAATTAACAGCATTGAAGCAACATCTAGGTCTCCTAGCTCCGAAAAGCAGCCGCTTCTCTTGAATGACCATATTAGTAGCTTGCAAGATTCGAGGGCTCTGTTGTAAAAAAAAACCCGATGAGAACCTAGGATACGATGATCATAGGTTCTTGTAATTTCAAATGCGTACGGTAGGTCTCCATAAAATATTTGGTATTGCCTCGACGTCTGAGGTCGCTGGACCCATGATTTCCTCTTATCTCCTTCTTTTTCTTGCACTCGACTCAGTATTGTCTTTCTTTCTCTTCCCATTTCCGCTGCCTTCTCGAAACTGAAAATAGCTTTGACAACCTTATGCTCGCTGAAATCCTTGAACGCATTTGTAGCATCTTCAATCTTGTACTCCCCATCAAATACAAAGTTAGGTTTGGCTTTCCCCCTTTCTATCAAATTCTTGAGGGTTTGTTGATAAAGTCGAACTTGCACCCCGCCACCCTTGATGGACAGCCCTTTAGTCCGAAAGGTACTGACTGGGAAAGGTAAGATGACGTTCTTAGCCGTTGGGTTTTTACCTTCTATTGAGTTTTGTGAGCTCCCTTTTAGAAAAATCGGAAAAATGGAGCTCTTACCAGCATCAGTTTCAGGATATGCTTCAATTAGACCAATCCCACCATAAAGTCGAGTGACTTAAATTACCCAATTTATAACGAGATTCTCCACTTTCTCTCCTTTCGCATTTGCACACTCGAACCCAACCAAATAACATGAACGATCGACGCGATTCGGCTCAAGTTTCATTATCTGTAGTACCGGATCCCTGTCTGCGAAGTTGATAGGGATGGCACCGATACTTTTAGCTTTAGCAAGACGAGCTGGAACATGATATACGCTGTACACTCTCGTAGCACCACGGATAAGAACAGAATAAGCGCAGAGCCATCCTACGGGGTCTGTCCGGAAATTTCAATATTTTTACTCATCAATCGGGCTAGAAGAACCATGAAGATGTACTCACCAGCTCAAAACACACAAACCGTATCACCCAACACTTGCTCCGCGCAGTCCGGCGCCCACTAAGAAGTCGGCCAAATATCTGCCAACAGTAGATAATCCAGATCAAACTGGTCCCCGGACGGTACAACCAACAGGCTAGAATTTGCAAAAGGAACGCACATATAATCCGCCACCCCCCATCGATTTCTGGGATAGGAAGCCCTAGTACCGCAGCACCATAGCTTCCTTCGTCTTGGGATGCTCCATCGCCTTTTTATTACGTATATGAAACAGTGAGGATGACGCGATCGCCTGGTTTGACTGTGGTTACATCGGCTCCTACTTTATAGACTATGCCGATGTTCTCGTGGCCGAAAGTGAGGGGGGTGTTTCATCAGCAGGCGGCCGTGGTAGGTATGGAGGTCGGAACCACAGATTGCCCAACTGGTAAGGCGGACGATAGCATCAAGAGGGCTAGTGAGCTTGGGGATGTTGATTTCTTTGACGCTGACGGAATAAGGGACGCCTTCCCAGCGAAGGGCTTTCATTTTCCTGTTATCGACCATGTTGAAAATTTATTGAGTTCCAAGAGGCCTAAAAATGAATGTATGTTGGAGCCCTTATGAATTGCGAAGGTTAGATAGATTTTATAGAAGGGGCGCTAAGGATCGGCTACTGTTATAACCTGAGATGGAGGTGGTGCAGTAAAGCAAGGTATCCGGAGAGAGCCAATTAAAGTCAGTTCGCATCCCAATCTCTGTACTTCGTACTCTTTATCCTTCGGTCAGATGATCCTCCTCTCAATCTGGATCCATGTGCTCACGTAAGGCTTAGCGCTTCTTCTCCCTCAAAGCTTACCCATTCGCCATTGCAACCATTTGCCATGCGTTACTCGTGATCGTTTTCTGCTACGATGACCGGGGTTGAAGGGACACAGTGCGGTGAAAATTAAGACCCACATGAAAAGGCACGCAAAGTCGTCTACGGGAAGCAAGTCATTTAAGTATCCCAGCATTCTTTTGTCAAGTCTATCTATCTACCAACCAATTCATGATGTCAAATTTATCCACCAAAGATAAAACCCTAAGTCGGCTCATATCTTAAGTAATAACCTCTCCTCTCTCGACCCTCTACTGATTTTAAGATCATTGACCATCATCCCCGTCCATGAACGAAAGGATTTATCACAGCCAAAGAGTGAGACGATGGAATAAATAAAGAAGATAATGGCAGCCAGGATGAAAGATATGAAATAATTACTCTTAAGCTTGAGCACTGACTCCGACTCAGCTTTTGGCTCCGTTGGAAGGTTGCATCCAAAACAAGAAGGAAGGTGTTGCTTTCCCGTGAAGCGATCATGCCCATCATGGTCCAGATTCAGATATTCGATAGTTGTTCCGTACTCGGGGCCACATGGGCATCTTGGCTCATAGACCTCTAACTTCTGCCGGTAGGACACAAGAAGTGCTTCATGGCTCTCTTTCTCCCTACGAAGTTGCTCTTCATGGCTCCCTCTTTCCTTGGAAAGTTGCTCTTTATGTCTTTCTACTTCCTTGCGCATCTGCTCTTCATGACTCTCTCTTTCCTTACGAAGCTGCTCTTCTAATGAAGCGACGGTTGTTTCGAGCTTAGCACTCCTCTTCTTTTCGCCGTTCAACACTTTCTGGACCTGTCGTGTTTCCTTCTCGGCGATCCCCTTAGCAGCAAGGATCTTTTCGACATTTAGATCATGCTGTCTCGTGCCAACATAAGACTGCGGCTCAGAACCCCTTGCTATCTGCAATCTGTCGACTAGTTGGCTAAGTCCCTTGTTGATTTTTCTGACTCGAAGCACATCATCATAAAGTCTTTGCTTTTCCGACTCGCATACCCAATGCTTCTTAGGGCATTTCTCACAATCAGGTCCCTTCCCCCCGCGATCGAAACTCTGATGTGCCTCGTGGCCCATGCCCTTACCCTGCTTGGTTTGGGCCATGAGAATTTGCCGAACCTTGAACGTGGAGAACAGCGAGCTTTGGAGGAGAACCCTCTTCGTGGGAGCCTGTTTCCCTGAATCTTCTCCATCTCTACCATCAATAGAGCAGTCTGTTTCAACCCATGGATCTTCCTCGACTTTATGCCCACCAAGACTAGTGCTACGTGGGTCAATCGTAGGCTCTTCGGCGTCATCTTTGTTATCGTCAGACTGTTCCTCATCTGACCAGTCTTCATCCTCGGCGCTCTCATCTCCATCTGCGGCATTTTTTATAAGCGTAGCGAAAGGGTTGCTGAAGCAGACGATGGCGGGCTTTGAGGAGCTAGGCGCGAATATGGTGGAGGTTGGAGGTCGAGGTACCGAAGGAGCTTGGACGGGAATGGAGTCGGATTGGATTGACGGGTCAATTGGGGTGCAGCTAGAGGTCGGATTAGATGTAGTTGTCGGCTGTGCGATGGTAGGTGGTTGATCGAGGTTCGATGAATCTTGCGGCGCTTGGACAAGGGGTGGAGAACTTGAGGTCTTGATGACGGGGGTCATAGATTGTTCAGCCATGTTCCTGGAATGTAGTATGTTTGTATGATCTTGCTTGACAGATCTTGACTTTGTAGGTATGATATTTGTAGATGGGTAATACGATTAGTGCGCGTCGCTATAGATCGAGACCATGAGCGACGCTCAGAAGAACCAGGGATGGAATTGACCTACCTACTAGACTCAAGTAGTTTCGCTCGCAAGGTTGATAGCCGTAATGCGATCATTAATCACAGGCACAAGAAGTTTGAGAATCTTCAAGGATTTTTCTTTGAAGGTCATACATCAGGGGAAGAAACGAAATGCGAAGGGGAGAAGAGCAGGCAAGATAATGGCCATCTGGTCGCGCAAGCTAACGCTAAGCGAGGGATGAAGGTGAATTGTCAGCGGAAAAGATCCTACGACACTTGAGTCTCTTGAAGTGAACCGCTTAGAGTCATTAAATCAAGGGTTATCATCTCAGCTGTGGTGTTCAAAGCACAGGGTGATGGAAATTAAGCATGTCAAGAAAGCAATGACAATAGCATAGTCGATGATCCCCCCTTCGTCTGACAATTGCGTACTTTCTCTCGTAATTTACAGGCGGCTCGAGGTGCCATTTGATATGCTAATAGTGACTTCTGAAGAAAATTATCTTATGATTGAGCACCAATAGTCCCGCTGCAAGCGCTTCATGGTCGGTTGAGGGAATGCAAGCCCAAAAGGTATCTGCAAGCTGAAGAGCTCCAAGAACTACTAGCGATTCTTCTTTCTAGACGAAGGTCTTTCCAGTACGTTGCTATTTTTATAGCTCCCCAATGACTTATAATTCGATATATAGAGGAGCTCAATCCATGTAGGAGAAGATAGTATTGCACAATGCGAGGCTTTGACCAAATTCAATACCGTGACCAAATACTTTGAATCTGCTTGCTAACTTCTTCCTGGCTTCTACCCCCCGCTACTTTGAGGGAAGCGTATCATTCTCGGTAGGACAATCTGCATCAATAGAACAGGGTTGATAAAAAGCGTTCGCAAGCTTGTGTCTCAACCAACTGCACCCCCTCGTTAGTAGTCAAATACTGATTAGAATACCGCAATCACATAGCTTAGTCTATAGCTATGTTGCCACAAATTTTCATTCATATCTTCACGTTTGATCAAAGCGATGGAAAGAACGGCTGTATCCTCTTGGTATGCATATGAGACTGAACACCCACTCACTATCGATGGATTATTGGCAAAAGTGCATGGTCACTTAGCAGAGCATTTTTGAGGTTTCCATCTCGCAGTGAGCGAGAAAGTCAAACTTTGAAGTCATTGTCGTCATTGGGAACGCACTGGCCCTCGCTCAAGCAGTATCACGCGAGTATTAACCACACCTCCAGCTTTAAGTGTTTATTCCTTGCACCATCTCAAGCTTTTTGCGTTTCTGTCTCGTCAATTTCTACATTTTGTACCAGGGAGGATCTTCAAATCAGTTCTTCCAAGTCGAGATTCACTACGTCAGTCTCTCAGAGCGCCTACCTTGCTGCTACATTTGACTTGAATTAGATATCATTGATACCAAAGACAAAGACTTAATAGGCTGGCTCAGCGAAGCTGGCATATGCTGGTTAGAGGTATTGGTCCTTCACGTGATACTGTAAGACGATTGCGAGCGAGAATCAGTATATTATGTAAACCTCTTTTCAGACTACGCCTTATTATGTATCTTCTACCAGATTGTCAAACAATACACAGGTTTCACAGTAACAACAAACTATAATCCATTATTCGAGAATTTTTTGTCTGATTAGCAATTGGTGTACCTACACCTACTTACTAATTGGAGGAAAGGATATAAAGATAGCACGTGCCCAAAGCCAGATTTTAAAGCTAAAGGTCCTCGGAATTTGCACTGATATTTCAGATGCAGGAGAAGCCCCCAATATTTCAAAATTAGAAGAAAGTGAAACCTTGAGAAGCTGTTGAGGTTTAGAGATTTGATTCACGGTGGAATTTCTGAACAGAATCAAGGGAACTTAACAGTGTTGAGGCTTTGACGTGAAAACGCTAGCGCATCGAGCACACTATCTTAGCCAAAGGGAACGAGAATGAAAAAAAGATGGAAACTTTTGGTATTACTTCATTTACAATCAAATTTCCCAAGAGAAAAAAAAAATAAGGAACAAAGCAGAAAGACTCCTAAAACGCCAAAACGCCTACCGCTCACACGCCTTCCCAATTTCCCTGCTTTTTCCCACTTTATTAGTCTTTCAGAAGTCGAAGTCCGGAAGCTCGAAAGTCCTTTATACAGACTAAATTTTAGTGTTGACCCACCTGGTAGACCTGCGAGGCGGTGGTCGCCTTGGAGTTGAGGGCCCAGGTTCACTTGCTGGTGGTCCTCCAGTATGTGCTCCTTTTTCAGAAGATCCACCAGCAAACGTTTTGTCGTTGGGTTGCTGGTCTCTGTGGGGGTTTAGATGGAGTGTCACCAAGACCAAAAGTCGCACTCCCAAACTTCTTCGTGATACCATCCACATCGAAGCTATCCGCATATATGTGTAGCTTATCGTTCATATCAAGCATTCCCTTCTTTAAATCGGCAGGAAAGAATTCCCAATTCTGCATATTCTTGAGGCCTTCAAACTCAGATATAACCTGTGGGTTTGCGTGGATAATATCATCATCTTCTTCTTCTGGAGTCGCAGGGTCCTTCGAACTTGGAGCGCTCCAATCTGAGTCAGCCAGTTGAACTACAATATTTTCCTACAATCTCTCAATTTCCTGCGGCGTAGACGCTTTCTGAGGCCCAGTCGGTTCAGGAGTTTGTATTTTGCGATCGGGAGTCTGGGGTGGTTGGCCTTGACCCTCCTGGACTTTGCTTTTGCGGTTTGAAGAGGACATTTTATCTTTTGAGCCTGTCAAACCACTCGGATTTTCTCGATAGACATTGAGACCTACAAATTGGCCCCCATCGTTGACACATTTAGAGTTTCATTGCATCCAATCTATACCTTTACTAGTGTGTCGTTAATTTGCAGCTATAAACATGATAATCGTTCGACCAAAGAGGAACTTACATTGCGCCGTAGTTTTAAACATCAAAAAGAAACCCCGTTTGTTCTACCTCATTGTTGACAACGCTATCTTTTTTCGGGACCTCAGCAGGTAGCGCATTCGCCTTGTCCAACAAAACTTTGATTCTCAATCCCGCGGCTGCAACTCTACCGTGGGCTTTATCGACCAAACGGCCAATTAAGAATTTAAATATTTTAAATTAATTAAGAATTAAAAATTAAAAATTTAAAGTATAATATAATCTTAGATATTGCTTTTTGTTTTACTATTTATATTTATATTTTACTATATTAATTTAATATATTATAATTATATAAGTTTTTTT
>Ga0182030_10024582_pt1 | contig 11055 bp, 9 predicted proteins | sample 812S3MmetaG_FD_121299 | JGI IMG/M metagenome (GOLD analysis project Ga0182030, IMG submission 121299) | Permafrost microbial communities from Stordalen Mire, Sweden - 812S3M metaG (Illumina Assembly) | ecosystem: Environmental > Terrestrial > Soil > Wetlands > Permafrost | place: Sweden... | reverse complement strand
GCTGCTCCTAACCAAGATCACGGAATAGCAAGGCGGTAGCACCACCAGAAGTAACGCAGGAGACGCGGCGGGACGCACGAGACGACGGCCCCCTGTTGCCTGGTCAGTGAGACGCACGCCAAATGGGGCGGTGGCGGTGGCGGTGGCGGTGGCGGTGGCGCCATACCTGGCGGCGGAGGCATGCCCACCGAAGGTGCCTCAGAGGCATCCGAGGGGTCGAAAGTCGGCGGCACCGTCATCGCCGCCGAATGGTACGGCACGACCCGCCTCGGCTGCGGGATTCAGCCAAGTGGCCAGGTCGTAGACTCGATGCGATGCCCAAGGCCTTTTACATCCGGACGTTCGGGTGCCAAATGAACGAGCACGACTCGGAGCGACTGGCTGGGATGCTGGTGGCCGATGGCATGGAACCGGCGCCGAGCATGGAAGAGGCCGACGTGGTCGTCCTCAATACCTGCTGTATCCGGGAAAATGCTGATCAGAAGCTTTACGGAACGTTGGGCAGCCTCAAGACCTTGGTCGATGCCAAGCCGGGGCTGCAGATTGCCGTGGGCGGCTGCTTGGCCCAAAAAGACCGCGAGCTGATCCAAAGCAAAGTGGGTTGGGTCGACGTGGTCTTCGGCACCCACAACCTGGGCCGCGCGCCAGAATTGCTCCGGCGCGCCACCACCGAAGGTCAGGTCATGGAAATCCTCGATGCCCCGGACCCTGAAACCATCACCAACCACCTCATGGCTCCCGCCGCCGTCCGTGAACTGCCGTATGCCGCCTGGGTGAACATCCAGATGGGGTGCGATAACTCGTGCGCCTTCTGCATCGTGCCGGCGGTTCGGGGACCCGAAGTGAGTCGGCCAGTCAACGACATCGTGAGCGAGGTCGAAGAGTTGGCTCGACGCGGGGTGACCGAGGTCACGTTGCTGGGCCAGAACGTCAACTCGTATGGGCGCGACATCACGCATCGCCGGCCCCTCTTCGCTGAACTGCTCGGGCACATCGGTGCCGTCGAGGGCATTGGCCGGATTCGCTTCACCAGCCCGCACCCCAAAGATCTGCGGCCCGAGACGATTGCCGCCATGGCCGAGACGCCCGAAGTGTGTGAGCAACTCCATCTCCCTCTCCAGTCGGGGAGTAGCCGAGTGCTCTCGGCCATGCGTCGCGGGTACACCGCCGAGCGCTACTTGGAGCGGCTGGCCGCAGCTCGGGCGGCGATCGACGATCTGGCTGTGACCACCGACATCATCGTGGGCTTTCCCGGCGAGACCGAAGACGATTTCGAAGACACGTTGGCGGTGGCGGCCGAGGCGGCCTACGACAGTGCCTATACCTTCATCTTCTCGCCGCGCCCGGGCACTCGGGCCGCCGACATGGAGGCTGAGTTCATCGCACCCGACGTCATTGCCGAACGATTCGATCGCCTCAAGGCCGTCGTCGAACGATCGGCCTTGGCTCGGCACCAAGCTCGGGTCGGCAAAGTCGAAGATGTGTTGGTTGAAGGGGTGAGCCGCCGCGACGAGTCAATGCTGACGGGGCGGACCCGCCAAGGAAAACTCGTGCACTTTGCGGCCACTGGACCGGGGATGAGTGGGACCCCTGTCGCCGGATGCCTCGCCGACGTCATCATCACAGCCGGCCACCCTCATCATCTTTCGGGCGAGTTGCGATCCGTCACGGCGCGCCCGCGGCATCGGATCCGCATCCCGGTGGCCAGCGCTTGACCGCAGTCGCCCTCTTGGGGGTGACGGCGTCGGGGAAGTCGCACGCTGCGTTCGGCGTGGCGCGGCGGCGCGGCGATACCGAGCTCGTATCGGTCGATTCCATGTGCGTCTACCGGGGGATGGACATCGGCACGTCCAAACCGACGCCCGCCGAGCGGGCTGCGGTGCCGCATCATCTTTTGGACCTCGTCGAGCCGGACGCGCCGTTCGGCGTCTCGGACTTTCAGGGCGCAGCCAAGGCGGCGCTGGCGGAGATCGACCGGCGGGGTCGCCACGCCATTCTGGTGGGCGGAACGGGCTTGTACCTGCGATCGATCGTCGACGACTTGCGCATTCCTGGCCAATACGAAGACGTGGCCGCTTCGCTCAATGCCGAGCTCGATAACGGTACGGCCTCGGTGGCGGACTTGCATGCTCGGCTGGCCGCCTTGGACCCAGTGGCGGCCCAACGGATGGAGCCGTCGAACCGCCGGCGGATCGTCCGCGCCCTTGAAGTGACGGTCGGTTCGGGCCAACCCTTCTCGACGTTTGGGCCGGGACTCGAGGCCTACCCGCCCTCGGCGTTCGCCCTGATTGGCATCAGCGTGGAGCCCGACGTGGTGGACCGGCGTATTGAGGAGCGCTTTTCCCACTGGATGGACACGGGGCTCCTGGACGAGGTGCGCCAGTTGTCCCAGCGACCGGGGGGCATGGGGCGGACGGCCCGCCAAGCCTTGGGCTATCGGGAGTTGCTCGCCCACGTGGAGGGCGATCGTCCGTTGGATGAGTGTGTGGAAGAAGCGGTGCGGCGAACGCGGACGCTGGCTCGGAGGCAGGCCAGTTGGTTCACGCGTGACCCGAGGATCGTCTGGGCCGAGTCGGGGGAGCAGGCCGAGGCACTGCTGGACCAGGCCTTGGGGGCGCCCGGGGCGCACGAACCTCGGCAATGACCTGCGAGACTGGATGGGTGCACGTCACCAAGCACGAGGGGGCAGGTAACGACTTCCTGGTCGTTCTTGACCCAGATGACGCGCTCCGCTTGAGCGGAGATCAGATCCGTCTGCTCTGTAACCGACGTCGGGGGGTGGGGGCTGATGGGCTGATCCGGATTGGACCGGGGCGCGACGGGGCTGCGGTGAGCATGTATCTCGTCAATGCTGATGGCAGTACAGCGGAAATGAGCGGTAACGGGATCCGCTGCTTGGCCCAAGCGGCGGTGGACGCCGGGCTGGTCTCGCCGCCCACCTTTTTGGTCCGGACTGCTGGCGGCGTGCGGACGGTGGCCTTTGTGGCCGGTGAGGAGCCGGGGTGGGGTCGGGCCAGCGTGGATATGGGGGCGGCGACCCTGGGCGAGGAGCCCGGAGCGGAGTCGGGGTCCGTGGCGATCGACGTCGATGGGCGAAGGGCTCGCCACGTCTCGGTGGGCAATCCTCACCTGGTGCTGTTGGGCTCGGGCGTGGCTGCGGTGGACATCGCCGAGAGCGGGCCCAAATTGCAAGCGCATTATCCCGAAGGCATCAATGTTGAATGGATTGAGCTGGCCAAGGATGCGGACGGCGAGTTCATTGCACTGCGGGTGTGGGAGCGCGGGGCCGGGGAGACGTTGGCTTGCGGAACCGGAAGTGTGGCAGCCGCGGCGGCCGCTCGGGACTGGGGTGTCATCGACGGTTCGGATCCGGTGCGAGTCCATAATCCGGGCGGGATGTTGGAAGTGACGCTGGGTGCGTCGGCTGGCGACCCCGCCGTGTTGGCCGGTCCGGTGCGCAAGATCGCCGACATCGACATCCACCCGGGGATGCTCTCTTGAGCAACGTGCTGCCGGGGACGTTGATCGACCGCTCATTTCGGGAACGCATCATTTTGGTTGGCGTGGCCTTTCCGGGGAACACGGTCGAAGCGGTCGACGAGGCGATGGACGAGTTGGCGCAATTGGTGGACAGTGCCGGAGCCGACGTGGTGGCGCGTGTGGTGCAACGGCGCGACGCTCCCGATCCGGCCACGTTCGTCGGACGTGGCAAGGCCGAGGAGATTGCGGCACTGAGCCTTGAGGTGGACGCCGACACCGTGGTCTTCGACGAAGAACTCAGCCCGGCCCAACAGCGAAACTTGGAGAAGATCTTCGGCCGCACGGCCATTGACCGCACCGCCGTGATCCTCGATATTTTTGCCCAAAATGCCAGCAGTCCCGAAGGCAAAGCTCAAGTCGAACTGGCCCTCCTGCGCTACCGCCTGCCGCGACTTCGAGGCCGCGGTGTGGGATTTTCGCAGCAGGCCGGACAAATCGGGACCAGGGGGCCGGGAGAAACCCAACTCGAAGTGGACCGCCGTCGTCTGGTCCGGCGCATGCACCGATTGGAAGCTGATCTGCGGGAAGTCGACCGGACTCGTTCGTTACAACGGCGCAGTCGGGCTCGAGGACGACACCGGGAGTTAGCGCTGGTCGGGTACACCAACGCCGGAAAGTCGACGCTGCTCAACTTTTTGACCGATGCCGGCGCCGTGGCGGGGAACCGGCTGTTCGTGACCCTAGACCCGCGCACTCGCCAGTTCGCCCTCCCGGGCGGTGAAACGGTGTTGGTGACCGACACTGTTGGATTTGTCCGCAAGCTGCCGCATCAACTGGTCGAAGCGTTCAAGACGACGCTGGATTCGGTGCGTTTGGCTGATCTCCTGGTGCACGTCGTCGACGGCACGGCGGAGCACGTTGAGACCCAGATGCGGGCCGTGCAGACGGTGCTCAGCGAGATCGGGGCCGGCGAGGTCCCACAACTTGTGGTCATCAACAAGGCCGATCGGGCTCCGCAGGCCGCGAAGGAACTGGCTCACCGTATCGATGGATCGGTGCTCCTCTCGGCGAAGACGGGCGACGGTATTGACGAGTTCTTACGGGTGGTGGCCGACCGTCTGCGTGGATCGGACCGGGTGGTCGAACTGGTGGTGCCGTGGGCTCGGGGTGACGTGTTGGCTGCGGTGCACAGAGAAGGTGAAGTCATCGGACAGGTCGACGGTGAGGAGTCGGCGACGCTCCAGGTCGTATTGGATGAAGTGGGCAAGGCGCGCTTTGCTGAGTTCGTGTCGACGCCATGAGCGGCGGCGTGAAGTTCGAACTGCCGCCCTATCCCTACGACCGGGTAGCTGAGTTGGGCCAGCTCGCCGCCGAGCTCCCCGGTGGCGTGGTCGATTGCTCCATTGGCACCCCTTGCGATCCGCCTTTGCCGGCGGTGGTGGCGGCGCTGTCGGGGTCGGGGAGCGAGCGGGGGTATCCGGCGTCAATCGGGAGCCTTGGTTTGCGGGAAGCGGCGGCAGCGTGGCTCAACCGTCGATTTGGTCTGGGCGATGGTCTTGGGTCGGCGGGGTCGGGACCAGCAGTCTCGGCGGACGGTGTGGCGGCGTGCGTGGGCACCAAGGAATTCGTTGCCTCGGTGCCGCAGTTGGTGCGCCTGCAGGCCGAATCGAGTCGAGACACCGTGTTGTATCCCGCCGTGTCGTATCCGACCTACGCCATGGGAGCTGCCCTGGCCGGATGTCGGGCCGTTGCCGTCCCGGCGCTACCGGGACGAGTGGGTGGTCTTGACCTCACCAGCGTGACCCCATCCGACGTGGAGCGGGCGTTGCTGGTCTGGTCGAATTCACCATCGAATCCGACCGGGGGGTTGGGCAATCTCGAAGCCGAAGCTATGTGGGGCCGGGCCCATGGCGTGCCCGTGTTCTCGGACGAGTGCTACGCCGAATTCACCTGGGATGGACCGCCGCGATCGATGTTGCAGCACGGATTAGACGGCGTGGTGGCGGTGCACTCGCTCTCTAAGCGTTCCAACCTCGCCGGGGTGCGAGTTGGGTTCTTTGCCGGTGATCCCAAACTGGTGGATTTCTTGAGCCAGGTCCGCCGTCACGCTGGGCTCATGGTGCCCGGCCCGGCTCAGGCGGCCGGGATCGTGGCCTTGGACGATGACGAGCACGTGGTGGTGCAGCGAGGCCGGTACTTGGAACGACTGCGGTTCCTGGCCGAGGCCTTGACCGAGTGGGGGTGCCCGGTCGGCTTGCCAGAAGGGGGTTTCTACCTTTGGGTTCCGGTTCCGGCGGACCGATGGAAGGACGCCTGGATGATGGCCGAAGAACTGGCCCGTACAGCAGGACTCCTGGTCGGACCCGGAGATCTCTACGGTCCCGCCGGAGCAGGCTTTGTGCGGGTGGCCGTCGTGCAGCCCATGGAGCGCTTGGAGTTGGTGGCTGAGCGCTTGTCCACTGCCGGGTAGCGGTCTAGGTAGGGTGCTGCATGGCTGATCTGAGGGCGAGTATCGAAGAATTGTGGGAGCGGCGCAGCGAGCTGTCCCCTGCGGACACCGAGGCGGCGGGAATCGTGGAGGAGGCGATCGCTCTCCTCGATTCGGGTCAGGCCCGCGTGGCCGAGGTCGATGCCAACACCGATGAGGTTGTGGTGCATGAGTGGCTCAAGAAGGCGATCCTGCTGTTCTTCTCGGTGCGGGGCATGGAGACCATCGAAACCGGTCCGTTCGAATACGCCGACAAGCTGCCCCTCAAGCATGATTTCGCGGCTGCTGGGGTGCGAGTGTTGCCCGGGGCATCGGCTCGCTGGGGCTCCTTCCTCTCTCGCGGCGTGGTGCTCATGCCGTCCTACGTCAACATCGGCGCCTGGGTCGGAGAGAACACCATGGTGGACACCTGGGCCACGGTGGCTTCGTGCGCCCAGATCGGCGCCCGAGTTCACCTCTCTGGTGGGGTAGGGATCGGGGGAGTGCTCGAACCTCCTAATGCCGTACCAGTGGTCGTTGAGGATGACGCTTTCGTGGGCAGTCGCTGCATGGTGATTGAAGGAGCTCGAGTCGGCCGAGGTGCCGTACTGGGTGCCGGGTGCGTATTAAGTCCTTCCATTCCCGTGATTGATGCAGAGACTGGTGAAGAGATCAGCCGTGGTGTGGTCCCGGCCTGGTCCGTTGCCGTGCAGGCCAACCGTCGTCGTGAGTATCCAGGTGGCGAATTCTTCTTGCCTTGTGTCTTGGTGATCAAGCGATTGGCCGAAGGGGAGCGACATGACAAGGCACAACTCAATGAAGTGTTGCGCACGCATGGTGTGAGTACCTGAGTGGTTGAGTGAGCGCGTGACCGACCTTTTGGCTTTGACGGCCGAGCTGGTGGATATGCCATCGGTCAGCCACGATGAGGCGCGCTTGGCCGCCTGGGTTGAGGATCGGTTGGCCGCGTGCTCGTGGCTGGAGGTTGAGCGGCTGGGCGACAACGTGGTCGCTCGGACCAATGGTGGGCGATCGCAGCGGCTGGTGTTGGCCGGGCATTTGGATACCGTGCCGCCGAACTTGAACGATGTGGCCAAAGTGGACGGCGACACCCTGTGGGGAGTGGGCGCGTCGGACATGAAGGGCGGGTTGGCGGTGATGCTGGACTTGGCTGCCACGACGCCGGAGCCTGGAGTCGACGTGACGTGGTGCTTCTACGCCCGGGAGGAAATTGGTCGGGCTGACAGTGGACTGTTGGAACTGTGGAATGAGCGGCCGGACTTGTTGGCCGGCGATGCGGCGATCTTGGGCGAACCCACTGGCGCTTTGGTTGAGGCCGGGTGCCAGGGCACCATGCGGATGAAGGTCTCATTGCGCGGTGTGCGGGCTCATACGGCTCGACCTTTCACTGGTCGCAATGCCATTCATCGGTTGGGCGAAATGTTGAGTCGGGTTGCTGGCTGGGAAGGACGGACGGTTGTCCTTGACGGATGTTCCTACGCCGAACAACTCCAGGCGGTGTCGGTTGAAGGGGGAGTGGCCGCGAACGTGGTGCCCGATGCGGCGAGCGTCACCTTGAACTTGCGTTATGCCCCTGATCACAATGCGGCCGATGGGGAAGCCTTTGTGCGGTCGCTGCTCGAAGGCACCTTTGACGAGGATGACGGGGACGGCTTTGTAGTGCTTGACGCGTCGGACGGTGCACCGCCTTCTTTGGGGCACCCGTTACTGGCGGCATTGGTAGCAGCGACTGGAACAGCGCCTCGGGCCAAGGTTGGGTGGACCGATGTGGCTTCGTTCTGGGAGCACGGCGTGCCGGCAGCCAACTTCGGGCCCGGTGACCCATTGCTGGCACATCACCCTGATGAATGCGTGACTCGAGCACAGTTGGAGCGGACGCGTCAGGTGTTGGCGGCGCTCTTGCAGGGCTAAAGAGTTCCTGCGCGGCTGAAGTATCCAAATAAGTCCGGACGCGCCAATGTGCGCCCAATGGGCGCGCAGAAGCGATGAGTGGTGCGGGGATTTCTGGGGAAATGGGATCTCGCCGTCGGATCCGGTGCATCGACCCAGCTGAAGTGGGCCAACTCGTAGGGAAAGGACCTACTCCGATAAGGGTGGATCATTGTTGCGGCCCATGTTGTGGGTGGGACACATCATTCGGCCGTTGGCGACAAGTTCTTAATCTCACCCCCCATTACAACGGCGGCGGGTGCGTATCGGGAAAGCCAGGAGAAGTCGCAGCCCGGAGGGACCGAATTTCTCTCGGCCCCCGGATTTCAAGCGCTCGCAGCCAGCATGGGGGTTGACTCGGAGCGACCAGGGAGAGCAGCGTGGCCCTTTCTGGTATGCCAGTCCGTCACGATTCCTCACGAAATTGGAGGCCTCATAACGCCGGGCTCGATCTCCGATGCGCTTGCCCCACCGGAAGGTTGTGTGGCGAACCGTTGTTCGAGTGACATGGCCCGGGCGGCCAGTGTTCGATTTGTATTGCGCAGTAATTTGACCTCGGCGTCGTGTGCGGCCTGCAGTCGGCCGATACGGCGATCGAGATTCGCCTGAAACCCGCTCGAATATTTCTGCAATAGGGCGAACTTGTCGTAGAGCGCAGCGTAAAGCTTTTCGACCGGTGTGGGCGGCCCGACGTCGAGTGCATCGGTGGACGGCTGATCGATGGTGCCCCCACGGGCCAGCACGACACGACGCGTCGCTTCAAGGTACGCACGGCCATGGGCGGCATCGGGTTCGAGATGTGCTCCTTCGGCCCATTCATTCCACGCGTTGATGTAGACCAAGCCGTCGTTCGGCTGGTCTTCCTGTTGCGCAATGGCGCGATCGAGCCAGGTGGCGTAGAGCTCTGGCGTCGATCCACGGATCAATGATGCGCGTCCGTCTCGACGCCTCGGTGTGTTGTCCCAGCCCGTACCGACACTTGGGTAACGGGTCCAAGCAGCCCCTTGCCAGTTGGCATAGGCGTCCACGACGTCGGCATAGTTCCACACCTGGTTGCCGAGATTGCAGCCCGCAGGAGTATCAGTCGGCTGAGCGAGCCGACTGAAAGTGCGCGGGGTGAAGTCCATCGTGGCGTCGAATCCGAGATCGGCTGGATCGAAGGTTTCGACAGGCGATTCAAACGCAACGAGCCATGGTTCGGGGAGTCCAGCCTGCACGCATTCTTTGCGCCAAAGATCGGTCATCCGCCTCGGTTCGGGCAGCGCCAATGGTCGATAGATCGAAAACAGTGGACGACCGTTGACGCGAATGTATCGTTCGTCGCTGAATGCGTTGATCAACCAGTGAATGTGTTCGAGGTCATCAGCCTCGTCGTATTCCTGTTCGACGAGCATCTCGTCGACCGAGTTTTCCCATCGACGGAACCAACTCTCGTTGGCCCAGCAGAGGCTGAAAGGAAAGTCGGGTTGGCCCGACTCCAGGACTTCGTTGAAAGGTCGCTCCAGCATGCGCTGGCCCTTGAACCAGTAGTGGTAGTAGCTGAAACCAGAAATCCCGTGGGCTTGTGCCAAGCGGGCCTGGAGTTCCCTGACTTCGGGAAGTCGAAGGTCATAGAAGCCCAGTTCGCCCGGCAGTTGCGGCTGGTCGTGACCTTCGAAGATGGGACGATTCCGGGCGACGACCCGCCATTCCGTGAAACCGGCACCGTGCCAGGCATCATTTTCGGGGGTTTGGTGAAACTGCGGGAGATAAATGGCCAAGAGAAGCGGCAACTTGGACGGCGGGGAGGCATCGACAAGGCCGGGGCGGTCGATGTGGCTAGTCACGTGCCTGTCGCCCGCGCCGTACCCGCCCATAGGCTTTCCGAAGCGGAGCGACCACCCGAAATGTCTTTGTGTTGAGGAGCGCTTCATATTGCCGGCGGTACGCCTCGGCCTCTGCAGTACTGGAGTCATTAGTTGACGCTGCCGATTCGAGCTGTCTCTGTCGCAAAGCGTCGATTTCTTGATGTAACAGCGCAGTCCGCACTTCCTCGTCGTGCAGCTGATCGCTGAGTTCGGTCACTCGCTGGGCCAGTCCGGCAACGGCCAACGACCCGTCGTTCAAGGCGGCCTTGACCACATATTGATATGACTCGGCTTCGGGGTCTTCCATCACGGTCTCGACGATTGATTGATCGACGCACTCTCGATCGACCGGAAGTTCACTTTGGAACACAGGGATCACGACGCGACTCGTCTCGATCATGACTAACCCGGCATCGACGATCATTTGACGCAATGACTCGAGCGTGAAGAAGTGCACATGGGTTCGGTCCAACAATCCGGTGGAGCGGTAGGGAAACTCACCCCGTAGCAGCGTCAATCGAACGTCGACGTGAGCAATGTTGGGCACTGAAATTACGACGAATCCCGATGGTTTGAGCAGGCGGACCGCAGCCTGGAGGGTTTCGAGGGGGCGACGGAGATGTTCGAGGACGTCCCCGAAGGTCACCGCATCAAACTGCTCTCCTTCGAGGTCAGCCCAGAGTGTCCCAGCGTCCAGATCGCCGACAACGACCCGCTCGGCCCATTGACTAGCCACCACCGCCGCGTCGCCGTCGATCTCGATGCCGACGACGGAACATCCTTGCTCGGTCAGCGCCTTGGTGAAGTATCCGGTAGCGCAGCCCACCTCAAGAATCCGCTTGTTGTGACCGACCAGTTGGATGGCCAGCGAGTGGCTGTTGTTCGTGGCGTACGGATCTACCGTGGTCTCATAAATGAACGCCATGGGTGGGGGTTCCTTCGCTCGGCTCAAGTCGAGGCGAACTATACCGTGCACCTGGTCAAACCCCAGGCGGAGCCACTCAATTCGAGATCGATGGGGAGATGGAGAAGAAGTCTATCCCGGTCCCCCGGACGTGACCCCGGGGTAAACGAGGACCACACAAATTTGCCGATTTATCTGCTGCCATGGCGGAGCGAATACGTGCTTCGAAAAGACCGTCACTAAGACCAACCTGTACGTCGCTGGTGACAAAGCGGACATTGGAAACTCCGGCACTTTGGAGGATGAGGTTGAACTCTTCGAACTCGGTTGGCTGTCTGGTGAGGCGGTCGAAGTTGTAGACGACTACGGCGTCGACATTGCGGTCCCGAATGTCGTCGGGCATCCGC
>Ga0182030_10024581_pt1 | contig 11055 bp, 10 predicted proteins | sample 812S3MmetaG_FD_121299 | JGI IMG/M metagenome (GOLD analysis project Ga0182030, IMG submission 121299) | Permafrost microbial communities from Stordalen Mire, Sweden - 812S3M metaG (Illumina Assembly) | ecosystem: Environmental > Terrestrial > Soil > Wetlands > Permafrost | place: Sweden... | reverse complement strand
TGGCCCCTTAGCGGACAACCCAGTAGCATAGGAGATTGTCCGTAATTTGGACTAACAACGAAAAAGGACGATCCGGCGGCTGAATAACCATGCGGCAAATGACCTTGTGCGGCCATTCCAACGCACGTTTACTCTGCTGCTTGTGGCGAGGGTCCGTCCCTGGCGGCCTTTTCTGGCCCTGGCGCGCGATGCCGACTGGAAACCCACGTCGAGGTTTGATCCAAATAAAGAACCTCGCTGGCCCTACCCAATCCGCAAATCCGAAGCGAAGGCGCTTTCACTCAGTCACTATACGCTTCCAACATTTTCAATTTGCCTTCTTATTGGCGGTTGAGGTCACTTCGACATTGTCGGATCGCAGATCCAGAGCGGCCGCGTGGCTCTGACCCATCGCGAAGAGAAGTACGAAATACGGCGTTTGACGCGACCTATGCCGAACGAATGAAAGTAAACGGGGGTATCTTTGCCTTTCTCGCATTTTCAATTCTGAGCGGCGTTTGGCTGATAGACGGTTTCAGTAAAGCGTTCGGACACGAGAATTGTAATGGCGCGAAGCCTTGCGTAACAACTTCTGGGCAAATCTTACCGGAACCTACTTCCGCCGATGCGGCGGAAATTCCACACTTGTCAGATAGACCCCGCCTGCGTAATCGAGCTGCCCGCGATCATATTTTGCGCTCGCTACTTGTTCGATTTCGTCCCTGCACGATTCGAAGACACCTGCCGCGTTCAGGCCCGTCGCATTTCCTCTGTCCGCCAGAGCCTCCAAACTCACCCGGCACCGGACTTCCTTGGTGCCGTCGCGCATCATAAAACGGACGCCTTCAAGGCCAGGACCCGTGTATTGGTCTTTCGATCGTTCGAGGGGCATAGAGTTTCCAAGGCATTTCGCAATTTGCAGTCAATCGCTCGTTTCGACGCACGCTTACGCCTTCACTTGCACGACGGTGAATGTCATTGTGTAGCTCGGCCCGATAACAGAACTCATCAGGTTCGCGAACGCGATCAGGTAATGGACATAATTGACCGAAACGACAACGCCGGTCTGTCCATTGGTCAAAGTTGTGGTCGCGGCGGTTTGCTCCGCCGACGTCAACGTCTGTCCGCTAGGATATGCATAGACGACATTGACGTTGCTGCCGGCAACTGTGACCTGAAACATCCGCAAACCAATATTATTCGTTATGAGCTGCGGAACGATGTTGGCGAGCGACGAAGACGCCGTGAAGGCATTCAATTCGGTGAGACAAGTCCCCACCGGCGAGTCGGTGCAATCCGACCATGTGAAAGCATATTGGGTGGCGAGGCGATTAGCGGCGTTGTAAGCCTGAAAGGCGCGGCCGAGTTCCACGGCCCCTGCCGTCATCGCGATCATGACCGGGACGATAATAGCAAATTCAACCGCCGCGGAGCCGGCCCGTGCGCCCAAGAATCTACGGACGAGGGTGAGCGCTTTCATGAGCCCTGACGGCGCATAAGGACCGCGGATGTGACCGTATTGATGGAGCCAAACCCAGGCGCGAAGGAAATGACCTGGCCGCTGGCCCGCAACACGAGGGTGCTGGTAGTCGTGCCGTAATCGGTGGCGCCATCGACAATCGGTACCGTTCCAGAATCAAGATCGGCCAGCGTGCGAATCTCAACCATCAATGTCGAATTGTTCGAGATCAGCGCACCGGAAGCTGCGACCACACCGGTCTTAATAGCGGCGGCGCTCGGTTTCGTTCCGACCACCAAATTCTCGCGGATGGTTTCCGCTTCGGCAATCAACCCGTTATCCAGCGAAACTTGGGTCATAAAATAAATGCCTAACTGCAGCATCCACATCAGCAGAAAGAAAAATGGCGTTGCCACGATGGCGAACTCAACCGCCGAGGCGCCGCGCTGATCGCGCACAATTGAGCCTGCGATGCGCTTTGCCGGTTTCATCATGGGGCGGGCGGCGTGAGCGGATTGGCAACGATATAGAAACCGGAATAGCTGATCGTCGCGGCAGGCTGCGGCGAAGGAGCGGGTATCGTCACGGCGCCGCTTGAATACGTGCTGTCATAAGGGCTCGTGAGTGCGGTGAGTTTTATGTCGTCGATTTGTCCATGGAACGAATCGGACGTGCCGAGGGCCGAAACCGTCAGCCAAAAATAGGCCGGCTTCTGAATAAAGACGACCGCTGAGCGGCTTTGCGACGAAGACGCGTAGCCGCAGATGTCGATGAGCGGGTTGACCTGCGAGGAATTGTAACTGGTCAGACTAATTCCGTTCGGCGCAACGGTCGGCGTCGTCGTGGTCGTGCCGGTCGGGTTGGTATAGGTCGTGGTCGAGCCGAGTGTGCTGCTGAGGTTCGGCGTGCTGGCCATTTGCGCATGCGACATGAAGACGCCAACCGTGTTGGTGTCTTCGGTGATAGTCCCATCGGATGCCCCACCGACCCTTTCCTTTGCAACCGCGCTACCCGCCGACAGCGTAGAGATATTGGCGGCCAAAGGCGTCGATCCACAATAGACGCTCGTCAACGACGAGAAGAGCGCTTCCGAAACGTAGTTGTAACTGACACGATAATAGCCGGGATCAAGAAGGAATGGTCTACTGATCAGGCCATTGCTGCTAGAACTCGTGCCAAGTTCGATGCATTGCGTGCCCTGCGGGCAACTGGATCGCCAATACGTCAGTTGATTGGTTGGCCCAGCCGCCCAGCCGCTAGCGGAAGCATTAGGCCATCCACTTGAGGAACTCCCGCTTGTGCCGTTGCTGTTGTACATATTGCCGCCGGTGTTGGTCGGCGAGCCAGAATAGGTGGGGCTCTCGAACGTATCCTCAAACAGATTTTGATTGGCCGTGAATGGGTAGTTGTCCTGCAGGGATTGCGGGCAGGTCGCAATGCACAACTGAATGTTATCGAGTTGGCCCCCGTAACTATTGTTGGTGCCGTCGGCCGAGAAGCTCAGCCAATAATAGCCGGCGGTCGTTACATAAATGCGGACGCTGCGTTGAACCCAGCTCATAGAATATACGCATGAATCGATCCGGTTCGACCCCGCTAGGCTCATAGTGCCGTCATTGATCAAATGCGTGGGGGCGGAATTGTTGTTGTCGGCGTCTAGCCATACGTCGATTAGATTGTTCATCACCGCGTTGGCAGTCGGTCCGCCTGAACTGTTCGAACTGGTGGCCCAAGAGACGTCGCTGGCCTGCGACCCGCAGATATAGACCGGATCGTAGTCGGGATAATCGACGCGGCTTCGGTAATTGTAGCGAAGCTCGTAGTTGCCGACATTTAAATAGACTTTGGTCGAAATGGAGGAGTCGCCGGCGCCGCCGGTTCCGTTGTCGCAGTTTAGTTCGGTCGAATAATTGCCCTGCGGCACCGTCGAACTGATCACGCCGGCCTGGTCGGTTTCCACGCAATATCCCATGATAACCCAGGTCGCGCCCGCCGATCCTTTGTACGTATTGGCGACGTTGAACGTCGTAGTTTTGCCAATGGGGCCGTCGCCGCTGTTCCAAATATTTCCGTTCGGTAGAAAATACTGATACGCGCTTGTACCGGTTTCGAATCCTTCCTGCACGACATACGGCGACGAGTTCGACGTGACTTGCGATACCGTGGAAAAACAATTCGCGGTCGCGGTCAAAGGAATCGTGCTGACATGCGCAAGCTGCATGAAAACAGTTGGCATCGCCGCCGACAGGCTGACCTGCGCGGCGCCCCCTGTTGTGTAGGTAAATGGAGCGCTGTTGGTTTGCGTAACGGCAAGTTTCTGGCTGCTTAAGCTGGTGTTAATAAACGACGTGACGGTTGAAACGTAATCCGCTTGTTGTACCGTTCCCGAATTGGTTGCGGCTACAGGTTCGATAATGGCGGGCCGCGTCGCGTACTGGCAACCGAGCATCGCGACTTCAGCAAGCTTCTGGCGCGCTTGATAGGCGCGAGAAAGATCAAGACCCGCTCCGATCGCGGTAAGAATCATCACCAAAGAAATTGCGAAGAGAATCGTTATCGAGCCGCGTATATTGGCGGCAAATTTCGCGAACAATCGAAATAGATTTGAAAAAATGCGCTTAGGCACGGTCGGTGGTCACTCAGCAATCGCCCCCGAAAGCTGAGGCTCGAGCATTTACTGGATGGACCATCCTATCCTTGGTCTGAGGTCGATTCGCACCTAAATTCCTCGTAAAAGCGGCAAGACACTCCAATCATTAAGGCCTATCGGACACGGCATTTTTTAAACCATGCATCGTGAGAGAATGAGCCTGGAAACGAGCTTTGGTCTTGCCGAAAAAGCGGCTTATCGTTCAAAGTACTTCGTTTACTACTTCTTTATCCGTACAGGCGTATTTTAGCGCTCATGTTTGCAAAAGCCCGCCAATTCCTTGCAGAGGATTCCGGAGCTACCGCGATCGAATACTGTCTGATCGCGGCTGGACTTTCGATTGTGATCGTCACGGCTGTGAACGGTATTGGCACTACATTGAACTCCACGTTCAAAAGCGTTTCAACCGCTTTGAAGTAGCGCACGCTGGCTTAAGCGTAAGTGCCAAAGTAGGCTTTGCTAAATTCAATTCAGACCACTACGCGGTGCGTTTCCACGTGGCGCACTGGTCGCGATTGACCAACAGCCGACGCATAGGGCTTGGCCTTGGCCAGTTAGGCCGCGAATGGCCCAAAGCGGAAATTGGGATGGCGGGGCGCGTTGGCCGCGTCTAATATTCCTCTATGAAGCACGCTTATGCCTTCGCACTAATCGGCAGCATAATTGGGATAGTGGCTTTGGGTATTGCATTTTATGCTACTCATCCAAACTAAGCCGCTGGTGTTCGCCATCAATGTACCGGTTCCCAATGTTCGTAGATTATTTTCCTCCCAACCCTTTGGTTATAAGTAACCGCGTCCTGCAACATCGTCATGATAGAGTTTTCGTCGGCCGCCCTTGGACATTGAACCTCATGGTGGCCTAACCCAGCTTGTATCAGTGCCTGATCGAACGAATTTTCGGTGCTCCATGAGTCTGCGCTCGTGGTAAAGGTCCCGGAGAAATAGACCTTATGTTCGTCCTCTGACGGCGAGAGGCAATATCGCCATTCGGCCGCCGATGCGGCTTGCGAAACCGCAATCGGAATAGCGAGCGCGACGATAAATCGCTTGAGCGTCTTTCGAGTCTCGTTCGGACTTGTCATCGAACACGTCGCCTTTGCCGCGCCCCGCGTCCGACTAATATGCTTTTAAAGCCGATTGATTCGTATAAAAGCGCTATAAAAAGATATCCCAATCCTGCGCGGCTTGACGTTGGGCAATGCGCTTAGAGGACCGTCTACATATGGCCGATATTTGCACTCAAGGCATCGATACCGGGTTCGTGGCGCTGGGCTATGCAAAGGTTGCCCTGCTTGGGGTTGTGCAGGGAATCACCGAACTGCTGCCCATATCATCCACCGCGCATATGCGTCTGGTTCCGGCCGTATTTGGCTGGCAGGACCCAGGTTCGGCATTCTCAGCCGCAATGCAGCTCGCTGCCTTAGCTGCAGTCGTTAGCTATTTTTGGCACGACGTGCGCGAATTGGCGACGAATTCTCTCGTCGCTATTAGAAAGGGAAAATTCCACGACCCATATTTGCGCTTTGCCGTCTGGATCGTTCTCGCAACCGTGCCAATCGGTGTCGCCGGACTATTGCTCGCCAAGCTGCTAAACTCCTGTAATTCTTCACTTCGCAATTTAAGCGTGATTGGGTGGGCTTGCATCGCAATGGCACTTCTCCTGGGGTTTGCGGAAGTTCGCGCGCGACACAAACGCACCATCGACAATTCGACCTTCATCGATGCAATGCTTATCGGCGTTGCACAGATTGGTGCGCTCATTCCCGGGGTATCGCGGTCCGGATCAACTTTAACAGCAGCGCTTGCACTCGGTTTTAGGAGGGACGAATCCGCGCGGCTGTCATTTCTACTCGGCCTTCCGGCCATCGCCCTGGCTGGCCTGAAGGAGTTTTGGGAGCTCTATAGGATCCACTTGAGCGCGCACGGTTGGACGGTTCTATTTGTCGGCATCGTCGTGGCTTCTGTCTCAGCTTTTTTTGCCATTTGGGGACTGATGCGGTTCCTTGAGCGGTTCTCGACTTGGCCTTTTGTGGTCTACCGTTTCCTGCTCGGCATCGTCATCCTCACCGCAGTTTCGATGGGATTGGTCGCGTAGTTGAACTGGTAATCGGCATTTGCGCTGTCTGCGATTGGCCGTTTGTAACATTGGCCGACAGCCTAATTGGCCGCGCGGTTGCGGTGCCGCGATGTCCGCTTCTCTAATCGGCCGTTTGAGGTCAAGCACTTTCAGACTGTCCACCACTACAGTGTCGATATCGCTCGCGGGCTCGTGCTTCTCTTCGGAATCGGCGCCAGGGCCCTTCCAGTATGGGATTACTGTTTGTATACCAATCATTAACTTTAAAGAAACAGGTGGAAACTATTGTTCGGCCAATACCAATGGCGGAGTCATGTTCATGGCCATCTTTCCTCTCTTCCATCGGCGCGGTTGGTGGCTGGTAATATTCGCCGGGGTCACTTCCTTTGCAGCAAGTTTCGGCGGGCTGATTGTTTTCGCCACTGGCTGGGCCACCACGGTCATGCCCATCATTTCCGCAACGGGGCTAAACGCTATCCTCGCTGCGGTTATCGCCCAATTTGCCATGACCGTGACCCACGCATTGCTCACCTGGCATCTGCGCCGGGAAAATGACCAAATGCACTCGGCTTTCGACAGCATGGCTCAAGGACTGTGCATGTTCGATGCGTCGGAGCGATTGGTCGTCTGCAATTCGCGGTACTATACGATGTATAATCTAACCCCGGCTGACGTAAAACCAGGGGCTACGTTGTCTGAGGTGCTGGTGAAGCGGGTTGCTAAGGGAACGTTCTCTCGCGACCCCCAACAATACCGGAAGGATTTTCTGACAGCGGTTGCGGAGGGGCGCACGATTGAGCACGAGGTCAAGTCCACCGGAGGGCGCATCCTGCTAGTCATGAACCATCCTATGAAGGGTGGCGGCTGGATCGGCACGCACGAGGACATCACCGAGCGCCGGCAGGCCGAGCAGCAGCGCATGACCATCCAGCAGCAGGAAGAGCGCCGCGCCATAGTCGAAAATGCGATCGCCGCATTTCGTAAAAGTGCGGAATATCTGCTGCAAATAGTGGCGAGTAGTGCGAGTAAAATGCGGTCGACGGCCGAAAGCTTGCTCAATGCCTCCGGTCATACATCGCAACGTGCCGAAAGCGCGGTGCAGAAATCGAATGAAGCTTCGAATAGCGTTGGGATAGCGGCAAGCGCTGCCGACGAATTGTCGAGGTCAATCGCAGAAATCGGACAACAGCTCAACCAGACGGCTGAAGTGGTGCACATAGCTGTCGGCGAAGCGCATGCAACTAATCAGGATATTGACGCGCTAGCGCAGGCCGCGCAGAAGATTGGCGATGTTGTTAAACTAATCCGCGACATTGCTGGACAAACTAATCTATTGGCGCTCAACGCGACTATTGAAGCGGCTCGCGCTGGCGAAGCAGGCCGCGGCTTTGCGGTAGTTGCTTCCGAGGTGAAGTCGCTCGCCGTGCAGACTGCGAAGGCAACCGAGGATATTTCTGGACAGATTATGGAGGTGCAGAACTCGACCGGCAACGCAGTGGAAGCGATTGGCCGGATCGCACACCGTATGAGAGAGATCAATAATTACACGTCTGCCGTTACCGTATCGGTACAACAGCAGAACGGCGCGACCCGTGAGATTTCACAAAATGTTGCAAGCGCTGCCGATGGTGCCATGATGATTGTCGCGGTGTTGAGCGAAGTGGCCGGTGCCACCACAGAAACCAAAAAGTCAGCTCAAACCGTGCTCACAGCATCTGAATCCGTAGAAGAGGCCGCAGCCAATCTACGTATCGAAGTTGAAAGCTTCCTCACCAAGGTGGCAGTCTAGCCAAGCACCACTGCCCGTTTTACAATTCGCTTCGTCGATACTGCGCCTGAGCCGCGCGGCGCGCCCCATGAATGCCCGGATGTCATTCGGCCGTTCCACGGCGGTAGTCGATCTGTCGACTGGTTGGAGGTGGCCCCGGTCCGGCTGTTTGGGGGAGGCCGGTCGTCCGTCGCGCTTGTGTTTGGTGGTCGACAACGACTTCCGCGACGCGTTGCCTTCACCGGCCATGCCGATCGGCTCGATCCGGCCTGATGCCAACATTTTTGAGCGGTGCATTTTCCGTGAGACCACTCCGCGCAATTGCTCGACCGAAATCGGTGACCATTGGCTCGCCGATGCGAAGGGAGAATGGCGGATTACGCTGCGTTAATCGGCCCTACGGGCGCGACTCCCGCAGTTGTTGATTGAACTTTCGTCGACCTTGCGCGTTTCATTTAATGGAAATTCTGCCACGGAGGAGCATCGCTCCCATCCGCCGGTGGCAGCTAGAGAGGCCGGATCAGCGTCCAGGGCGGCGTACGGAGGCTCTCAACAGAACACGCCCCGAGGATCAGTGCCATGACCGAAGCCCACACCACAGCCGCTGGAACCAAGTCCGCCGGCACCGCGAAGATGGAAACCCCGCAGGCCATCCGTGAGATGGCCGACAAAGGCACCTCACAAGCCAAACAAGCTTACGAGAAGATGAGCGCGGCCACGACAGAAGCGTCCAGCATCATGCAGAACGCCGGTGCGACAGCCGCGCAAGGGTTTAAGGACAGCAACGCCAAGGTCATCGAGTTCGCGCGCATCAACAGCAACGCCGCCCTCGACTTTGCAAACCTGCTGCTTGGCGTGAAGTCGCCGTCTGAGTTCATTCAAGTTTCGACCGAACAAGCGCGCAAGCAGTTCGACGTGCTCTCCGCGCAAACCAAGGAGCTCACCGCGCTCGCCCAAAAGGGGATGCTTGAGACGGCGGAACCGTTCAAGGCCGGCGCCGCCAAGGCGTTTGCAGCTCACACCTGAGGTGCCGTGCTAATCTGACGACAGCCTTCAAACCGCTACAAAGCCCGGGCCGCGCGCCCGGACTTTTTGTTGTTTGGGACTGCGCATTCGTTGGGGGGGAACCTCTTCTTCGGCATGACCAAATCCTTTCCAAGCTATTCACTCACAACGCTTGGTCCAAGCTAGGTCAGGTCACCTGCGTCTCGTCATCTCGATCGCCAAGAAACACACCAATCGTGGCCTGCAGTTCCTCGACCTAATTCAGGAAGGCAACATCGGCCTGATGAGGGCGGTCGACAAGTTCGATTGCCGATCACGTCAGCGGGGCGCTTCTCGCCTTTGGGACCTCTAGGCATCGATCAATTTCCCGCTTCTGGTCAGCACCTTTCCATTCGGAATATTGCGAGGTGGTTTACCTTCCTTGCAAGTCGTCACAGTCGGGTCGATCCATGGAGAATAGACGATTTTTTGCCCCGGCTTCATATTCACAATCTTCTTGGTAGCCCCATCAAGTTGGAGCCGCGCCACTTCCGCGGAATCGGCAACGACCCAGCATCCTTCGCATACGTAGGATGCCTCCCATCGGGGGTCGCTTTTGACGTAGTGTCTGGGTTCTAAGTAGAAATTTGGCATAATCAGACCATGCGCCCAAAATGCCAACCCGCACAGGGCCTGTCCCGGTCGAGGGCAGCGTCGGAACGGTCCCGCTCCGCTTTCAGTATGTTCAGCCAATCCATTAGGATTTCATCGAGATAGGTCATCCCGTCATCGAACAAGCGGCGATCGAACTCACAAAGTGGCGAGGGTTCTTCGCAGGCGCGCGATCGCGCCGGGCAGGCCACGCACCTTTAAGATCCGGCCAGTGCTGCCGTAGTCCTCGGATAGCACGCGCGCGTTCTCATACACTTCGCTGAGCAATCCCTGCTTCGCATACGGCAGGACTATTTGATCCTCCACCATCGCAGCTTCGAAAAACGAGATGATCGTCTCGCGCAGCGCGGCCACGTCCTCAGGTGACTTTGCGGAGAGGAGGATCGCGTCAGGGTGCTTTGCGCGGAGGGCGGCACGATCCGCCTCGCTCACGCGATCGATCTTGTTGAGAAGTAGGCGCGACGGGACGACCTCCGCGCCGATCTCGCGCAGCACGTTGCGACTCACCTCGAGCTGCGATTCGTACGTCGGATCGGACGCGTCAACGACGAACAGCAGCAGCGATGCTTCGAGCGCTTCGGCGAGCGTGGATCGGAATGACGCGACGAGGTCGTGCGGCAGCTTCTTGATGAACCCGACCGTGTCCGAGACGAGCACGCGCGGCTTCGTCTCGGGCTGCAGAGCGCGCACCGTCGTATCGAGCGTCACGAAGAGTTTGTCCGCGACCAGTACCTCGCTACCCGTGAGTGTTCGCATGAGCGACGACTTCCCTGCGTTCGTGTAGCCGACCAGCGCGACCCGGAGCTGATCGCGACGCGCGGACCGACGCTGGTCGTTGTCTCGTTGGATATCCTCCATCTGTTCTTTCAGCTCCGCGAGGCGATCGCGGATCTTGCGGCGATCGAATTCAAGATCGGACTCGCCAGTGCCGGAACCACGCTGCCGTCCGCTGCCCGACGATTCCCGCAAACGTGGCGAGACGTACTTCAACCGCGCGATCTCAACCTGCAGCTTCGCCTCTCGACTGTTCGCATGACGATGAAAAATCTCCACGATCACGCCGGTCCGATCAAGCACTTGCGCACCGGTTGCACGCTCAAGGTTGCGTGCCTGGTTCGGTGAGATTTCATTATCGACGATCACGAACTCGGGCTTCGGCGGCGCCTCCTGATGAGGCTCTATCTGCCTAGCATTCGGCTTCTTCTCGTCGGCGTCTTCAAAGCGCTCGCGGGCCTTCGACTTCAGGGGTGTCGCCATCGATCCGACGACGCCCGTCCCGCCGGTAATCGCCGCGAGCTCCTCAAGCCGTCCCTTGCCGAGTACCGTTCTGCCGTCAATCTCGTCGCGCTTCTGCGATATCGTGCCGACGACCTCGTAACCGAGCGTCTTCACTAGACGGCCCAATTCCTCGATGCTCGCGGCATGCGTGACGTCATCGACGCTCGGGATCTGGACGCCCACGAG
>Ga0182030_10024579_pt1 | contig 11055 bp, 8 predicted proteins | sample 812S3MmetaG_FD_121299 | JGI IMG/M metagenome (GOLD analysis project Ga0182030, IMG submission 121299) | Permafrost microbial communities from Stordalen Mire, Sweden - 812S3M metaG (Illumina Assembly) | ecosystem: Environmental > Terrestrial > Soil > Wetlands > Permafrost | place: Sweden... | reverse complement strand
TTTCGTCGGGTGAACCGACTTTGTCCCGAAGCTGGTACAAGTCTTGCAGAATGGCGGCGTGCCATCGAAAGTGAGTCAAGAAGGTGTGCCGCGATAGATTGTCAGCAACCGGTAGGAGAGCTAGCAGCTTAGCGTTGGCACCTTCATACGTACCGATCATTTCATTCAGTTCAGTCACGCCTACACCTCTTCATCCATCATCAGGGTCGTGTCAATAGCTGAGTTCCGGATGCCTTATGGAGGTCGAAAGAGGTAGTACGGAAGCCTCTCCATCCGTTACCGCTGACGCCCACTGCAGGGTCGACGCATATAAATCTCTCCGTGAGGCCAATTTGCGGCAAAGCGGTCTATGGAACCGGGAAATGGCCTCGGTTCAGTCGCAAAACCAATCGAGCAGTCGCCGAACAAGCAAGCGGGATGAGTCTTGAGCCTCGAAAACGCTTCCCGCCGCTTGAATTGGAATGCCAAACGAGCCGACGCGAATCAGGACAGTAATCGTTTTGCCGCAAGAATTTATATGCGTCCGCCCTGACGCCCACTGCCGCATGTCCATCGAGATATATGATAACGTCCTTTATCATATATCCGTCCCCAGTTCGACCATAAGCTATCAAACCATGCCCGCGCTGGTCTGGTGGGATGTCTTGATCGACACGGCTTCAAACCGTTTCGCCGCGAGAATTGCTGAGGGAATTGCAATCACGCTGTAAGCAATTAAATTGACGACAGTTACGCCAGATGATTATGAAAACAACACCGTTGAAAGCGTTCAGTCGAGGGGAGGACGTTACTCCGCTTTGGGACGGCTCATATGGCTCGTGTACTATACAAGTGTATAGTATATGACTGTAGAGCTAACGACCGCGCAACGACGAGTCCTCGAGTTCCTGCAGTTCCGCGTTTCCGACGGGAAAACGCCTCCGACCTATCGGGAGATTTGCGAGCGCTTCGGATACAAGAGTCCCAAGGCCGCCGCGGATCATATTGCTGCTCTGGAGCGGAAGGGGTTCTTGGTCCGCGAGAAAGGGCACGCACGAGGAGTAAAGCTGGTGAATCTTTCCCCCGGAATCCCTCTCTTCGGACGAATATCGGCTGGCAGGCCCAATGAAGCATCGTCGGAAGTGGTGCAGCACCTGCCGATCGATCCTACCTCTTTCGGTATCAGTGAACGATCCAAAGCGTTCGCGGTTCGCGTATCAGGTGACTCCATGATCGGTCGCCACATATTCGATGGTGACATCGTATTGCTGGAGCATGGACCGATACCCCGCAAGGGCGACATCGTCGCGGCTTTGATCGATAATGAGTCGACTTTGAAAACTCTGGTCCGGAAGAATGGAAATGCCTGGCTGCACGCGGAAAATCCGCTCTATCCTGACCTCATCCCTGTCCACGAACTAAGCATTCAAGGTGTAGCACGAGCCGTTATCCGGTTTCTCCGCGTATGAGCACAGTACTCGAATTCCTCCAGCTAGCGCCCTCAGGGTCCCTTCCGGGTCTCGTCGCAGTCACTGGCGACGTCGTGCTCGATAGGATCGAGGAGCAATACGCAATTCGGCAAGCAGCTGATATTGGAGGAATCGACTACGTCTTCTTCCGGAGATTCTCGGACGGCAGGTCCTCGCAAGCGGCCGCATGCGTGATCGACAATAGCGGGGATCGTCTCAACGAAGCGCAACTGGCAGAGATCCACCGCAAACTCTGGCTGAATGGATGTTCCCCTCTGCTGTACGTGGGCTGGCAGACTCGTGTTGACGTCCTCAGTTGCGCCCGCGGTCCAGACTTCTGGAAAAGCTCGCGGGTCGAGTATGACCCAGCGGAAAAAATCGAGGTCGCGCAGCAGATTTCGCTGGCCCTTCACGAAAGAGTCAGTCGCTTCTCAGCCTACCGCCTGAGCGATGGAACGTTCTGGGACGATCCGGAGAACGCCGACCTTGCGGAATCCGGGAAAGCGGCTCATCAGCAGTTGATTCGAGCTGTCGTTGAGACGGATAAAGAAATCGACGGGCAGAAGTTCCCAGTGCTTCGGCGGCTGCTGCTTCTGACGGTCCTTATTAAGTATCTTGAGGATCGCGGAGTCTTTCCGGATGGGTGGTTTCATCAGTTTCATTCGGGGGCGAAGTCCTTCTTCGATCTCCTGCACCAAGGTTCGCCGGACACCATTCGCCAGTTACTCGCCAGACTCGAGAGAAAGTTCAATGGAGACGTCTTCGAGTTGCCGGAGACCGAGCACAAACTCACGCTCAAGGATCTGCGCCGTTTTGCTGAGCTGGTTGAAGCGAGAACTATAGGGAACCAGCGCTATCTCTGGGATCAGTTTTCGTTTCGCTACATCCCGGTTGAGGTTCTTAGTCACCTCTACCAACACTTCGCGCAGAAGGGCAAAGGTGCGGTATTCACGCCGCCGATGGTGGCGAGCCTGATGCTCGACTATGCGATGCCCTACGCGACTCTGACTGGGGAAGAGCGCGTTTTGGATCCGACCTGTGGTTCCGGAATTTTCTTGGTTGGAGCCTTCCGGCGTCTCGTCCATTTCTGGCAGAGCAAGCATAGCTGGAGTCAGCCTGATGTCGCGACACTGAAGGGAATTCTCAAGCGGAGTATCTTCGGAATCGAATTGCAGGATGAGGCTGTTCACCTGACAGCTTTCAGTCTTGCGTTGGCCGTGTGCGATGCGTTGCAGCCGAATGTCATCTGGAAGGAGTTGCGATTCGATAAGCTTGTTGGCAGCAATCTCCAGATCGGCGACTTCTCCGATTGGCTGAAAACCCCGCGAGCCGCTGTGAAGGCAGAAGGCTTCTCCGTAGTGGTGGGCAATCCGCCTTTTCTGTCGAAGCTGAACCAGGCGGCTATAGACTTTCGACTGAAGCAGAAGCGTTCGGTTGCAATTCCAGATAATCAGATGGCGTACTTCATCATCGAGCAGGCAACTTCGCTCTTGAATGAAACTGGACGGCTCTGCCTCATCCAGCCGCATGGCTTCTTATATAACGAGAAGGCTCGCACGTTTCAGAAGACATTTATCTCTGAAAATCAGGTAGAAGCGATCCTGGATTTCACTTCGATTCGCAACCTGTACGACGGCGCGGATCCCAAGACTGTCGCACTGCTCAGTACGAAAAAGCAGCCTGGTGCAGACCATCGTATTCTCCATCTGACATTTCGCCGCACCTTTAGTGTCAAAGAGCGGATCGCGTTCGAACTCGATCACTATGATCGGCACCTCGTGACGCAAACCGTTGCGGAAAAGCATCCCTGGACTTGGCGGGCAAATTTGCTAGGAGGAGGGAGACTGCAGGATCTAACTGCGCGGATGGACGCGATGCCGAAGCTGCGCCAATTTCTAAAGTTGAAGGGATGGGACTATGGTGAAGGATTTGTTCTCGCGAAGACTGGCGATCAGCAAGCTGCTCCATGGTTGACTGGCAAACCATTCCTGCCGACGAAGACATTCACCGACAGGGGAATCGACGAATCCAAGATACGTACAGTGGTTGCGAAAAAGTTTCGGTCAGCTTATACCGAAGCGCGTTACAGTGCGCCACTCATTCTTATTAAGGAGGTTGAGACGCTGCCTTGCGTTCTGTGGAACAAGGGATTTCTTGCGTACAAGCATCAAATTGTCGGAATCCACGCTCCCAGAACCGAAGAGCGTCAGCTCCGTGATTTCTATAACCAGTTCTCATCAAATCGACTGACGTTGCGAGCGTTCTGCGCCATTTTTGGAACTCGGGCGCTTTCAAGCAAGGCGACATCCATCTTGAAACGGGACATTGATGTCTTGCCGTGGCCTCAAGACAAAAAAGGATGGGATCTGAGTTGGTGGGAGAAAACACTCTGTGAAGACGTGGTGAAGTATGCCGGCGACTTCGTTCGGCTTGGTCAGAATTCCCGCTTGCTAAGAGAACAGGTCACGGCCGACAGCCTGAAGGACTTTTCCCGGGTCTTCGTCAAAATGCTTGGGAGTGTCTACTCGAACCTTCGGGCGAGCGAGTCAGGTTTGCTGGATGGTCTCGCATACCAGGCTTTCTGCTTCGGGGAGAAATCTGATCTGGGTTGGCCTTCTGACTGGAGCGGGCCACTACAGGAAATTGTGTACCGGGAGCATGGGGACGCCTTGCGCACCGTCCGAATCCTTCGCTTTTACGAGCGCAACACGATCATTATGGTAAAACCCGATCGACTGCGGTACTGGATTTCCTCGACTGCGATCCGCGATGCCGATGAAACGTTGGTAGATCTCCAGAGGCAGGGGTACTGATGGCCGATTCTTTCCACACGAATGAACCGGGCAGAGGGAGGATCTCGGAAGGCCCAGTAATAGCGCTCATTGACCGTACGGTGGATTTTGTGCGCTCGGAGCTTGCCGGATGGCGGGACGATCCGGACCGCGCCGCGGAGGAAGCGGAAGAACGCCTGAACGCCCAGCTTTGCAAATATCTGAATGTTGCGGCTTCGCATCGGTTTCCGATGGTGAAGTTCAGCCATGAAGAGAAGCAGACTGGAACTCGACGCGTTGACATGTCCGCTCTTCCCAGCGATGGCGGGTTTGTTGGCGAAACATACTACTCCATTTACGATCCGCTTCTTGTGTTTGAAGGCAAACGTCTACCGACGCCACCCCGCAAGCGGCAACGAGAATACGTTACCGGTGGCTCCGACAAGTCGGGCGGAATTCAGCGATTCAAACTCGCGCTTCACGGCGCCCTTCAGGCGACTGGGGTCATGGTCGGATATATCCAGAAAGACGACTCTGTGGCCTGGATCTCCCTGATCAATCAGTGGATTCGAGACCTTGCGGCTACGGGAGGGGAATCCGACGAAACATGGTCTGAGGATGAGCAACTCGCCGACTTTTCGAAAGACGCCAGCTTGCGCACCGCGAGCGCCTCATCGGAGTGTGCGCGTAGTTCGACAGCGGTCTCCTCCCGTATCAAGCTCCGGCATCTTTGGGTGGAGATGTCGACTTAGCTTTCTTCTGATGTGGCAAACCATGAGAGGCTGTCGTTGCTCATGAAGTGGCTTCTCTCTGCCGATTCCGGACACGTTTCACGCATGAGAGGCCGCCCGGCTTCTAAACCGGGCGGCCAATTGGAATCGGTAGCTGGAGGGCGCCTAGACTTGGCAGGGTCGCTAAGTTGACTCAAGGAGTTAGAAATGAATCCGTCCGCCAAAAGCGGTTTGAAACGGCTGAACGAGGTTGTTTTGATCCCTGGGGACATCATCCTCGCGACGACAACCGCTGCCATCAGTAAGACCATCAAGATTGCAACTCAGAGCGATATTTCGCATGCGATGGTCTACGTGGAGAACCGATCCGTCATCGACGCGACCGGAGAAGGGGTCCACGCTCGCAACACTCAGAGGCTCTTTTTCGAGGACGTTTGCTCTGTCCATGCACTTCGCCTCCGAACCGGAATATCCCCCTCCCAACTCTCTGAGGTCGTGAGTTATATGCGAGAACAAGTCGGCACACAGTATTCGGCAAAGGAGGCCGTGTTGACGGTGCTGGGCGGGGCGCGCACGTGGACGAAGAAGCAGTTCTGCTCGCGGCTCGTAGCCCAAGCCTTTGCGTCGGCTGGCATCGCACTCGTGCGCGACCCGAATTATTGCTCTCCCGCCGACATCAAAGACTGTCCACTCCTAGTCTCACTGGAGTCCCCGACGGCGATGGTCTCGGCATCGGAAGCCGCATTCTGGGAAGACAGAGCTGATGTTCCACAACTCATGCGAGATGCTACCAATGCGGTCCTCGACGGTGCACGGCAAAGAGATCCAGCCATACAGACGTTCGACGACGTTCACGGGCATCTAATCCGCCATCCGGAGCATGACCGGGAATTCTGCCATTTGCTGGAGGGTTCGGGCTATCTCTCGCTCTGGATGATCGAGACGGAGAAAAATCCCTGGCAATATGACATTGGCCTTCTGAGCACAGGCCCTACAGATTCAGCTGAAGAGTATTGTTGGAGCGTTCTGAAGAATGAGCAGTCCGGGCCGAACCGGTATTTCATCAATCGTGGCGGCTACAGGCTTTTTACAATGCAGTCCGATCTTGAGTTTTTTCGAATCATGTTGGACCTCTACGAACGCCTCGCAGCACTGCATTGGCGACGCGTCGATATTGCGATCCGCTGGCTCGAAGCGAACGGTCACCTTGCACCGCAGCCAGTCGCATATCTCACTCCGCACACAGAGGAGTGGTTTACCATTCTGGAACGGTGGGATCCTCCGCAGGCAATGATGATCCGGGAGGCAATCGCACTCGCTGGCAGTCCAGACGTCTGTTCCATATGCGGCGATGATCCGGCGAACGACTACTGCCTGCCTGCAGCGTATCGCTCCGCGGGCCGGGTGGACACCCTGCGACTCTGCAACGGGTGCGTCCGGATCCGCCACTCAATGGGCGAGCCATTTGTCCTCTTCGAAGGATCAGGTCACGAAGCCGGATAGAGCTTAAGTTCCTTCGTGCCCGAAGGCTACAAATTGCATTCGGCAGACACAAGGCCGACATCTAGCAATAATCACTTTGGCGCAGCCTCTTCGGCCCCCCGCCTAAGTTCGATATAAGAGGCGAATAATGGATGCTGCTGCACGCGACCCCAGACATCACCGAATTCGGTTCCAAGAGGCAGACCGTTATGGCTCGGAGATGCCACGGGGAAAGAGCTAAAACGCATCGCGACATACGTCATCTTCTCTAACATCCAATGCTGCAGCGGATTGATGACAGGATGTCCATTTACAAATCCATCCACGGCATCTTTCTCGTGTGAGTTCAAGAAGCCTTCTTGCCATCTCTTGAGATTGACAATCTTCTCCTCAGAATCTCCGACGGCAACCGCATATAGAGCCAGTGGCACATCCATGTAGAAGTAGTGACTCTTCATCCCGATATCCAAGCGTTCAAGGAGATCTGAGTCAAAAGCAATTCTTGGAGCCACCAAGGCTAAAGACTTGTGAAAGAAACTTCGCACCAGCGACCCGCCGTCAGCAAAATTCAGCAGTTGGATACGCAGCCACCATCTATCGCCGGTCAAGGCGAATAGTGTCGATCCAATCAGCGGCGGCTTTACATAGCTCGAATCGAATGCTCCGCTCCTGTCGATTTGTAGGCTCATCCATGCAGACATCTTCGATTGCAATGACGGCGGGAAAGCCTCGGGAATAAAAACGGCCACCCAATTCAGCAAGAAGCCTCGAAGATCCTGCCTTTGCGGGACAGGCACAGCATCCATGTCCTCAAGGAAGGTCTGCCATTCTTCTTCACAGACAGCCCCAATGCGTCGGAGGTCGAGTGATAGGGGAGACGATTGAAACTCAGCCAAATTGAAGTCCTGCCTTTCTCATGCTCGGAGTCTAGGAGAGTAGGGTGCCCTGTGCTACGAAGTTGAAAGACAATCCTCTTCGTCTATTCTCGGTCCTTGCCAGTGAGTTGATACTCGAACAGATCGCATGCAGCAGCCGCACTACGGAGGTAGAAAAGAAACTCGTCGCGTGTCAGGCCGGGGGTCGGCACCCAAGACTCACCGACGAGGCGGCCTCGATCATCCACTCTGAATCCAACTAGACTGCTGGCGCGATTGCGCTCCCAGGCCACCAGCGCCACGCGTTCGATCTGCACTGCCACCGCACGTCGAGCAACGACGCCTCGAAGTTCAATCACGCCATCTCCTGGGCGAACGTCGATTCGCTGCCTTCTCCCGTCGCTGAATTGCATGGTTACACCGGCGTCGTCCGAGGTAAGGTCGGGTGCACCCATGCAAAATTTGCGCCACTCAATCACGGGAACCGATACCTTCCTTACGCAGATCGTCCACGAACAAGTCAAGGCCGCGATCCGCGTCGGACAGATGAATCTGCTCGAGACGGTCAGCCTCCTCCGCCACGCGTTTTAAGAGCGCGATTACCCGTGCCTTGTCGTGCGCGCGGTCTCCAAGCAGAACGTCTTCCTGAACCGTGAGGTTATAAGATCCCTCCTCGGTGCCGGGAACCGCTCCAACCCTGACTGGCTTTGTCCTGATGCTATCCTGAATGGCCTCGAGCGACGCGGCAAGATCAACAACACCGACTGGACTTATGCATCTGACCATTAGTCGTCCGGCGAGTGAATCCAGCAACAGCGTAAAGGGTTGAATCCGGCCGCCAGCGAGGTACATCGTGCCAAATAGCTGGCCCTCTATATTGCTGGGAGTCCATTCGATGATCAACGGTTCGCCAGAAAGCTGTTGCAATGCGGTCAAGCGGTCGAGCGCTTCATCTGCAAGCGTCGGGGATACGATCACACTCCTTACGTCGCCTGCGATCATGGCAGGCTTTATTGGGAATGCAGTATGGAGTTTCTCACAATAGGCCGCGACTGGGCGCCGTACTCTAGCCATGGCAATCGCTACGTCAATGTGTTTGAGTTCTGGAGCGGGCCCGACAAGGCCCTCGTGCATCATTTTCAGGAAAACGTTCATCCTTTCAAGCACCCTCTCAACCTGCAGAATCTCGACCGTGTCTTGCAAGTACGGGAAATAGACTTGAAGAAGCTCGTCTCCATGGGCATCGCGATGAAGTTCCGATAGACGGCGGTCGGATTGGGAGCGAACTCGGTCGATGCGGCCGATCCGCTGCTCCATCGACGACGCCGTCCAGGAGATGCCATAGTGGTAAATCGATGAGCAGAACGAATGTAGGTCCTCGCCCTCTTGAAGTAGGTCGGTCGTGACGAGGACGAAGGGGTACCCTGGCATCCGGAACTGCTGGACTAGCGTTCGGTTCACCTTACCCCACATGCCCCCCACCGGCTGCTGGCTGCCGAGCAAGGTGCCAAACAGACGCGCGGTGTCGGTGACAGCCAATTCGCGCGCCTCGGGGGCATTAACGTCGAGGATGAGGTCGAAGTTCGTGGCCAACTCACGCAATTCGTCGAACGCGCCCCAAACTCGGTCGGAAAGGGGAGTCGTCCGCTGCATCTCGAGGATCGCCAGGTATTCCGTGATGCGCCGTTCATCGCGGCTCTGGCCGTCCCCTGCATCAGATTCCAACGTCCGGAGGTCGAGACTGCCAAGGCGGGTGATCGTAAGGAGGTAGATGTCAATCAATCCGTGACCCAGCCGCGCGACCGTGGACAGCAACCGTGTGCGCATCTCTTCTTCCCGAAACCTGGCTGCGGGCTTCTGGACTCGCGATGCCGGCCACAGAGCGTCACGGAGCGCCGACCATTCGGGACGTTGAATGTCCGTGAAGAACGTTCGTTCTTCCAACCACTCGACAAGCTCAGGGGGTTGCGGAGCGTGCGGTTTCTTCTCGGCTCCTTGATATACTTGTTGGAAAATGAGACGCGCTGGCTCGGCCAAAGGGCCGCCTCGTTCGTACAATAGTTCGATAGCCGCCGCCTGGGCGGCGACAAATCGATCATGGCTCGGATGCACCTTGGCCTTTGCGGAGAGATACTTCTTTGCACGAGTGCGAACCTCAGCAGCGACTTCACTATCACTCAATCCGACAGTACTTGCCAGCGCCTTCGCCACGCTCCCGGCCTCAGCCTTGAGTAGTTCGGCCACATGGTTTCGGTCAAAAAAGGTGGAGTAAGCGCTGCTGCTTTGGATGAATCGCCGCTGGACGTTAGCCCCGCTCACGACCCCCTTCGGTCCATCACCGCGAAAGAACCAAGCGAAGAATGTGTCGATGCCACCGTGGTCACCGTCAGTCCCCGTCCCCGGAGAGCCAGCGGCACGCTTGGACCGACGCAGATCCTGCGCCGCCTGTTTCTCGCGGTGGTAGTCGTTAACAACTCGACCAAAGCGGTCACGCACCGCCTCAGGAAGGTGGTCCTGCATGTATCCAATTAGCCACTTGTCGTAACACTCATTGAGCTTCTGCTCCAACTCCGTCACCGAAGCCACGCGGCGGACAAATACGAGTGTCTTCCTTCCAGTGAGCCATGACGACGCAAGCGACTCTACAACCGCGTCCATCTTTGGGTGCGGCATGTGATAGTGGAAAGTGCTGAAGAAGTCACGAGCTAGGTTGTTGACAGCGCGAACGTCGATCCCGTCTTTCTCAACGTCAGAGAGGTCCCGCTGCTGCTCCGCGTCATCGAAAACCGTGTCCTCATCGTCATTCTGAAGTTTCGCCGTCTGCAAAAAACTTTCAAATGACGCTAACATGCCGATCTGAAACGACATATTAAACTTACCGGAGCCCAGTAGTTCCGCGACTTTTTTCTGAACGAGCGCCACGACCAACCGTGTCTTCGGATCGTCGACGGAGATGGGTTGGTCGTGCCGAAAGACACCTCCCTGGCGCCACTCGCGCCGATACTGGTTCTTGGTTAACTCATGGCCATTCACGTCTAAGGTCGTTACTCGGCGAACCAAGAACTGAGCTGCTGTTCGCTTCTTCTCCTCATCGGTAGCACCGCACCCCTTCAGATCTGAGAACAGTCCGCCGAGGCCGAACACGTCCAACTGATTCCACAGTTGCTCGTATGAGTCTTCGATCGGCGTCGCGGAGAGGAAGAGCACCCGCTGCGCCCGTTTTCCATATCCAGGGAAGAGCGGGCCGTCGATCTGATCAGGTGACCGACCGAACGCCAACGCCATGATGCGGTTTCTCGCAGCCACGCCGGTATGGAAGCCGTGCTTCAGGTTGTGGCCCTCGTCGACGATTACGAGGTCGAACCTCGGAAGCGCACAGCAGACCGCGCGCGCGAAGTTGTCTTTGAAAGCGTCCTTACTCCGAAGGTCGAATACTTCGTCCGCGAGCCAGGGCAGTTCGCGACGTAGGTTGTCGCGCGGCGCCTTCCACTGTTCGGGGTCCTTGCCGAGCCCGAAACTGAACGAGGACATCCGCAGAAACAAGTCGCGCCGTGAATCTACGCTCACTTGATGAACGAAGTCGCCTAGCAGCCCGTGGTGCAATGGGCCGAATTTCGGTATGGCGGTGTGTGTAGTTTGACGGCGCTATTGGCTGAGGGAGGAGCGGCTGCGGCAGCCGATCCCGGTTCCAACGCGCCGTCCGGCGAAAACTGGCAGGCAATCCACAAGAAAAGGCGCAAGACGAGGC
>Ga0182030_10024576_pt1 | contig 11056 bp, 5 predicted proteins | sample 812S3MmetaG_FD_121299 | JGI IMG/M metagenome (GOLD analysis project Ga0182030, IMG submission 121299) | Permafrost microbial communities from Stordalen Mire, Sweden - 812S3M metaG (Illumina Assembly) | ecosystem: Environmental > Terrestrial > Soil > Wetlands > Permafrost | place: Sweden... | reverse complement strand
TGAGCACCAATTACGTCCCATCATCAAGTCCATCCAAGGGCAAATCACATAGTTGGATCGTCCGAAAGCCAGTAACAGCGCGAGTTTGAAGCAAAGTTTATTGCAAGTTTCACTGCGAGTAGTTTATTTAGGGCATGAAAAAAGCAGTTACAACTGAATGTAACTGCTTGATTATTAATTACTTGTGTCTTGTGGGCCCACCAGGACTTGAACCTGGGACCACCTGATTATGAGTCAGGTGCTCTAACCAACTGAGCTATAGGCCCGAGACGTTTTACCGTTAAAAGGAGTGCAAATGTATAGGATTTTTCGAAAAAATGAAAAAGTTTATTCCTATGTCTTCGCATTATACTTTTCATTTTGCCCTTCTCTTATAAGCAGTCAGATAATTACTTGCTTTCTTATGCAGCATTATTTTAATGGGATGTCCGCCGTATATAATTTTCCACACATTCTGCACTTATTCCTGATCCTTTCGAATTTCACCCGTTAACTTTTGAATTTAAGTTATCTTTGCCTCCCCCCTAAAATTTAATATTTTGAAGTTAAAATCATTAGAAATTAAAGGGTTTAAGTCTTTCGCAGACAAAACCCACATTATATTAGATAACCCCATCACCGGCATTGTAGGGCCGAATGGCTGTGGCAAATCGAATATAGTAGATGCCATACGCTGGGTGATAGGCGAGCATAAGATCAAAGCCCTGCGCTCTGATAACCTGGATGACCTGATCTTCAACGGTTCGCGCACGCGTAATGCATCAGGTATGGCTGAGGTTTCACTAACTTTTGAGAATACGCGTAACTTGCTACCTACAGAATTTACGACCGTTACCATTACGAGGAAGTTTTATAAAAACGGGGAAAGCGAATACAGGCTGAACGATGTAAGCTGCAGGCTGAAAGACATTCATAACCTGTTTCTTGATACTGGCGTGAGCAATGATTCTTATGCCATCATAGAGCTAGGTATGGTGGATGATATTATCAAAGATAAAGATGGCGCGCGCCGGCGTATGCTGGAGCAGGCTGCCGGCATATCCATCTATAAAACCAGGAAGAAAGAAGCAAAGCAAAAACTGGAAGCAACAGAGCTGGACATAGCACGCATAGAAGACCTGCTTTTCGAAATAGGCAACAACCTCCGCACATTAGAGAGCCAGGCTAAAAAGGCAGAACGTTATTTCTCCATTAAAAGCGAATACAAAGAAGTAAGTATAGAGCTGGCTAAAGCATCATTAGAGCATTTTAATGAACAGTATAAGACCCTGAACGAGCAGAATGATGCAGAGACAGATCGCAGAACCCAACTGGAGGCAATCGTGGCCACTGAGGAAGCCGCGGTAGAACACCAGAAAGTGCAACTGATAGCAAAAGAACAGGAGCTAAGCGGGTTGCAGAAACAATTTAATGAGCTCGTAAACAGGGTACGCCAACTGGAAAACGATAAAAAGCTTGCAGCGCAAAGGTTTGAACACCTAAAGGAACGCGAGAAAAATTTAAGAGATTTTTTATCAGGCGCGGGTGGGCAATCAAAGAAGCTTGAAGAATCAATAGCCTTCTCGGAAAAACAAATAACGGAAGAAACTGCCGGGCTGGAAAAAATAAGGCTGGAACTGGAAACACTACGTAAAACAGTAGATGAACATCGCACAGCATTTGATGAGAAAAAACGTGTATTGGAACAAATGCGCAATGAATACCAGCAAAGACAGCGCAGCCAGTTTGAAGCGGAAAAGAAAATAGCAATAGCAGATACATCTATAATGAACCTGCAGCGTAGTATGCAGCAGGTGCAGGATGAAAAAACACAACGAACTGCCCAGGTTTCCCAACTAAGCAACGAGCGCAAAGATACTGAGGGAAAAGTGGGCATTAGGCAAAAAGAGCTCAATGACCTTACAGAGCAGCATGAAGCGGTAAAGGCAAAAATATTGCAGAGCCAGGAGCAAATGGAAAACCTTCGCGCAAAACTCGTGGAAGAAAACCGCAAGCTGGACGCCCGGCGTAATGAACATGATCTGCTGAAATCGCTGGTGGATAGCCTGGAAGGGTACCCGGACAGTATCAAGTTTCTGAAGAAGAATAAAGAATGGGATAATAATGCCCCACTGCTCTCCGACGTATTTGTAGTGCAAAATGAATACCGCACGTCTCTCGAAAATGTACTAGACAACTATCTTAACTATTATATTGTAGCTAATACCGGCGAGGCTGCCAAGGCGGTATCTCTACTGGAAACCAACAAAAAGGGTAAGGCCAACTTTTTCGTGCTTGACCATTTGGGAGCGTACAACGAGACTGCGACCGAAGCACCTGATGGCTCAGTGCCTGCACTTAGCGTAGTAACTGTTGACGAGCAATATGCTGAACTGGCCAAACGGTTATTAGGACATGTATACATTACCAATGACGGAGCCGACATTACCAGCGTGGAATTAAAGAACGGTAACGTGCTGGTGAGCAAAAGTGGAAAAATGATACGCGGCAAATATACGCTCGGGGGCGGTTCAATAGGGTTATTTGAAGGAAATAAAATAGGCCGAGCAAAAAATCTCGAACGGCTGGCAAAAGAAATACAGGAGCTGATCACTACTACTGCGGAGCTAAAGCAATTTGTAGCCGATACCCAAACAAGAATCACAGGTTTTAACAGTGAACTGAATGATAAGGCAATAGAGCAGACGCGGCAAGAAATAAACAGGCTGCAAAACCATAATGTAAACTTAAGTAACCGGGTAGAAAATTATGAGCACCTCAACCAGAATGGTGATAAACGCCTGCAGGAAATACAAGCCCAGCTAGACAACACACATGAAAGTGTGAAAGGTACCCGTGCTGAATTAGAAAGGGTTTCGGCCGATCTGCAGACACTGCAGCAAACTATTCAAAATGCCGAAGCTGATTTTCGCGATGTAGAAAAAGCGTTTAACGAAATAACGCAGCAGTATAACCAGCAAAACATTGCCTATACCCGCCAGCATAGCAAGCTGGATAACTTAAAACAGGAACTGCAGTTCCGTACCAACCAACTGAATGACCTGAAAAGGCAGATAGCTGAAAATAGCGCGCAACTGCAGCAGATAAATACGCAGATCACCGATACTGAAAAGCTGCTGCATACAGGCGATAATGAGCTTTACGAACTGCTGAGCCGGAAAGAAGGCGATGAAAAAGTGTTGAACGAGAAAGATCGCGCCTACTATGAAATGCGTAACAATATTACCGCCCAGGAAAGCCATCTCAATCAGAAACGCCGCGAAAAAGAACATGCTGAAGCATTGCTTGCCGGTATTAAAGATAAGCTGAGCACTATGAAGGTGCAGGTGGCCGGCATGGGTGAAAGGCTTGCAATAGAGTTTAAAGTGGTACTAGATGAGATACTGGAACAGGAGCGCAAGGGTACTCAAAGCATAGAAGAGCTTACTGCCGATGCTGAAAAGATGAAGAAACGCCTGGAAAATATGGGCGAGATCAATCCCACGGCTATTGAAGCCTATACCGAAATGAAAGTGCGTAATGACTTTATAGTGGAACAAAGGGATGACCTGGTAAACGCCAAAGAATCGCTGCTTTCTACCATAGAAGAAGTGGAGAATACGGCAAACGCAAAATTCAGCGAAACATTCAATATGGTGCGGGAAAATTTCGTTACTGTATTCAAAGCGCTGTTTACCGCAGAAGATAATTGCGACTTGCGCCTCACAGACCCGGAAAACCTTGCTGACAGCGGCATTGAAATATACGCGCAACCTAAAGGTAAAAAACCAAGCACGCTCACACAGTTATCTGGCGGGGAGAAAACGCTCACCTCCACAGCATTCCTTTTCGCTATATATCTGATCAAGCCCGCTCCGTTCTGCATACTCGATGAGGTGGATGCCCCGCTCGATGACGCAAACGTCGGCAAGTTCACCCAAATGATCCGTAAGTTCTCAGATAACTCACAATTCATCATCGTGACGCACAATAAGCAGACCATGGCCTCTGTAGATGTGATCTATGGGGTGACCATGCAGGAGCCCGGGGTTAGTAAATTAGTACCAGTGGATTTCAGGAGTTTAAATTAACCCAGTTAGCATTCGGATAATTGACCAACAAAAAAAGGTCCGTCTCAAATTTCTTCGAGACGGACCTTTTTGTTTGCTGTATTTTTACCTGATCAGTGTCACATTTCCATGTTTCTGAAAATCAACGCCAATACTTGTTACGGCTGATACTTCATAGACATAAACCCCAAATGGCTGCGGAGTACCGTTGTAAGTGCCGTCCCAGCCAACGTTTATATCTGTTGTTTCGAACACTTTTACGCCCCACCTGTCAAAAATCCTGAAATAATTCAGGGTTGCATTGCCACTCTTGATAATTTTAAACTCGCTGTTGGGGCCGTTACCGGGAGTGAACGCATTTGGCAACACGATCAATGATTCTGAGTTCACATATATGCTGATGGAATCCACTGTGCTGCAGCCCCAGCTTGTTTCTCCCTGTACGATATAGATGGTACTTAGAGCAGGCGATGCAACAGGGTTAGAGATATGGGCGTCAGATAATCCTGCCGGAGGGAACCATGAAAACGAGGAACAGTTTGTTTGTGGATTGAGCTGGTAGCTTTGCCCGGGATAGAGAGTTACAGAATCTCCCAGGTTAAGTACTGCTCCTGCCAAAACATTAACAGTTACGTAGCCGGTGTCCGTACAGTCAAATTGGTTAGTGACTACTACAGTGTACGTTACGTTGGTTTCAGGTCTTACGGTTATTGAAGAACTGGAGGTATCAGTTATGTAAATAGAAGGAGCCCAATGATAATAGGCTATCGGATCACTGTCCAGCGCAGTAATCATTAAGGTATCATGCGGACATACTGCTGTATCATTGCTTACAGTTACCACCGGCTTAGCATTCACTACCACTTTTATAGAATCCTCGTAACTGGTGCAGCTCATCAATGTCTGCGACACGTAGTACCATGAAGTACCTATATTGTCAGTGGGTGGTACTGGCGGCACAAGGCTGCCGGTATCACCTGCGGCAGTTGTAGGGTACCATAGGATGCTGTCTCCCATAGCCTGGAGTGGGGGAGCATGATAATACTGGCAATAAGTAAGCCAGGGCACTATAGGTGGTGCTGGCGTAGCCCTTATTATTACTGTATCATTCACCACATTCGATGGGCATCCAGCCAAAAATGCCGTAACCTGGTATACTCCTCCGTATTCCATGATCACAGGTGTACGGTAAGGATTTTGGTTGGATGAGAAAAATGTATAAGGTCCGGTCCAGCTGTATGTAGCACCGGGCCCGCAGTTAGCCTGCAGCAGCAGTGTATCTTGCACACCCGAGCACACAGGGCCATTATTGGTTGCAGTGAGTGGGGGGGTCGGAGTTATAACTACGCTCGTAAGTGCAGATGCAACACATATGCCCAATGATGCCGTTACGGTATAAGTTCCTGTCGCCGCTGGTCCCACATTTGTTAGTATGGGATTTTCGTCCGTAGAAGAAAAAGCATCAGGGCCAGCCCATGCATAGCTTACTCCTGCGGTAGTATCAGCAGCTGTCAGTCTCAGGGTGTCTCCCTGGCAAAGTACTGGGCCTGGAGGGCCGGGCGAATTATTGCTGGCAGTTGGTATTACCGGAGTGGAGTCTACTGCCACATAAATTGAAGCAGTATCGGATATACATCCGCCCGGTATGCCGGGATAGATGATTGCTGCACTGACATAATAAGTGCCGGTTGCCTGTGTCGGGGCAGGGTTAATAGTTGGGTTCTGTACTACAGAAGTGAACAGGTTAGGGCCAGTCCAGCTATAGTTAGAAGCAGTTGTGCTGGTGGCGGTAAGCAATAACGGCGTGCCGGTGCATATATTCGGGCCGTCGCTGCCAACAATTGGCAAATATGGTGTCGAATCTACTACAACTGCCAGTGTATTTGGAGTGCTGCAAGACAGGCCATCTACAACCAGGGTAGCTGTTATCGAATAAATACCGGAAGCAGGTACATGTACATTTGGCGGGATAGATGGATTTTGCAGCATGGAAGTAAAGCCAAGAGGCCCGCTCCATGTGTAATTTACTCCTGGTGTTGCATCAGTAGCCGTAAATTTCAGTGAATCCCTTTGAGAACAAATGGGCGCATTACTGCTGATAGTGGGCAACGCAGGAGTAGAGTCAATGGTTACAAATACAGTATTACTGTCTACGCATCCGTTGAATGTCGTAACAACGGTATATACTCCCGATGAAGATACTGGAAGCCCTGTTACAGAAGGGTTTTGTACAACGGATACGAACCCATTAGGGCCGGTCCATACAAATGTTTCTCCCACAGAATCAGGAGTGGCGCTCAAGTTTAGCACGTTAATGCCTCCGGAGCATATCGGCCCATTGCTCGTAGCAGTAACTACAGGAAGCGGCTTTAGGGCAACGTCCGTACTCACAGTGTCGTGCGATGTTCCTACCGTTTTAACAACGTGATAAACGCCCGAATCCGCAAGAGTAAGTCCGGTTCTGAAAGTGCTCTGGCCGGAAGAAGTGAACCCTCCCGGGCCATACCAAAAATAGGTAGCATCGGTAGAATCTCCATGCCCTACCAGTTTCAATGTATCACTAATGCAAATGCCTGCGCCAACCGGTGAATTACTGGTGGCATGAAAACACGGAATAACGGTAAGATAAAATACACGGTAGTTACATGAATACATGTTAACCGCGCTGTCTGTGCCGGTAATAGTGTAGGTAGTGGGGCCTGATAAGGCTGCAATATTAATTGCATTATTCACGCCGGTAGTAGCTGCAAGGCCTGTGGATGGAGACCAGGTCCAGGTACTCCAGCTCCAGTCCTTATCGGTAGCATGTAATACTTTTACTGGTATTGATGTTATTCCGGGATAGGCGCAGGAGCTAAAGGTATCGTAAGTGGGTAATGGTTCTGTTGCATTAACTGCGAGCGAAGTATCCACAAGTAATTGAGGGTCCGGGAATGCGCTGTCTATTCCATCAGGCCCGTCATAAATATAAGCGTAAGAAATAATGGCACTGTCACCCGGTGAACCGAAGGGAGCAAGAGTACCAATATTAAATACCAGTGATATTCCCTGGTCAGAACTAACGCTATCGGGAAGCGTATTCAAACTAACAAGCGTTGACCCTGTTTCCGCACTCCACAAAGCAGAAATGGTATCAGCAGGCAGCTCAGGGAACAGGTCTTGTATTACCATGCATTTGGCACGGCAATCTTTAGTGGCAAGAGATAACCAGCTATCAAGCCGGTTATAAACATAGGTTACACCATCTAAACTTCCTGTAGTAGTTCCATATGCCCCCACCATCACTTCATGTCTTGCATCCTCATTTTGGTGTACTATTACATTTTCCGTTTCAGAAGTGCCCCCTGGCCAGAATGAAGTATTATCGGGATCGCAGGTGCGTTCATAATATACGCCCGCAATCGGGGACGCAGTCGTATTGTAAATGCGCGTGGTAATTACCACCCATGAGGCCTCGGTGTCAACGCGGGTTTCTTGTATTACGTTTATTCCCGCAACTGCTCCCGTAAACGTGCCGGTAATTCTACCGCCTGAGTTCGAATATCCCGTTATGGTGCCTGTTACAGCAAATGAACCGGTACAAGCTCCACCACCTGCCCAGTTGTCGTATTCAGTTCCTGCCGCCTGGAGACTCCAGCCTTCCTGCGGATAACCTGGTATAGTGTAATCACCCATTTCACAAGGAACACCCACTCCCCATCCGTCATGTCCCCAATCATAGCATGCATCCAGTTCATCACCGGGGTGAAAGCAGGTGCTATCGTCCGCAACAGCGGGTCCATGCACATGATACCCTATAGGTGAACTACATGTGCCAAAAGCCCCCATGACATCCACCCCGATCTCAAGCCAGTGGCCCTGCAAAAAGACATCAGTCCCTACCATCTGACCAAATAAGCGATTGCTTCCGGTCAGAAATAACCCTATAAAAATCAAAAAGAGAAAACGAAATTTCATACGCTTAGGTGTTACATAAGTGCAATTAATTTGTTGCAATGGTATTTCCATTAAAAATAAGTGTTTTTCACAACTTACCAATATTTTAAAGAAATAAATACAACCTGTAGTTAATAGACAGATAGAATAAGCCAATCAGTTGGGCATTTTTCTATTTATTTAACAAAAAAAAGAACAAATAAGATATATCACGTATGTATTTCACCGCAAATCATTGGTTTTCTTTGGAAGTGATGGAAAATAAGTGGCTTCGCACGTAAATAGCTTTGGCTTTTCAGACAGGCGGCGGCCAATATTCTTACAATATTCCTTCTCTTACCAGGTCGTGCAAATGCAACATACCTGCGTACTTACCCTCTTTGGTCACTACAAGCTGGGTGATATCATAGCGGCGCATAAGGGCGAGGGCTTCTGTAGCCAGCTCGCCGCCTTCTATCGATTTTGGGTCATGGGTAAGAATGTCAATAGCTGTTAAGTGAGAGGGGTTTTCATGCTTTTCCAGCATCCGGCGCAGGTCGCCATCTGTAATAATGCCGGTCAGTTTCCCATTGTCCTCAAGCACTGCAGTAGCACCTAATCGCTTTGCCGAAATTTCATAGATGATTTCACGCAGCTTGCTTCCAGGGTTTACCACCGGCTGCTCGTTCATATCGCTCATGTCAGAGACACGGAGATATAGTCTTTTCCCCAATGCACCGCCGGGATGGAATCGGGCAAAATCTTTTTCAGTAAACCCTTTCAGGTGCAGCAGGCAAATGGCCAGTGCGTCACCCATTACTAATTGGGCGGTCGTGCTGGTAGTGGGTGCAAGGTTGTGCGGGCAGGCTTCCTTTTCCACTGTACTGTTTACGAAAATATCAGCATGAGTAACTAAGTAGGAGGTCTGGTTGCCGCAAATTGCTATGATCTTGTTGCCGAAGTCTTTGATAAAGGGCACCAGCACCTTTATTTCAGGGCTATCCCCGCTTTTAGAAATCAGGATCACCACATCATCAGGTTGTATCATGCCCAGGTCTCCGTGTATGGCGTCAGCGGCATGCATAAAGATGGCGGGTGTACCTGTAGAGTTAAATGTGGATACGACCTTTTGGGCTATTACGGCACTTTTTCCTATCCCGGAGATGATCACGCGGCCCTTAGATTCATGTATTGTCCGTACGGCTATTACAAAAGACGTATCTACATATCCTAATAGTTTAATGACTGCATCAGCCTCAAGCTGTATAGTCTCAAGTGCATGTTTTACAACATCGTTTTTTGGAAACATGGGTGCAAAGATAGTTGAAGAATGCTTCAATGGCTATACGACTCATAAGCCCTTATAAACTTCGCTCATCCGCGAATGTTCGCTGATGCTCTGGCGGCAAGGCCAGCCGGTCGTGCTAATAGTTTGGTAACTTTGGCCAGCTGAATACACAAAACAGCATTCACACATACCAAAAATGCAAGTATTTGCGTTACACTGAAAATGAAAAACCTCTTTAATACGGCTTTATTGTTAGGTATTTTTTCTTTATCCTCCTCTTGTTCAAAAACTAACCAAATACCCCCCGTAAATGGTGTCATAAGCGGAAAGCCTGCGGTGACCCTTTATGGAAGCAGCCTGGAGCCTACAGACTACATGTTTATAGATACGGTGGCAGCCGATAAGAAAATATCTTACAACGGCAATGTGTTTACCTATGTTTATAATAACACCGCTTCTTCTAACATATACTTCCTCAATTCAGGTGTTCCGGCGGCAGATGCCACTCTGTCGTTAACTGGCCCTGGGATAGTCCTCACCATCGTTGCTACCTATTCCAACACATTCGGTAGCGCACAATACACTTCAAGATAGGTTCAATGACCTGATTGGCAAATGAGTTGATTAACCAGGTTTCTGCCACTTGATGAATGGAACAGCCGCCCATGTCATTCCACAATGCGTTCATAAAAACAGCAAAGGCCGCCGTTCCGGCAACCTTCGTTTGTTTAAGAACTCCTTCCTAAGTCAAATATTTGTTCAAAAGCTTAATGTTTTATTCCCAAAGCGCTCCCCGGAACAAGGTCCCGCTTTTTTCAGCGGGAGGGGCCGGGGGTTAGTCTTGGGGTTTTTCCAGCAATTTGAAGAACTGGTCTAGCTCAGGTAAGATCACAATTCTTGTTCTTCTGTTGGCTGCTTTCGCTTCTTTTGAATCATTATCAGTAGCCGGAACATACTCACTGCGGCCTGCCGCTGTCATACGTGCGGGAGCAATATGATATTGGTCCTGCAGGATGCGGACTACCGCAGTAGCACGTTTCACGCTTAGGTCCCAGTTGTCTAATAATACACCTTCTTTATAAGGCACATTGTCTGTATGGCCTTCTACCAGGAATTCTATTTTCGGCTGCGCTTCCAGTACCTTGGCTACCTTGCCCAGTACCACCTTGGCGGGCTCAGTCACATTATACTTGCCACTGTTAAAGAGCAGTTTGTCCGAAATGTCCACATACACCACACCTTTTTCAACTTTGATGTTGATGTCCTTATCATCCAGGTTGCCTATAGCGCTCTTTAAGTTGATCACCAGCGCCATATTCAGGGAGTCCTTACGGGTAATAGCTGATTGAAGGTCTTTTATATAAGCATCCTTTACACCTATATTTTCCAATGATTTTTTGATGCTTTCCGCCTGCGTACCTGAGATCACAGACAGGTCTTTCATTTCACTCAATATCTGGCTGCTGTTGGCCTTGGTATCTGCCAGGTGCGTCTCCATTGATTGTAAGGTAGCCTGGTCTGCAGCAGCCTTTTCCCGGCATTTTGCATAGTCCTGTTGTAAAGCCCTGTAGATACTATCCAACGTTGAATAGTTCTTTTCACATGACTTTAGTTTCTTGCTGGAAACGCAGGAAACCATCATAACAGATGCCAGGCCTACGTACAAAAATTGTTGCAGTTTCATATTTTGGTTAGTTTTTTAAAAAGTTAAACAAAGGTAAACGCTGGGGTGCATTAATTCAGTAAAATAACGTTAAAGTTCACTTTGGGAAAAATTAGTTATGTACAAGTAGTTGACAATTAT
>Ga0182030_10024575_pt1 | contig 11056 bp, 10 predicted proteins | sample 812S3MmetaG_FD_121299 | JGI IMG/M metagenome (GOLD analysis project Ga0182030, IMG submission 121299) | Permafrost microbial communities from Stordalen Mire, Sweden - 812S3M metaG (Illumina Assembly) | ecosystem: Environmental > Terrestrial > Soil > Wetlands > Permafrost | place: Sweden... | reverse complement strand
GACTCCCCATGAGGCCGTGCCGATCAGTGACGACTACTCGCAGTACCCCGAACACGTCGCCAAGGCCGTCGCCAAACTGCGCGGTGCCGATATCGCGGGGCCCTATGCCATCGCCCTTGGGTCGCGCTGCTTCACCGGCGTCACCGAGACCACCGAACACGGCGGCTACCCGGTGTTCGAACATCTGCGCCAGATCCTCGGTGGCCCGGTGGTGTGGGCACCCGCTGTCGACGGGGCGGTCATTGTGAGTCAGCGGGGCGGTGACTTCGTCTTGAGCGTGGGTCAGGACTACTCCATTGGGTACCGCTCCAGCGATGCGCGAGACGTGGATCTGTACTTAGAAGAGAGCTTGGCCTTCCGCATCAATACGCCCGAGGCCGCGGTGCACCTCACCTATCGCTAGTGCGATTCGCCAGAATCACCCAAGGAAGGCCGTGATGTCACATACCGAATTGCTGGTCGATGCCTTTGAGCGGATCCGCGATGCCGTGCATCCCGCGGTAAGCGGATTGTCGGCCGATGAACTGGCCTTCCGCCCCGACAACGAGTCCAACTCGATCGCCTGGCTGATCTGGCACCTGACTCGGATCCAAGACGATCACATCGCCGGACTCGACGGGATCGACCAGGTGTGGACCGCAAAAGGTTGGGTGGACCGGTTCGCCCTCCCTCTTCCGGTGACCGACACCGGCTACGGCCACGGACCCAGCGACGTCGCCGCGGTGACCGCCGACGCCCCTTTGCTCTTGGACTACTTCGAAGACGTCCACGACAAGACCATTTCGTTCGTCGAGACCCTGGCCGAGGCTGACCTGCATCGCGTCATCGACGCCACTTGGGATCCGCCCGTCACCCTCGGCGTCAGGCTCGTCAGCGTGATCGCGGACGATCTGCAACACGTCGGTCAAGCGGCCTACGTCCGGGGGATCCTCCAGCGGCGCTGATGCGCTCGACGCCGGGGCATCATGACGACCGCGGCAGCGCCCGGGCGAGATCCCTAGGCTGCGCCCAATGGCAAAGGCGACCCTGGCTCAAGCCGAGCGTGCCGATTTATGCGATCTGTTGGTCGAGCTCGGCCCGGACGCGCCCACGTTGTGCGAGGGCTGGACAACGGCTGATCTCGCGGCCCATCTGGTGGTGCGCGAGCGCCGACCTGATAGCGGGCCCGGTCTGGTGTGGGCCCCGCTGTCCGCCTACACCGAAAAGGTTCGCCGCGCGCAACGACAACGGACACCATTCGACCAGCTGGTGGCCAAGGTCCGCAGCGGCCCACCCCGGCTCCTCGGGGTCTTCGATGCGGCCATGAACACGGTCGAGTACTTCATTCACCATGAAGATGTGCGCCGTGGGCAGGTCGGATGGGCGCCCCGTGACCTCTCGGACGCCATGGCCGACGCTCTGTGGGATCGACTCGGTCCGAGTGCTATGGCCAAGGCGGTCCCCGCCACCATCATCTTGGAATCGCCTGGTCGTGCGAGCAAGCGAGCTGGGACCGGGCCCGAGGTCATCTGCGCCGCAGATCCTGGTGAGCTCACCATGTTCGCCTCAGGTCGACAAGGGGCCGCCTGGGTCGATCTCACCGGCGATGCCGCCCTCACCGAGCAACTCCGTAACGCCGCGTTGGGCGTCTGACGCGAATGGTGGAGGTGGCGATTGTGACGAACGGCGTCCTCAACCTTGACAGTTCCCGGCCTTCAACGAAACCGTCACCCGCGATGCCGATCGATTGGCCGTCACCAAGAGATGCGACGCACCCGGGGCCGACACCACACGTCCGCCAATGACCGAGGTGCAGTAGCCGCTTGCGTACTGCCGGCCCGGAACGTACAAGAGGGTCGGTGCTTTGACGACGCTTGACGGTGCGTAGACGAACTGGAAGTCGCGATTGACCACCTCGAACCAGTTCGAGATCGGCGTGCCCGCAACTGCTTGGGGATAGGGACGCGACAGGACCGACGCGCTAGGTGCGAGCGAACCGTCCGCCTCGACGAGTGCTTCGTTGGAACTTCCGGTCGGGTCGTCGTAGTACTTCCAGCTCCAGTACATCCAGCCCAGGTCGAGCCCGTCGGTGAACGAGGTCAGTTCGTCGAGCAGCGGCACGCTTTGCGTGGCACCGAATTCGGTCATGAACCAGGCCGGGCCTCCGGGCTGGCTGCTGGTGGTCATTGCGGCACGCTCATCTTGTCGTCGGGCCATATTGCGTAATTCCTGACTCGCACATCCATCCAGATCCGTCGGGTCGCCGGTCACCGGGCTGCGCGCCCCGCAGTAGGCGTGGAAGTTGTAGACGAGGTTCGGGTAGTTCATCGGACCGAGCAGACTCGGCCCGTCGGTCCCGACCGAATAGTTGTCGGGTTCCACGAAGATCAGGTGGTGCGGATCGGCCTTTTGAATGGAGGGGATCACCCCTTCTTTCGGGTCGTCGACCGGGCATGAAGTCGGCGCCTCGCCGTGGAGAAGCGTGCCTGGGTGAGCGGTGCCGGTATAGAAACACTCGAGTTGGATCGCAAACGCCTCGGTGGCGTCGAGGGTCAAGAGCGGCTCATAGGGTTCGTTATAGGGGTCGTAGCCAATGACCCACGGATTGTTGGCGAAATATCCCGCCACGGTTGACCAGGTCAGGTCGTATTGGCCCTGAAGATTGCCAACGACGTCGTTGAGCCAGAAGTGCTCCTCGGCCGTGTGCAAGGTGGGGCTTGCATAGTTGTCGGACCACCGGCCTCCTAAGGCCACGATTGGGACACCGTCGGTGCACACGGCCCACGAAGGCGCCCCTTCACCTCGAAACGCCTGGTTATAGACGTCTTGATGCATGTCGAGCAGCGAGTACACGTGGTACTGGCCGAGGAGGTCGACAGTTTTTTTGATGTTGGCCAGATAGGCGTCCGCCGTAGCCCGGTTGAACTCGTCTGCTTGCCCCGGAGGCCCGGCCGCGCACGTCGCCGGGTCGTTGATTGAACCGGTGCCGGGTTCGATGCCCTGCCACAAGATCCCGAGGCGCACCACGTTGAACCCGAGCCCCGCAATGTGCTGGGCGTCGGCCGAGGTGAAGTTCCACGGCTGTCCCGGATCGGGGTACAGCTCGTAAGGCGCCAGCTTGTAGACCGCGTTGACGCCGTGGAGGAGGATCACGCGCCCATAGCTGTCGTAGAGGAACGGGCCACCGGGCGCGTGGAGGGTACCCGAGACGACCGAGACGCCCGAAGAAGTGCTCGGGAGGTTCTCCTGACCGGCGAGAGCGGCGATCTGAGCGGCCGAGCTGTACTGTCGGGTGGTCGACGGAGCCTTCGCCGCTGCCGCGCCCGACGGTGGCGCGATACCGAGAACAGCGGTCATCAACGTCAGTACTGCGGCCAGCGTTGGGACCATGACGGATCGGCACACAGGCGTCGGGCCAGCAGGGCGGCGTCTCCCGAGCACCTCGAGATCGTACCCCCCACCAAGCGAGCGCCTCGGGTTGGTGTGCTTCCACTGGCACCGAATCGCGCCGACGGTGATACTTGATCGTCGTGGCCTCTTCGCACGTCGCACCCCGCCCGCTGGATTCACCGACTGGCACCAAGACGCCATGACCACCGATGCGGCATCGTCACTCGGACCAATTGTGTTGTGCACCGACGGGTCGGCCCATGCGCTCGCCGCGCTCGCCGCCGGTCTCGAGCTTGTCGGGCGCGATCGTGACCTCGTGGTGGTGACCGTGCTCTCGGCCCCCGAAGCCGATGGACTGACCGGGTCGGGGCACGCGGGACCATCCATGACCGGCCGCGAATACGACATCGCTATCGAAGCCACCACAACCGAAGGTCATTCGGTCGTCGCCCAGGCAACGCGCCAGCTCGCCATCGAATCGGCGAGGGTCTCGATTCTGTGGGGCGAGCCCGGCGCCGCCATCTGCCAACTGGCGGGCGAGATCGGAGCGGCGGCCATCGTGGTTGGGACCAAGGGACGAGGAGGCATCAAGCGAGCCCTGCTCGGATCGGTTTCCGATCACATCGTCCGTCACGCTCCTTGCAGCGTGATCGTCACGAAAAGTCCTGATTGAAGCCGGCCGGCAGTGACCGTGGCCCCGCTCAGATGCCCATGTGCGCCGCGATCCGCCCGGACTTCACCGACCGTTCGAGTTCCCGAAAATCCCGCTCGTTCTGATCGGCATAGGACAGCGAGAACTCCGCGATGGCCCGGTCGAATGTCTCGCCCTTGCCAAGGTACGACGCCAAGGCCACCCGGTCTCCCCACCTGCCGTGGGCTCGGGCCAGCGTCTCACCACAGATCCGCGCATAGAGCGTGGCGCCCGAGGCGAGCATCCCTTCGACGTCGGCGCTGCCCTTCCAATCGTGGAGCTGACGGACGTAGTAGTCGCGGTGCTGCCCATCGAGCCCCTTGATGCGTTGCCACCCCAAGAACACGTCGGTCGCCCCTTGCATGAGGCGCTGGCCGGCCACGACTCGTTGGCCGTGATGGTCATATTCGCTCCGGCGGGCGAAACCCTCAAGCACCGAGGCCGTCGCCTCTTTGACTTGGAGGATCAGTGGGTCTGCCTCGTCTCGTCCGATGAGCAAAAGGATGAAACAACGCGTGCCCACGCTGCCGACGCCGACAACTTTTCGGGCGGCATGGAGATAGCGGAACTCCTCGAGTGGGTGGTGCTCGACCCCGAGGGTGCGCCGGTACTGCGACAGCAGTTCTTTGATCAAGACGTCGGCGTGCTCCCACTCTGAGCCCACGGCGACGAGGTCTTCGATCGGGACAACCAGCGGCGGGTCGGCCACGAAGCGCAGCTCGTCGTCTACCCGCCCGGTCCGGCGCGTCATGACCCGGACGCTGTCTCGGGTTCTGGCCTTGGCCACCATGCGTTCGGCTTGGCGAGCTTCTTTCTTCTTGAGTCGACCTCGTCTGGCTTCTGCCAAGAAGCGATCGACGAGCTCACCGGCCTCGAGATGATCCGACCAGGCTTCGAGCGTGCCCATGTCAGCGACGACGCTCATCCGCTCGCGGTAGGCCCGCACGCTCTCCATGACGATCGCCCGCCGATCCGATGGAGTGAATCCCCGGTGGCGCCCCAATAGCTCGAAGCTGACGGCCATCCGCTTCACGTCCCACTCCCAGGGCCCCGGGAGGGTCTCGTCGAAGTCATTGATGTCGAAGATCATCTTGCGCTCGGGGGTACCAAAGACCCCGAAGTTCGACAGGTGGGCGTCTCCGCAGAGCTGGACTGTCACCCCCGAGCGCGGCGTCGTGGCCAGGTCGGCCGCCATGATGGCGGCCGCCCCCCGATAGAAGGTAAACGGCGACTCGAGCATTCGTCCGTAGCGGATCGGCACGAGCTCTGTGACCCGGTTCGCTCCTTGGGCCTCGAGCCGGGCGATCGGGTCCACCCGATCGGGTGCCGCGACAAAAGAACCGTGACTCGACCGCGGTGATTCTTGTCTGGCCGCCTTGCCTCGGGCGCGACGATCCTCGACGGTGAGCCGCTGTCTCCTCCACTCGGAGGCAAATGAACGATCAGGCGGCATAGATCGGTCTCTCGCATTCCCTCGACGCCGGTGCCCCCATTTTGCCATGCGGCCGTGCTCTCCCCCTCCGGGCGCCCAGCTAGGCGACTCGGCACCGCGCCGCTGGTGGCCCTTTAGAGTGCGAATGTGGCCAACAACCAGAGCGCATCCTTGCCGGGCGACGCACCGGGGGCGATCCTCAACGACACCGAGCACAGCCGATTCCTTCTCGAAGAATCGGGCGCCACCGCCGAATTGCTCTACCGACGAAACGGTTCGCGCTTGATCCTCGTACACACTGAAGTCCCAGATGTGCTCGGGGGACGTGGTCTCGGCGGTCAGCTGGTCCGCGCCGCCGTGGAATTCGCCCGGGCACACCACATGACGGTGGTGCCGTCGTGCCCCTACGCCCGGCGGTGGCTCGAGGGCCACCCCGACGTCGCCGCCACGGTCGCCATCGAATGGGAACCGCCCCAGCCATAGTCACCCAACTCGGGCCTGTCCCCGGGCGGGTCGTGGCCGGGTGGCCGCTTTGCTGCAAGGACCTCGAGACGCCGCCGCGGGTGATGCGGAGATTCGCTCTCACGGCGCAGGCCGTGACGATGCGGCGGCGACGGCGAAGCCATGGATCACAACCTGTCGCGCCATCGGGGCACCTCGGGATTCGTGACCCCGACCACACGGGCGCGAAGAGGCCGACGCGGTGCGCCACGTTGAGCCCCCGAGGCGGGCATTGCCCCTAACGTGTGCGGGGTGCCCGCCGACCTCGACCACGCCTGCGTATGGATGACATAAGCCCCATCGACGACCACCCCGATGTCGAGCACATCTCGACGGGCACCCTCCCGTCGGACGCTGAGGTGTTCGACGTGGTGCTTGAGGGCTTCGAGCGCTACCGAAACCTCGACGAAGGTGCGGTCGCCGATTACATACCTGCCCTGGCCTCAGCCTCGCCCGATCTGTTCGGGGTCTGCATCGCCGGGGTGCGCGGACGCGTGTTCTCCATTGGCGACACCGAGCAGGAATTCTCGATCCAGAGCATCTCGAAGCTGTTCGTCTTCGCCTTGGTCTGCCATGTCCTCGGCCCCGACACCGCCCGAGCGAAGCTCGGCGTCAACAGCACCGGGCTCCCGTTCAACTCGGTGATGGCTATTGAACTCAACACGGACCGCACGATGAATCCGATGGTCAACGCCGGAGCCATGGCAACCACCAGCCTCGTTCCCGGCGCGAACGCCAGCGAGAAGTTCGAATGCATCGTTGACGCGCTCTCGCGCTTCGCCGGTCGGCGCCTGCGCATGGATGAGGAGGTCTATGCGTCAGAAGCCTCCACCAACTTCCGCAACAAGGGCATCGCCCACCTGCTTGACGGCTACGGCCATATGTACTGCGACCCCGACCTGGCCACCGACGTCTACACCCGACAATGTTCGCTGCTGGTCAATGCTCAGGACCTGGCCGTGATGGGATCGACGTTGGCTGACGGCGGGGTCAATCCCCTCACCGGAGAACGCGCCATCGACGCGAGTAATTGCCGTCGGGTGCTGGCCGTGTTGGCCACGGCCGGACTCTATGAGCGCTCGGGCGACTGGCTTTACGACGTCGGGTTGCCGGGAAAGAGCGGCGTCAGCGGGGGCATCGTCACGGTCGCTCCGGGCAAAGGCGGCCTCGGCACGTACTCACCGCCGCTCGACGAGGCGGGCAACAGCGTGCGCGGTCAGCGCATCACCAAATATCTCTCCGAGGCACTCGGGCTGAACCTCTTCACATCGGCGCCCCAGTCCGAGTGACTAGAGGATGAAGAGCATCTCTTGGTACGTCGGCAGCGGCCAGAGATCGTCAGCGACCAGGGTCTCGAGGGTGTCGGCCGCAACCCGCACGGCCGCCATTGCGGGCAGCAACCCCTTCTGCGCCTGTTCCGCCTGCTTCTCCTCGGAATCAAAGTCATCGTGAGCGATCTCTGATCGCAGTGTGGCCAGGCCCGAGCGCAGATCGGCGATCGACGCCGAGACCGAGTCGAGCGTCGAGGTGTCGGTCGCATAGCCAATCCCCTTGAGACTGGCGACGTTCTGCGCCAATTCGGTCTGGTAGCGAATAGCCGCCGGCAAAATCACGGTACTGGCGATCTCGAGGGTCAGTGCGGCTTCGACTCCGATAGACAAGATGTACTGCTCGAGCGCGATCTCGAAGCGGCTGTGCATCTCTCGGTGGTTAAAGACGCCGTACTTTGAGAACAGGTCCATCGATTCGTCGGTAATGAGCTCGGGCAGGGCGTCGAGGGTGGTCTTGAGATTCGGGAGCCCGCGCTCAGCTGCTTCGCTCTGCCACTCGTCGGCGTAACCATCGTCGTTGAAGACCACGTGGCCGTGATCCTTGATGATCTGCTCGAGGACCGACTGGACCGCCGCGTTGAACTCGGTGCCCGACTCCACCTTGGCCTCGAGCTCGGTGGCGATGTGGTCGAGCGCTTCGGCCAGAATTGTGTTGATCGTGACCATCGGTCCGGCAATCGACTGCAGCGAACCGGGCGCCCGGAACTCGAAGCGATTCCCGGTGAAGGCGAAGGGACTGGTGCGATTGCGGTCACCGGGATCGGTCGGGAGGACCGGGAGCGTGTCAACCCCGATCTCGAGCGACCCCTTGGACTTGGACGAGGTCGCTCCACCGGCCGCGATCTGGGAGAACACGTCGGCGAGCTGGTCGCCGAGGAAGATCGAGATGATGGCCGGGGGTGCCTCGTTGGCCCCGAGTCGGTGGTCGTTGGTGGCCGAGGCGACCGAGGCCCGCAAGAGACCGCCGTACTTGTGCACCGACCGGATGACCGCGGCACAAAACACCAAGAACTGGGCGTTCTCGTGGGGCGTGTCGCCCGGCAGGAGGAGGTTCCCTTGGGTGGAGTTCCCAAGCGAGAAGTTCACATGCTTACCCGAGCCGTTGATACCGGCGAACGGCTTTTCGTGGAAGAGACACTCCATGCCGTGCTTTTGGGCCACCTTCTTCAAGGTCGTCATCAGCAATTGCTGGTGGTCGGCGGCCACATTGGAACGCTCGAACATCGGCGCCAGCTCGAACTGGCCCGGGGCAACCTCGTTGTGGCGGGTCTTCGCCGGGATGCCGAGCTTGAAGAGCTCCCGCTCGCAATCCATCATGAACGCGAGCACGCGGTCGGGAATGGCGCCAAAGTAATGGTCGTCGAATTCCTGCCCCTTGGGGGGCTTGGCCCCAAAGAGCGTGCGCCCGGCGTTGAGCAGATCGGGCCGGGTCAAAAAGAAGCTCCGGTCGATCAAGAAGTACTCCTGCTCGGCACCGGCGAACGACACCACCGCGTCAGGGTTCTCGTGACCGAAGAGGTGCAGCACCCGCTCGGCTTGGCGTGCCATGGCTTGTTGTGAGCGCAGCAGCGGCGTCTTGTTGTCGAGGGCTTCACCGGTCATCGAGACGAATACGGTCGGGATGCACAGCGTGTTGCCGTTCGGGTTCTCCAAGATGTAGGCCGGGCTGGTGACGTCCCATCCCGTGTATCCCCGGGCTTCGAATGTCGCCCGCAGTCCACCGTTGGGGAAGCTCGACGCGTCTGGTTCGCCCTGGGTCAGCGTCTTGCCGGCGAACTCGGCGATAGCCCCGCCTTCGCCGTCGGGTTCGAAGAAGCTGTCGTGCTTCTCTGCGGTCAGGTGGGTCAAGGGATAGAAGACGTGGGCGTAGTGGGTGGCACCCTTTTCCATGGCCCAGTCCTTCATGGCTGCGGCCACGACGTCGGCGACCGATGGGTCGAGCGGCTTGGAGTGTTCGATCGTCGCCATGACGGACTTGAACACGGGCTTGGGGAGTCGATGTTGCATGACGGCCTTGGTGAAGACGTTCTCACCAAAGACCTCACCGGGCTCGTCATCGCTCGAGAAGAATGCTGCGGGTCCTTTGTAGTGTCGGACGGTCTCGAGGGATCCGAGTCGTGCTTTGCTTCCGCTCATTGTGTGCTCCGAAGGTCTCTGTGCATCCACGGACGTAGCGAGTGCCCCCTTCGCCTGAAACTGGATCTCGGCGGCGGCACGGAGCCGACAATAGGGAGTCCGAATGGCCGTTGGGTTTCGACAATGTGAACGCTGTGTTCACGCCAACGAGAACTCCGCCTCGTGTCCATCGCCAGAAACGAACGCCGCGATCTACTGCAACGATGCCGGGGCGCGCCGCGTTGACCGGTCACTCGAGGGGATCCTCGTTCATCGCCTGGCCCGTTGGGGCACGAGCGGTGCGGACAGGGGCTGTACGCCCTTTTGGTTACGGCGCGACCGCTGAAATCTCGGTGGGGCACCAGCCGCGCCGAGATCTGACGCGACGTCGGACGCACCAGAACTCTTCCGAGGGGGTGACCCCCTCAGGATTTAGCCGAGGATCTTCGCCTTTTCGGCGTCGAATTCAGCTTGGGTCAAAGCACCCGAATCACGCAGCGCAGCCAGCTGGGTCAGCGCGGCGATGTTGTCGGTTTCCGCTGGAGCCGCCGGGGCTGCCGGAGCCGGGGCTGGAGCGGCTTGTTGGGCGGCGGCTTGTTGCTGGGCGGCTGCGTTGTTCTTGTTGGCCATGTGGGCCCCGACGGCTGCGGCACTTCCGGCCACCACGGTCGTGCGAACGGCCATACGCGCAATGGGACGTCGTCTCATCATTTTGGTTGCTCTCCTGTTTCGATCGAAGGGTTCAGACTGCGGGCGGCAGAGATTCGAGGGCTGGGGCAATGAGCTCATAGGGGATGCGAGCGCCCTCGAGCAGGACGCCACCCGAGCCGCGGACGGCTTCGGCGAACGGGGCCGCCCAGACGTCCTCCCAGATCAAGAGGGCAGCCGAGTTGCCCGGTTCGAGGCATTCGGCGACGTGAGCGACGTCAGATTCGCCAATGAGCCCTCCGATATCGGCGTCGAGTTCAATGAACTCGGCCACGCCCTCGAGCTCATCGACCTCGAAGGACACGATGGACCCGTCCTCGTCTTTTCCAACGAAGATGAGGTCGAGGATGCGCACCGTCCCGCTCTGCACAAGATCCACCAGCGCAGGGGCGATCTTTCCGTTGAACTTGTTGCCGGGAAACCCGACGATGATGTATTCGACTGGTCCTATTGTCATGACTTGGCATCCTAACGTTCTGTTTTCTTGGCTATGAAATCCACTTCTGTGCTGCGTGAATCCAGGTGAGTGATGAACCAGGTCCTCGCCGAGCGGAGGTCCTTGGTCATCAGACCCCGCTCTCGGCCGTGATCCGGCCGTCGGCCACGGCCTTGATCATGGCGTCGTAATCGCGCTCGTTCTGGTCGGCATAGCTTTCCGAAAACGCGGCGATCGCCCTGTCGAAAGTCTCGGAATTGCCGAGATAGGCCGCGATGGCGATGCGGTCACCCGAGCGCGCATGGGCCCGGGCCAACGTGGCGCCGCAGAGCCGGCCGTAGGCGCCCATACCCAACGGGATCATCTGTTCGATTTCGGCCGATCCCTTCCAGTCGCGCAATTGCCGCACGTAGAAGTCGCGCTCGACCCCGTCGAATCCCAAGACGTGATCCCAGCCCAAGAAAATGTCGCTG
>Ga0182030_10024574_pt1 | contig 11057 bp, 17 predicted proteins | sample 812S3MmetaG_FD_121299 | JGI IMG/M metagenome (GOLD analysis project Ga0182030, IMG submission 121299) | Permafrost microbial communities from Stordalen Mire, Sweden - 812S3M metaG (Illumina Assembly) | ecosystem: Environmental > Terrestrial > Soil > Wetlands > Permafrost | place: Sweden... | reverse complement strand
TTATACGTCCTTGTTTGATTGTTTTGAAATGGCAGCGAGCTTGATACAAATAGAACCTGAATTGGAGTTCCATGCCGTCATTATCGCGACGACACCCAAAGGCTCATAGCGCACAACAGATTTTCCCATCGTCCGTTCGAAAGAATAATCTTTCAACACCCCGATAAATTGCAGAAAGATTTCCGCAGCGAGCTGGTTAGACCATGCTGCCCTCTGGACAGTCGCGCCATATTCCGCGATTGTTGCGTCCTTTAATTCAGGAACTCTTTTAATTACCGCATCATGCAGGCGTTGCAAATACCCGATGCGTTCTTCAATAGTTGTCTTTGAAAACTTTACGAAAGCTGCTTTGGCCGCTGCAATGGCCATGCGCGTGTCCACCTCGTCACCTAGCGTGACATGCCCGATAACCTGATTCACGGTTGGATTAATGAGGTCAGAGATTTCCGCGCCGTGTGGCGTTACAAACTGCCCGTTGATGTAGATTTTGTCGATGATTTTCATGTTGTTTATTTTCTCACAAAATTCGGTAGGATGAACCAGGGATACTTTGTTGAAACGCTCATTTTGCTTTGTTAAAACGTCATTGAAAGATGAATGAGTCATTTCACGTACATAACCATAATAAGCTACTGGAAGTCAGATTTGGGCGTTCTTCAACGGGGCGGGCTTTACGCTGCAATCTGCCGAATTCGGCTGCAATCCCTAACGCAAAAAGCGGAGAGGGAGAGAGGTTTGCTGGTCATATTTGCCTTTTGAACGGCCAGGATAATCCGCGTCCGGCGCAGTACGAACAGCCTGCGCCATGTAGATAGCTATGAAGAAGCATACAATGAAGCACAGGATGTAATTAAGAAATATTGGTTTGTTTAACTGCATTTACTTATTAAGCTTTTTAAAGAGTATATCTTATAGAACAAATCTCTTATTTGGTTCGAAGTTTTGTCTGGGTGGGGCACAGATTAAAATCCATCATTATGTGAGGATGGATTTTTTGTTGCCAAAGAATGTGTCTAACTTTCATTCTACAACATTTACATGATGAATGAAAGGGAGTTTTTAGAGCTAATAGATTGTAATTTCCCTTATGGCGATGAGCACAGGTCTATCGAACTGATTGACCGAAGTTTATCTATATCGCCTAATGCTGTCTTCGCAGTTGTCGAGGAAATTTGTCGTGTTCCAGTATCTGAAAGGCAAAACGTATCTGAAGCGTTTTTATTAGAATTGCTAAATGTCATTGATGACAGATTTAGGCATCCAATCAAAGACTTGGTATTTGATGTTGCTCGCATACTCATCAGAAAAGGTGAAATTTCTGTAGATGATGCAATTTTGAAAATGGAAGAAATAGTCAGATATCCGGATGCGTTTTCCGCACGTAGCATAGTGTACTTTTCATGTGATGATACTGAAGGAAAACTGGAAAAGTATTTTGAATAAGTGCTATAGTTGGAGTGTTCATTTATATATTGTCGGTAACACCTAACATGTACAAATAGTATTCTTCTGTTCCCTTGGTTGTCCGTAACAGTCTACTAAAATAAAAATCGTTGTTGGGCGTAAATGCTGTCTATGTTCTCATAGGTCTATAACATCCGGTGCTTAAAAAGATGTTATAAAGGTGCCTAAGTATTTTTATTTTGCAGCGTCACACTTCGCTATCATCTTATGTATTTTATTCTCCTCCTGTTTTGTGGCTATTACTTTGGTGAGGGCGGTTTGGTAGTAGGTCTTGGCCTGGGGCTTGTCGCCGTGTTTGAATTCGTAGTCGCCGGCGAGGACGTAGGAGTGATAAAAGTTAGGGTTTGAGGCTACCAGTAATTTTACATCTATGATTTTGCCATCGAGCATTTGCTGCTTCAACTGGCGATAAACCATAAAGTCTTTAAATTCCTTAGTTTGTAAAAAGTTATCGGAGGCTATATTGAGGGTGCTGTCGCATAGCTCCACGTCCTGGTGGAGGCCGTGCATGCTGAAAATTTTATCGAGGTCGTAGGCTACATACTGGCCCAATTGCCAGGGGGCAGTGGATACCCAGACGAGCCTTTTCTGCGGCTCAAATACGATGCTGTGATGAGCGATGAATTGGTTTACTGCCTTCTCATTGCCTACTCCTATATCTGCTCCATGCAGGCCATAACGGTCTCGCAGTATATCAACGGTTTTTTGCACGGTATTGCTTTGGTCTGCACCGAGCAGCTCATTAAGGCGCTGGTAGCGGTATTCCGATGCACTTTCTTTGATCTGCTGTTCATTAGATGACAGCTTGCCCAGTTCTTGTCCCTGGAAGTGGTTGGTGCAGGTGATGAAGTTGTCATTGGGGGCATACATGTCCATGCTGTCCGGTGTTTTTTCTATGACCACAGCACGATTGTCGGCCGCTGAGCCTATGAGGAATGACTCTGACACAAACATCTTCCTTTTCTTAGCGATTGCCCAGGCTTCATTGATGTTCTTTGCATATTGCAATATCTCCCGCGCTACAAGTGAAACCGGAGTTTCTGCACCAGAGGGAATACTTGTCTTATCGGCGTTGATCGTAACGGTAAGCCCTTGCTCATTCATGCCGGAAACGACGCCGGTAAAGCCCGCCCATGTGACCATCATAAACCGGTACCCGGCATCAGGATGGTAGAAGGCTACGATCTTGTCTTCTGCAAACTTATCACCCACATAAAAATCAAAATTGCGGCCTACGATCAGGGTACTGTCTGCAGAGCGGTTGTTCCAGGTGGCAAAAGAGGTGCAGCCTACGAGGGCCATACTTTGTAGTGCATGGCCTATGTCGTGCGCGGCATGGTAGTTCATGAGGCGCTCGTACTTGGTACCTATATAGCCATAATCATCAGATGCCGAGAATGATATGCCGTATATTTCGTCCTTATTTTCTTCTGCTACATTATCGGCCAGGTTGCGGTTAAACCAACCAATGAAATACTTGAGAAAATGCAGGTAGATATTAGAGGGTATCATTTTTTTGAACTGGGAAGTAAAATTGTCTTCCTGCCGTTTTACTAGTTCTGCAGTAAGCTTGCCATAGATGACCCCACGCTCAAAGGGCGCCCCTTCCACATACAATTCATAGAGGCCGGATTTACTTTTGCGAAACCAGTTATTGCCAATGGTAAAGCATGTACTGTCTATCTGTGTACGCTGCAATTGCAGGGCCTGCATGTCTGTATCAACAATCTTTGGCGGGTTGATATGAGAGACGCTGACTACATAAATAGAAATTCCTGTGATCAATAAGAGCAGCACACCAAAACAATACAACACTATCCGCAGGAATCTGCGCCCAAAGCTTCTCTTTTTTTGTTCCAAACCTTAAATGAATATTTTAATTAAAAAAGTATGCAAATATAAGGATTGCTGGCCAGCGCTGAAAAGCAACAGCATTTGTTTAACAAATTATGCTGCCTATTCTTCTCCGGGAAAGGAGTAAGTGATGCCCCTTTGCTCTGTGAATCTACGGATGTCGGTGTATAAGTAGTTGGTGATATCGTCAATATTGTAGGCAAAGACAATGACATCATACTCATTACCTATGTACGACTTCATGGCTAGCTGGGCTTCCTTTGTATCGTGGTAGTATGTGGCAAACTTCTTTTTGTCTTCCTCCTCATAGGGACAGACTAATACATTGTTTACTTCATAGACGAGGGAATTGCCCATGGCGAAGTCAGTGTCAATGAGGTCTTCAAAATCCTCTGCAATATCCGTGGCTTCTTCGAGGGTAAAGGGAAAGTTATTCATAGGCAAGGTTACAAAATGCGCCCTAAAAATAAGAGTAAATTTTAGATTTCAGGCTGTAATGACAGATTGATTTCATTCAATAGCTTTCCCCGGTGGCGATAAGAGATTCGGTAGGGTAGTTGCAAAAAACCTTCACTGGTGCGATTTTTATTCATTCTATAAAATGTACATCCAACAAGCATCACCAGACTTAGAAATAGCGCGATTAGCCATGGTAGAGAAATTTTCCAGGTATCTCTTGGCCGAAATATGTTTGGCGCAACATGGCGGTGGGTATTTTGAGCAAAAATATTGGAATGATTACCTTTCGACCAAGTACCAATGCCAGGACGCTTCTAATAAGTTCTACATTCTGCTTCATGAAATTTCAAAATAGCAGCACAAATTGTCAGGTAGCATGCTGGTTTCTGCGGCCTTTTGCCTGCAGTACACCTATGGGTTTTCCGGATAATTACCTATAGTTTGTTTTGCCGCCAGCCCTTTTCCCACAGTAATTTCCAAATCATTCCGTTTCAAAGCAACCGAGCCAGTTGTCCCAATTCACATAAAGACTGTCTTTTACTAATATCGCTGTATAGTTAAACTGGTTAACCGGGTTGAGATAATAATTATAGGCAATGATATAGAATTTTACACTTCCTAATTGATAAAATATCCTCTATATGAAAAACTATATTCTAGCTTTAGGATTATTCCTATCCTTTGCTGCACCGTCTCATGGACAAATGACTTTGGCAACTACTTTTTCCGGAAATTGGCAATACCAAATTGAAGAGGTTAATCTAAGTATATCCGGCAAAAAGATAGCTGTTGTCAGAGGGCAAAGTTATATTTTTAATTCACCAGATACAATATTTTATTATAATATGGATTATAGTTTATGGAAAACAATTGTTTGCCCTGCAGTTCCCCATTACCAAGGCTATTTTTATTTTAATCCCTACGGCGGAGCTGGATTGATTCCAATTTCGTATTCTTCAGAAACATTATTTAATACAGATGCTCTCTTGGAAGTTGCAGTTTGTTATTATGATACGTTAAGAATAAATAATAAATTACTTATTATAAATGAATTAGGTTCAATAATTGAATCAATTACAAATGTTGCTTTTGAAGAACCATTTGCAGTGCATAGTGTAAATGCGTCTACATTTATTGCGACAATATCGACAAATGCAGGCCCGCAGGTTTATAACTTACCTGGCACCATTCCTTGTGATGCTTGTAATAGCACTGTTTTAGGATTAGCAAAAACAGAAGATAAACCCTCCAACATCTTATCATCACCCATCCCCAACCCTTCTAAAAATCAAGTAAAAATCACCTTCAACCTACCCGAAGGAACAACAAGAGGTGAACTTACCATTTACAATACCACTGGTCAGTTAATGAAATCTTACACCGTAGATAATCGTTTTGGTTTTATCATGGTTGATGATTCTCAATTTGCGCCCGGTATGTATTATTATAACCTCACCACAAATGGTACTGTATCTTCTACCCAAAAAATGGTAGTGATAAAGTAGTAGTAAATGTAACTCTATCCTTCTTTATCTTTTTGCGGCGGTGGCACTTTGAGTATTTTAATAAGAGTTTCATCAAAATTATTAAGGTCGCCAGATTCGTCTTTTCTATACCCCATTCTCTCATTTAGCTTTTTAAATTCCATATAAATGTCAAATGGATCTGCACCACTAGCCACCCATTTATATACCATATCGTAAGCTACTTTTTAAAAGTTGGGAATATATGTTTGCCTTTCATCACTTCCTCTAATACCTCTATCGTCCTTTTCTTTTCCCCTATTTAAAAAAAGAGATTTTTCGTCATAAACATACCTACGTAGCTTTTCATTTTTTTTACCTTGTGGTAAATTATTTCTCAATGCCATCATCATTGTAGGTTAGGATATGTATTTGGTTACTTCCCAGACAGTCTTTTCTTTCCGGCCAGTATTACTATTATTAACAGTACAAAGATAGTTGGGCTCTCCGGCGATACGCTCAAATATCAGGGCAATGATGCTGCTGCACACACCGTTACCTTTTCTATGCAGCTAAATGGCACCGTTACCACTTTTTCTATTATTTATGAAAACGTAGTTTACAACTATGCCGAAAATACGCTGACTGATGACTACAGTTATTCTATAAGTGGCGGAGGACAGGGGTTCCAGGTATCTGCTCCCGCATATCCTGTCAATGCGTCTTTGAAAAGCGAGATTTCAAAAATGGCGAATAGTATTTCCGTATCAGGAACATGTTATGATACTACTTTGTATTTACCACACCCAGATAGTATGTTTGCTATAAACACTACAATTCAACTAAGTGTCATAAACGACTCTACAATCATTACCAATAAAGATTTTCTGAATAATGACACCCTATATTATGATACCCTACATTACTATAGTAACAATTCAGGGGCAAATACCATTGTGTTCCGAAGCTATTGTAGAGCCCTAAGTGATGGAGGGTATACTTCGCTCACTTATAATTTCGTCAATGGTACTTATAAATTTGAGCAAAATTATTTGGAGCTGGCAACGCATGATTATTTGAGTTTGCAATAACAACGGTGCCGAAGCGCCTTGTTTTAGAATCTTTCCTCATTCCATTAGTCGATAGCGAATCGCCATACTCAACGTCTTTTCATTTACATCTTTAGGCTTCGTTATTTTTACACTGATTGACAGCACCGTAAATTCTGGGTTATTTGCCAGGCTGCTTACATTCGGGCTATTTGTTCTATCCTTCGCTAATAGTTGTGATATATGCTTACCCTTTGCATTGATAATGGATACTTCCACATCAAAGTCAAGTGCTAAGTAATCAATGGGAACTTGAAATTCATCCAGCTTTATTATTTGAGGTTGTTCTCCCGCAAAAATCTGTATTTCTGTATCAAAATCTTTTAGCTTGAACTCCTTAATCTCATTCATGTTCTTTCCTTTTATTAATTGTGAAGATTGCCGGATTACCTATATAGCCACTGATACACCTTTAGTTATACCGCGTTCTCTCTTAATTTCTTCTACCGCCATACATATCTCATAATCCTCATGTTCTAAGGCAATGCCCTCGCATAAAAAACTCAGGCTCTTGTCGGATAGGTTCATTTGAATTATCCTTGCTTTCATATCCTCCCTCGATAAACCGTTTAAATAGATCCTCAGTTTTTCATTTACAACCTTAGAATGCTTTTCAAGTTCCAGGAAGGTTTCTTTGATATCTTCTCCTATATTTCCCATAATACCATTTTATATTATAGTTAAATAAAAACCGTGCTACCAAAGATAGATGGAAGAGTAGGGGAGCAGTGTATATAACTGTACACAATGATTTCTCTTGAAATATCTGAAAGCAATAGAGGCGGCATTTTAAATAATAAAAAAAATGTTCTATTTTTAAGCGTTTATTACATTACTGTAATGCAGTGGCTATTTCATTAATTCATTAACCTGCAGTTCATTATTTACTGCATATGGCTACTTCATATTATATTGTATTGCTAAGATAGAGCAGTTTAAGTAATAAATTTTAGTATATTACACAAAAAATACAGCATTGAAATACTTTGTCAGTTATTCCAGGCAAGACAGCGAGATTGTAAAAAAAATCGCCCTGGATTTGAAAGTAAAGTACATGGATGTCTGGCTGGACCAGGTTGACATACCTGTTGGCACAAAGTGGGATACTTGTATAGAGCATGCATTAACTGAAGCAGAGGGTTTTATACTGATGCTTTCCACATCATCGGTAAGCTCTGACAATGTGATGGATGAAGTGAATTTCGCTATTACCAAGGGTAAGCACATCATCCCCGTACTTTTAGATGATTGTGAGGTTCCCTTTCGTATCGCAAGAATACAAATGATTGATTCTCGTGGAGATTATGACAAATGCATTGAGGCCATAGTGGACACTACTCATGATCGTGGCCACGTAACTCTCCAAAACCTGGGAATTGATAATGCTGAGGCTTTTTTTCATCCTGAGGAAGAGCTAAGGCTTGAGAATGCTACAAAAACTTCTCCTGCAAAACCTGTTGTAACCGCTCACAGCTATGCCAGTACAATTGTCCACGATACTACAGACAATGATGCTAATACCAATGATAAGCCTTTTGTCTACCACAGAACCGGGAAACGCAGGAAACCGCACTTCGCTCTATTGTTCATAGCCGCTGCACTGGTGCTATTCTTTTTGTGGTTATTTACAACTTCTTCTGGCGGCGATCTGTATTCCTCGGCACTGGCGTCACTTACGGATATTAGTTTTCTTGACATGGAAAAACACGCGCCGGGAATATTTATTATAGTCATTGTGGGCGCCATTGCGGGATGGATAGCGGTGTTGGTCATTGATAGTGAGAGTAGTAGTTTACTTTTAGATGTTGCTGTGGGTATTGCAGGCGGTTTTATTGCCACTAAGTGGATTTTTCATGGTATATGGGAGCTGACCGATTATTACTATGTAAATCTAATCATAACGACCACAGTAGGTGCGGCCCTTCTCGCAATCGTTATTAAGTTCATCAGGAGGGCCGCAGGCTTTTAATTTGCTCATGTAAGCTCATTTGTTAATCAGTAACTAGGTAATTAATTTTACTCTATCTTCATCCTTTATTTTAACTTTTTAAAACCGGAAACAATGAAAAAGTTAACAGCAGCAGAAACGCAAACCGTAAATGGCGGTTCATTGTCGTATAACTAAAAGTTACCGTTATGCGATGCATGTAATAAAGCCCGGCGGCAACGTCTGGCTTTATCCATTTATAAAGATTCAAGGGTAGGGTAGGTAAAACACGCCCAATTTCATAATAACTCTCATATTAATCAAAGTATTTAATTTTGCACTATATTTATCCTCTATTTTTAACTTTTAAAACTGGAAACAATGAAAAAGTTAACAGCTGTAGAGACACAAACCGTAAATGGCGGTTCATTGTAGTGTAACTAAAAGTCAGCGTTATTCGATCCATTTAATAAAGCCCGGCAGCAACGCTGGGCTTTATTCATTTTTTTAAAAAAAACAGCACAGCCGAAACTGGTGATTACCTTTGCTTTTATAAACTAAGTGAAAAATTATGGAACTGAAATTAAATGATGAAGTTGCCTTAGCCACACATAAAAAATGCAAGTGGATTGTTTCTTTTATTGAAGGCAATAAGATATACTGCTACCGGTTCATTAACAGCCAGGCAATATTTTCAATAGTTGTTGATAAATCTTTGCTTATTCCGTATACCGAATAGAAAACCGTCCCTGCTGGTATGAGAACTGTGTGGATGACGATGGGTGGAGAATACCTATTCCGCCTGTTTTTCCGCTCTTATCGCATCAATTTCCCGACATAAAGAGGTTACAGGTATCTAAGTTTTCGTGAGATCCAAGCGTATCACACCTTGCTGTATTTACGTGTATATCGGGCTCATGTTGTATGCCAAAATCCCAACTGTCATATTTTCCATTGCCATTGCACATGCATTGCACATCTGCCTTATACTTACAGGAGCAGATAAATAAAGCGCATAAAAGAACTAAAACAAAGATGCGTTTCATAAGTTAGGTTTTCAGCATGGATAACGTAATTTCAGGAGAATTATTATGAAGTGAACAGCAACGTTGCTTATGCTAACCACGTGACGTATAACTGTTGTTTTATCTGAATATGCTGTGGATGCATAGTTGATAGTCCGTGCGCCGCCTGCCAGAGCGATATTGCATTTTGCAAATGTAAGGTGTAAGCGTAATTAACCACAATCATGTTTCTGCATAACGGTGGTCATTCGCAGCACCATGTTTAGTCGGTAATATTGCCTTGTGAAATTGTCAACGAAACCAACGAAATTGTATAAAGTCTTTTTTGATAATAACAAACCTGTTTCGGCTACCGAAACAGACCTTGCCACTATACAAAACAGGAGTGACAGCATGATTGATGAAAACCAAATTATAAGATGGTTGCCGGTATTTGGTCTTAATAAACAGGATGCGCTCAAAATTGGGGGAACAGTCATTAATGATTATATTTAGATTACGTCTGGCAGGGAGATTTTTGCATTTTGTAAAGTAGGGGATGATGATAAATAATAGGGGAGGCTGGAATAGCACAATACCCACGTACGCGTAGCATTAATTCATTAAATCATTTGCCTGCTGAATAAGAAAAGTTTTTTCGAGACCCAATGTTACTATATTCCTTCTTACAGTAAATACTTCAGTCGCATTTAGAGTATGGCGGGACTGCAACAATGTGCGCAGCCGCTGATGTTCTTTATCCTTTTCTCTTATTACCGCATGTAATAGTTCTTTTTGTTCTAAATTAAACATTTATGAGTCTACGTTTAAATTCCATATGGAATTGATACGTAAAAACTATACCAAAGGAACTGGCACGCTATCAAAATAGATAAAAACACCTTCTGTTATTTTATCTGCAAGTTCCATGGCTTCTTGTTCATTATTAGCTAGAACGATAATCCATTTAATTTCCCTTATTCCTTCATTACATTCTATTCTTATGCCTTTGAAATGTAACCTGTCTAATGGATGCACAGATACAGCTTTATTATTCTCAAAGTTTATTTTAAACGGCTTCATAACAGACTTTTAGAAGCACAATATTATTCCTTGTATAGAAGCTATTCAATGACCTTTATTATGAACTAATATGATTCTGGTCATACAATGCGTGAGTAGTTATGTATTGAGAATGTGGATCGCATTGGGTATCACAGAAGTAGACTCGGCTATTTCTATAGCAGGGTTTTTAATGCTCACATACATAAAATACCCCTTTCACAACAGCCAGGGACCCTTTCACAACATTTCCGGTAAGCGCATTGCTGCATCGGGTAAATTTGTAAAAGATTAAATATCGCTTTATGAAACATAGAAACACGGAAAATAAAAACACGCTGGACCAGCTAAAAAAAATGGGTTCATTAACCCCACTCACAGAAGACCAGCAGCTATCCACTGTAGGCGGTGTAGCAGGAACGATTGGTGGTGGTGTTCAAAGCCAAATAGATGCAAGAGTAAATGTTCTATAATTTGCCGTTATGTAAATGCAAGGATGTTGCATATGGTAGATTGGTTTAAATCTTGCTTTACATAACCGCATTATAGAACAAACTCCCGAAGTTCAATGGCTTGTACAACTGGCATGTTTCCTATTATACTCCGCAAGGGATAAAAAAGTGATTTGTTGACACATTAAAAAAGTGGCAATTTTGTAAGTGCGAAATCACAAAATATGTCCACTTTTTCTATCAACATCAGTCAAGCTGAAATT
>Ga0182030_10024573_pt1 | contig 11057 bp, 11 predicted proteins | sample 812S3MmetaG_FD_121299 | JGI IMG/M metagenome (GOLD analysis project Ga0182030, IMG submission 121299) | Permafrost microbial communities from Stordalen Mire, Sweden - 812S3M metaG (Illumina Assembly) | ecosystem: Environmental > Terrestrial > Soil > Wetlands > Permafrost | place: Sweden... | reverse complement strand
CATCGCCGTCATCGGCGGCGGCGACTCCGCGATGGAGGAAGCGCTCTTCCTCACCCGTTTTGCATCGAAGGTGACGCTGCTCCACCGGCGCGATGCCTTCCGCGCCTCGAAGATCATGCTGGAACGCGCGATCGCTCATCCGAATATCGAGCTGCGCACCAACACCGTCGTCGATGAAGTGTTGGGCGTTGAAGATCAGACAGTGAAAGGCCTGCGTCTGCGCGACGTGACCAACGGAAGCACCAGCGAACTCGAAATCGAAGGTATGTTCCTCGGTATCGGCCACGAACCCAACGCAAAAATGTTTACCGGCCAACTCGACCTCGATGAAGAGGGCTACATCCGTACCCAGCGCAACGTCTTCACCACCCATCATGGCATCGAGCTGGCGGGCGTTTACGCCTGCGGCGACGTACAAGATCGCCGCTACCGCCAGGCCATCACCGCCGCGGGAACGGGCTGCATGGCCGCACTCGAAGTTGAAAAGTATTTGGAAGAACACGGCCACTGAGCGATGACGGCGCTCGCTGAAAACCTGCATCGGCTGGAAGAAGCAATCGCTGCGGCTTGCCACCGCGCAGACCGCTCCCGGCATGACGTCGAATTGATGGCCGTCTCGAAAACCTACCCAGCGGCGACCATCGCGGAGGCCGCCGCACTCGGTCTGAAAGTCTTCGGCGAAAATCGCGTGCAGGAGTTTGCTGCGAAGGCTCCCCAACTTGGTCCCCTGCGCGTCGAGGGCAGCAACGCTGCATCCGACGCGCCCATCCTCGTGCATCTCATCGGCCATCTGCAATCGAATAAAGCAGCGCGTGCGGTGGAGCTATTCGACGCCGTTGATTCTGTCGATTCCCTGCGCCTCGCCGAAAGACTGAACGAGGCCGCAGGCAAACTCCACAAACGCCTGCCCGTGTTGCTTGAGATCAAGCTGAGTCCTGAGGAGACCAAAGCCGGTCTCGATCCCGAATCCGCCGAAGCCACGGAACTCCTCGAAGCCCTTCCGTGCCTCCAGCACCTGGAGGTCCGTGGCTTGATGACCATCGCCCCGTGGGGCGTGGTCGAAGACGTGACTCGCGCCTGCTTCCGCAGCCTGCGCACATGGCGCGACCGCTGGGCCACAGCCCACTCAGAATTGAATCTAAGCACGCTTTCGATGGGGATGAGCGGCGACTTCCCCTTGGCCATCGAAGAAGGCGCGACGCGCATTCGTATCGGCACGGCGCTCTTCGGCAAGCGTGCTCCCTATGCCGGTCCGCCGGAATAGGCTCCGGCCTTCGTGCGGATCGAGGCTGCCCTAAGGCTGGAGCGTGTGCAGGCGGCATACCCCTCCCCACTCGTTTTCGGCAAATATCTGATTCGATTGGGTTTGCAAAATCAATAATTTACGATAACTCATGTGAAATGAATCGGTTATGGCTAAATATTTCTGCCGGTGAGAGTTAGTGCGCGACCTTCAGCGGCGCTCAGATAAGGCGTTGCTCTTAGCCGAGATCGACTCTTTTGCGATCAGTCCAAGGATAGCGGTCTTAAGGCAATTCTTCGCAACGGTCTTAGACTGGGAGGGGGATTGGTGAGGATCTCGATGTCGCCCTCGCATTTTCTTCGCTCCACACACGCCGGCGTCACCCTCGCTGTCCGCGCTCAGCCCGGCGCAAAGAAGACTGCGATCACGGGCGTCTACGGCGAGAGTGATGCCACGCAGCTGAAGATCGCGGTCCAGGCCCCGCCCGTCGAAGGCCGTGCCAATCAGGCCCTCATCGCCTTCCTCGCTAAGACCTTCGATCTGCCCAAAATCTCCGTCGAGTTAGTCTCGGGCGAGCTCTCGCGGAGCAAAGTCTTCCTGCTACGCGGGATCACAATGGAGCAGGCGCAAGAGAAGATCGCCCTGCCTCGCCGGGTCGGAATAGGGGATTCCTAGCGGCTCTGCGCGGCGAACGCCGCGGCAAGCGCCTCTTCTGGCTCCGGACGCACGCGAAAATCCGCATGAGCCTCAGCGAAGAGGATCGTTCGATCTTTCGCGATCACGTACGTGGCAGGCAGGGGAAGGCGCCAGCTTTTCTCGCCATTCACAAATGGAATGTTCACAAGGATCGACAGGTAGTAGGCGCGGTAGTACTCGGGCACGGTGTAGACGAGAGCGAATTGCTCGGCGACCAAGTTGTTCGTATCGGTAAGCACAGGGAACGGCAGGCCATGTTGCGACGCCATGAAGTCGCTTTGCCGCTCGATCTGCGGCCCGATGGCGACCATGAGAATCTCTCGCTCGCGCAATTGGCCATAAAGATCGCGCCACGCCTCAAGCTCCGTCATGCAGTAAGGGCACCAGCGTCCGCGAAAGAACTTGATTACCAGCGGCCCCAGCGCAAGCAGATCCACCGACCGCACCAGCTTGCCATTGGAGTCTTTCAGTGCAAACTCTGGAGCCACCGCACCCAGGGGCAGGATGCGGTCCTCCACACCGGTCGCAAACAACTCCTCGACCGCCCGCTCGCCGACGGCCAGCCGCTCCGCTTGCACCAGGTGCCGCGTGTTCGCAGTAATTTCGTCGAGCTGGTCCTGCAGTGCGGTCATCTCTTGGTTCCCGTGAATGTTTGAAATTCGTAATCCCGCAACCCGCTCTTGCCCATTTCTATCCAGATTTTTCGCTTGTCGAGCAGCTTCAGTTTCAGGTTGTCGAGGGTGGCTGATCTCTCCGGTGAACGGGTGAAAACTACGAGCCCGCCGAAGCGCGGAGAACAATGCTTCAGAACCTTCCATTGATCAAGCGTAGCCAGAATCTGCTTGATTGCATGATCGATATCTTTGCCCTTGAGCTCGATAATCACGTCGACGGTTTCGGCATTCACCAGAAGGAAGTCGGATCTCAATCCTGCCAGGGACTTCAACCAGCAATCCACATTGATCTTCTTGATCTTTTCCTTGTCCGGATTGAGAAAGGTGGCTACGCGACCGTTCGCCTTGACGGTAACTCTCGGGCCGTCCAACTCCTCAATGCATCTTGCCGGCACAGAGCTACGACTCGACATAGCCAAGCCTCAGCAGTTCGTCGAATTCGATTCCGATCATTTCAGAGACACTGTCGAGATAATTTCCGCTAATCAAGCCGGTCTCCTCATCCATGATCGATTCGAGATTGCAATCGCGAATGCAGTAGGCCTTGACATCGTTTGACTTGACCCAGTATCTCTCGGGAATGAGCTTGGCGACTTCGCCTTCCAATTCAGGCTTCGCGGCCACAACTTGGCTGGCTTCGATGAGGTTATTGAACGCGGAGAGAATGTAGGGGCTGTGGGTGGTAATGACCCAATCGAAGTTGAGAATCGGATCACAAGAGAGCCACGCAAATAGCTGAACCAATGCATATTGGGTCCTTGGAAAGACATTAGCTTCAGGCTCTTCTAAGTAGATAAGAGGCCTGCTACTCACGGGCGGTTTAGAGCGTGCTGGGATATATGTTGCCCGTTCAGCTTCCATCAGGTGTTCACGGGTATACATCAGCTGTTCCAAGATATTGAACAACGGAATCATTTCTTGCACGCCTGTCGATACTACTTCCAATGGAAGCTTGCGACCTTGAGAAGCAATGAAGCGCGGAACACCAGAGTCCATCATCACGAAGCCTTGCAATATATCAGTCATGCTTCGGTTTATTTCATCGGTTACTCCTCGCCTCGAAGCCATCATGCCCTCTCTCCACCGCGGGTCCCACTGAATTTGGGAGGCAAATTCTCGCGTGATTGAGTCAATTCCAACGTTTTGAAGAAGCGCGAATCCCTTGGAGGTGCTTGTAAAGAACGCTCGCCCGGCAGGGATATAAACGACGGCTTCAAGTATCGATGGTGAGAGAAGTTGGTTCAGAGCTACCCAAACCTCCTCTTTCCGGGTAATCGAACTGATTCCTCCTGGTATCAAAGCGCCCGAAGCGGCCGGAACCTTTTGAATCGGATCGGCAAGGAGAGACTCATATTGCCTTATAAAAGGCTCACTGAATCGGAAAACAGAGAGGTTCGGGTCGGCTCCCCACTTGATCGCTACTTCATATCGATGCGAGGAAAAGTTTATCTCTGTGCCAAGCTGAACAAGTCCGTCCTCCGACGAAAATCGGCTCCAAAATGCCTTGGACGCATCTCGCATGTACTCGTCCCATGAGCTTCCGTTCGAGATTGACCGGACTGAGAGCTCAACGAGTTCCTTTCCCAAGAAATACGCTAGCTTGCAGAGGAGGCTCTTGCCGCTCGATTGCGGTCCGATGAGGACGGTGATCTTGCCGAACTCAAGCTCGGCTTCTTTGATGACTGAGAAGTTCTTGACCGTTAGCTTGCGCATCGTCGTCCTCCTTTCCTAAAGGCAGCCGCAGGTCCTTCGACTCCGCTTTGCTCCGCTCAGGATGACAGCTTCGTGGCGGTGCGATCCGACTGGCTGGGCTCAATGGAATCGACCAGATCGCTTACTGAGTGATTCTACCGCCCAAACTTCTGCCGACCGCCAAGGCCCATCGCGCCAAGCCCGCCGCGCATCATGTTCTTTGCCAGGCCGCCTTTGCCCATCTGCTTGAAGACCTTGCTCATCTGCGCGTACTGCCGCAGGAGCTGGTTCACATCCTGCACGCTGGTGCCGGAGCCGTTGGCAATGCGCTTGCGGCGCGAGCCGGAGATGATCTCATGATTACGGCGTTCATGCGGTGTCATCGAGTTGATGATCGCTTCGAGGCGCACGAATTGCTTCTCGTCCACCTGGCCCGCCGCCTGCTGCATGCCGGCAAAAGGCCCAACCGAAGGCAGCATCTTCAAAATGCTCTCCATCGAACCGAGCTTCTTGATCTGCCTCAACTGATCGCGGAAATCCTCAAGCGTGAAGCCATCGCCGAGGAGAGCCTTCTTCGCGAACTCCTCGCTCTTCTTGCGGTCGAGCGTGGACTCGGCCTTCTCGATCAGCGAAAGCATGTCGCCCATCCCGAGAATGCGTCCGACGATGCGATCGGGATGAAACGGCTCGAAGGCGTCGGGCTTTTCGCCCACGCCGATGAACTTGATCGGCTGCCCAGTCACTTGACGAATGGAGAGCGCCGCGCCACCGCGCGCATCGCCATCCATTTTTGTCAGCACCACACCCGTCAGCCCGAGACGAGAATGAAATTCCTGCGCCGAGTTGACTGCGTCCTGGCCTGTCATCGCGTCGGCGACGAAGAGAATCTCCTGCGGGTTGAGCAGCTTTTTCAGCCGCTCCATCTCGCCCATCAGGTCCTCGTCGATGTGCAGCCGGCCTGCGGTGTCGACGATCAGCGTGTCGAAGCCGAAGTTGCGCGCCTCGCGCCGCGCCTCGGAAGCCAGCCGCTCGACGAGTGCGGAGCCGGGAGCCTCGCCCTTCATGTCGCCTTCGTAAATTTTGGCGTCGATTGATTTCGCGACGACCTTCAGCTGTTCTCGCGCCGCCGGGCGATACACGTCGACTGAAACCAGAATGGGCCGATGGCCGCCCTTCTTCAACCACGCCGCAAGCTTACCGCTTGTCGTTGTTTTGCCGGAGCCCTGCAGCCCGGCCATGAGAATGACCGTTGGCGGTTGCGATGCGAATTTGAACCGTGCCGTGTCTTTGCCCAGCAGCTCAATGAGCTCGTCGCGGACAATCTTGATGACCTGCTCGGAGGGCGAGAGCGCGGTCAGCACTTCTGTTCCGACAGCCTTGACGCGGATGTGCTCGATGAGGTCGCGCACCACGTTCAGGTTGACGTCGGCCTCAAGCAAAGCCACACGAATTTCGCTCAGCGCTTCGGCGATGTTCTCTTCGGTCAACGTGCCCTGGCCGCGCAGATTCTTGAAGGCGCGCTGGAGTTTATCAGTAAGGGTCTCAAACATAGTTCATCTTCAAGTGTACCTTGCGCGTGAGTCCGCCGGCAGCAGACGTGGCGGTCTACAATCCTCGAACTCCTTAGTTCACCGGCTCAACCAGGTACTGCTCCAGCTTGCCGTCTGGATAGGTGTATGTGGTGAGCCGCAGGCTCTTGCCTGGATATACGATGTCAAACGCGCGAAACGTCATGCCGCCGCGCAACTCTGTCGCGGTTTGGTGCAGCGTCAGCGGCTCGCCAAGCGGCGCGAGGCTGCTTTTGAAGTCTTCGGCAGCCTGCGCGGAAAAGTAGTCGTTCAGATTCGGCGCCAGCAGGCTCCGATCGATGCGGCCATTTCGCAAGTCACGATAGATCGAGAGCGCCTGTTTCTCCGCATCACTCTGGTTCTTGTTGCCGGCGACCGCTGCGGCAACCAAGTTGGCGATTTGGCTGGCCCCGCCCGCCATGTGATTGGTGAGCACAGCGACTGCCACGCCGTCATCGGGCAGGACGAGATTATCGGAGACAAACCCCGTCACTTCGCCGGAGTGTTCGATGGCGCGGTGTCCGCTTTCCTCGGTCACTTCCACGCCGAGCCCGTAGTGCGTGCCCCTGCCATTCTTCAGCTTTACTTCGGTGAACATTTTTTTGTAGCTCTCGGATGAAAGAACCGATCGGGCGAGAATGCTTTCATCCCACAACGCCAGGTCATAAGGAGTCATTGCCAGTTCGCCCGCGGCGAACATCCAGCCGCGTCCCTCCTTCGGCGCCGGACGCAGCGGTCCAAGTGCGGTGCGAATGTATGGAGTTGCATCGATCTCAGTCAGCTTGGCTTCATCCGAGTTCCACACGGACTTCATGCCAAGTGGACGGAAGATGTGCTCCACAAGAAAACTCATTAAGCTCTCGCCGCTGACTTTCTCCACGATTTCTCCGGCGATCACGTAGTTCGTGTTGGAGTATTGCCACTCGGTACCCGGCTCAAAATCGAGCGGCTTTTTGGCCCACGTGTCCAGAATCTGCTGTGCCGTCTCCGGTTTCATCATCGGCGTCATCAGGTAGTCCTCGGGCCAGTAGTCCTGGTAGCCCGAAGTGTGCGAAAGGATCTGGCGAATCGTTACTTCACCCCCGCGCGTCAGCCCCGGCACATACTTGCCGACCGCATCATCTAGGCTCAGCTTGCCCTGCTCCTGCAAAAGCAGGATCGCCGCGGCCGTGAACTGTTTTGAGATGGACCCGATCGAGTACCGCATCTCCGGCGTGGCTGCTTTCGGCGGCTCAAGATGCGCCATGCCATACGCATGGGTATAGACCAGCTTTCCGCCTTCGACCACTGCAATGCTTGCCGACGGGACGCCACGCAATTCCAGCACCTGTGCGGCAATCTGGTCGATGCGCTGACGCAACGCGGGGGCAATCGTCTCAATCGACGGCGTAGTGCTCGATTGCGCGGGGCTCTGTGCCTGCGCGACCGCCACAATGAGTGACGCAGTGATCGTGCTGCGGATGAAGGTAGCGAGCGGTTTCACGGGAACGGATCTCCTTTGCGGTGCCTGCGGAGCATCTCGCAACAAAATAACAGTTCGACCGCCTCTGCTGTAGGCTGGTCAGGGACGCCGACCTGTTCATGGTCCGGCAGCCGGAGGACACGGTGGAGCGGCTGATCGAGGGACACAAGAAGTTTCTGGCCGAGGTGTTTCCGGTCCGTCGCAATCAGTTTCGTCTGCTGGCGGATTCGCAAGCGCCGGAGTGCCTTTTTATCACCTGCTCCGACTCACGCATCGTCCCTGACATGATTCTCGGCACGGGGCCGGGCGACCTCTTCATCACGCGGAACGCTGGCAACGTGGTGCCGATTTCAAGTCACGACGTGGATGGTGTGACGGCCACGATTGAATACGCAGTGGAAGTGCTCAAGGTCAAACATGCCATTCTCTGCGGCCACTCAGACTGCGGGGCGCTTAAGGCGGCGCTTGACCGCAGGGGTCTTGAAGCGTTACCCAAGGCCAGCCGCTGGCTGCATCACGTCGAGGGCGCCTTTAGCCATCGCCAGCCGCTCAACCCCGCCGACGGTCCACACGCCGAACTGGCTTCATTGATTCGCGGCAATGTTGTGGCGCAATTGCTCAACTTGAGCGCACAACCATCCGTCGCGCGGGCTCGGGTAGAGGGACGACTGACCGTGCACGGTTGGTACTACGACATTTTGAGTGGGCGGATCGAGCGCTACGACGAAAGATTGCGGAGATTCCTGCCGCTCATCCCAGAAAAATGATGCGCGGCAGGAATTCTGCGGGGATCAATAGACCTATTGCTGTGGATTCGCAACACCCTGGCTTTGAGGAGCCGGGTTCGTCTCCTGCGGTGCCGGCGTTACGCTGGACTGTGCGCCGGGCGCGCTTCCTTCAATGCCGATGGCCGAACCCGAAACCACGAGCTCTACGCGCCGGTTCTGCGCACGTCCTGAATTAGTAGAGTTATCGGCGATGGGATCACTCTTGCCATATCCCTGGGCGGTTATGTTGGCGTCGGTAACGCTTTGACCTACCAGGAAACCGCGTACTGCATCGGCCCGTTCTTCCGAGAGCTTCTGGTTGTAATCGTCGGTGCCAATGTTGTCGGTGTACCCTTCAACCTGCAGCTTGAGATTCGGGTAGGCGAGCAAAATCCCGGATACTTTGGCCAGCTTCACCTGCGCATCGGGCTTCAAGGAGTATTTGTTGAAGTCGAACAGCACATCCGACATGTTCACAATCAGGCCGCGCGCCGTCTCCGTCGTTTGCAGCACCTGATTCAACTGGTTCTTCAAGCGTTCGCGCATTTGTTCTGTTTGCTGACTCGCCTGCTGCGCTGCCAACTCGGCAGCCTTCTGTTCTTCGCGGGCTTTCTGGGCACGCGCTTCAGCCTCTGCCGCTGCCGCTTCAGCCTGTGCGCGCTGGGCCGCTTGCTGGTCCGCCGATGCCTGTGCCTGCTGAGCTGCCGTTTGCGCCTGTTGCGCCGCTTGTTCGGCATCCTGGCGTCCCTTCACCAGCGCCGCATCGTCTTCGGCTTTGATCTTGCGGATCGTGATGATGCGTGCGTCCTCTGAGGACTGCACTGCTTCTCGCGCGAAGGTGATGGTCTGCTTGCGATCGCTCTTGTTTGTGTCCAAGCCTTCCGCGTTTTCAAGAGCCGTTTTCGCGGTCTTCATCGTGTCGCCGGCGTACTGTTCCGCGCCCGCGGCATCGGCGATCTGAACCGCGTTCTCTGCTTCGTAAAGCTCCAATGGAGAGCGCTCGTTACGCGTAATCGGATGCAGCACTGCGTGGCGTCCCGCTGTCTCCGCATATGCGCCGCGCGGCAACAGAGAATAGTGGGCGTTCACCTGCTCGATTACACCCTGCGTCTTATCGATGACAACGTTCTGTGCGACGACCAGATCGCTGGGCATCGTGACGGCGAAGTAAGGTTCTGCGGTCACGATCAGGCCGAAAGACTGAAGGTTGGTCGTCACCGTCATCTCATTCTTGTCCTTGGAACCGGTGGGCAGCACTTCGCCCAGGTTCACCGGACGGCCCTCGGGCGAAATCGCCCACAGGACGTAAGTGAGGTATTCAGGTCCGAATCCATTGGCTGGCGAAAAGCCCTCGAATTGGACCTTGATCGAGGTCCGACCCGGAGCCGCGTCGACCTTGGCTTCACCCTTTGCTCCTGGCAACAGCGAGGTTCCTTCGAAGCCGATCTTGGTCGAGCCCTGGCGATGGAAATAATTGATCGCGGGGATATCACGCGCAATAACCTGGATCTTGTAAACGGGCACTCCATCCTGCATTTCGCTGGGCCCGGTCGGGGTGGTGTTGGGCGCGGGCGCTGTCGCGGTGGGGTTCATTTCCTGCGCACTTAGAAATGCAGCTGCCGTAGCCAACAAAACGGCGGTCAATCCGAGTCTTCCAGCGGTATTCATATTCACCCTCCGAACAGGTGGCATTGCGAAACTTCAAAGAGACCAGGACCAACTATTGGGATATCGAGGTCCAAACTGATGGATGCCTTGGTGGAGGTGAGAGTTGTCCTACAAGGGGTGCCTTTAGACACGTGCCCTGCGCAACTCGATCAAATGAATGGGCAAATGACGGTGGCAAAAGAAGCGCCAATTTCAAAGCGCGCCAGGGGGCAAGGATAGTTCGAACCGCTCAATCTAGTTGACTAGTTTAATCAACTAGTTGATGATAGATCTGAGGTAATCAGCTATGCCCGCATTTACATCCATCGGCACCTTTGACGCCAAGACAAGGCTCTCTGAAATCCTCCGCAAAGTCGAGCAGGGAGAGCGGTTTACGATCACTGTCCGGGGAAGGCCAGTGGCGGATGTTGTACCTACGGAAGCCAACTCCCAGTCCGTGCGAGACCAAGCCATCGAACGCCTAATGAACTTTCCCCGCGTCACGGGAGTTGATGGCGACACCGTTCTGGAGTGGATTCGCGAAGGCAGGGAGTAATCATTGGCGGGCGGATTGATTCTTGACGCGTCCGCTGCGCTTGCCTGGCTGATCGAGCGAAAAGACCCGGCGGAAGCCAATCTGGCGCTGGAGATTCTCAGCTATCTTCGCAACCACGATGCGGTCGTTCCAGCGCTTTGGTTCCCTGAGGTCACAAATGGCATTCTGGTGGCGGAGCGCCGGGGCAGAGTGGATGCGGCCAAATCGGCCTTGTTCCTTGCAACCATCGATCAGGTGAAAGCTTCGGAAGACACGGTGCGGCAGTTCGTCGTTCAGGGAACAGTTCTGACCTTGGCCCGCACCTTTGGACTGACCGCTTACGACGCCACTTATCTCGAATTAGTCTTGCGGACAAAGTGGCCGCTGGCTACGTTCGATCGACAATTGGCCGAGGCTGTGCGCAAGGCGGGCGGGGGCGTGTTCGGGGATCCGGCGTAGGACAGCGCGCTATCATCTGCCTGAAGAAAGGCTCGAAATTGCGATGAGTGAAGCAGGAGTCAATATCCACGTATTAGACGCGGCTTATAAGCCCTTTCCTACTTTTGAGGAGTGGGCCGCGAAGACTTCCGTTGATACGGTGCGATGGGATCGATATAAGGCCGAGCTTCAAAACAGGCCAGCCACGTCTGCTGATGCTTTCAAGCGCGCCTACGAGATTGTGAAACGCGCAGCGGCGCTGGATACAGGGGCGATCGAAGGCTTGTATGAAGTGGATCGTGGCTTCACCTTTACGGTAGCTTTTGAAACCGCTG
>Ga0182030_10024572_pt1 | contig 11058 bp, 11 predicted proteins | sample 812S3MmetaG_FD_121299 | JGI IMG/M metagenome (GOLD analysis project Ga0182030, IMG submission 121299) | Permafrost microbial communities from Stordalen Mire, Sweden - 812S3M metaG (Illumina Assembly) | ecosystem: Environmental > Terrestrial > Soil > Wetlands > Permafrost | place: Sweden... | reverse complement strand
CCAACAAAACTTCCCCCGGATCTTCGTTTTACAACCTCGACTAAGCTTACTTCTCGGCGAGCTAGTGATCGTTCGTACGGAGTAGCATTTACTTCTCCTATTATACTGCCTCTTCATAAACCCCTACTAGCTAGCCAAAATGTAAGCAGTCTTGCTTCTTTGACAGTTAACGGTGTTGCGCAACCTGCTTCGTATTCGTTAAGTGGCGATCAACTTATTATCCAGCCGACAGATGACTTTCCAGTATGTGCTACCGTTAACGTGCAATTAAACGATCAAGCTCAGAATGATTTTGGAATTTCTGGCAACTCAGCCTGGAGCTTTACAACGCGGTCACATTGTTATACGACTTTTAGCATAGGCACATCAGTCGAAGGACGACCAATTATAGCTTATCAGTTTGGGAGTGGTCCAAGTATGGTCCTATACATCGGAGCGATGGAGGGTAACGAGCAAAACTCTTCGAAACTTCTAAGCCAATGGATAACTAATGTCGATGCTAACCCCGGTAAAATCCCATCATACCGCACGCTAGTTATTATTCCCACTATTAATCCTGACGGTTTTGCGGCTGATACGAGATTAAATGCAGATGGCATTGATCTTAATCGCAACTTCCCCTCCAACAATTGGCAGACCGCGGCAACAGAACCGACTGCACCTAGTGTTTGGACAAATGATGGTGGGCCATATCCACTATCCGAACCTGAATCACAAGCGTTAGCCAATTATTATACCGCACACCTTCCACGTCTTACGCTGACTATGCATTCACATGGTGGCATAGTAGAAGCTAACGATGCTGGTGGTTCTGACTCCCTGGGCGCCCAATATGCATCTTTGGCGGATTATGAGGCAATACCAACATATGCCATTGGTAATTTTTTCGACTATACAACAACAGGAGCTTTTGAGGATTGGGCTAATAATAAATTAGGGTTACCTGTATTAGAAGTCGAACTTGAGAGCGCAACATCTGATGAATACAGCCGTAATCTTCCGGCTTTATGGGCTATGGCTCAAGTGAGTCCTTAGGTAAATCCAAGTATAAGTGTACTGTTACAAACGTCTAGATTATTTCTGGCCTGATATCAGTGGTCGGGGTGACAGGACTTGAACCTGCGACCTCACGGCCCCCAGCCGTACGCGCTAGCCAACTGCGCTACACCCCGGAACTTAAATGGCTGGGAATCACCGAAATGATTAAACCTGATCGATATCAGGTGGGTACTCTCACTTAATAACCACGGTTATTAAAAATATTAAGTTCCCTTTACTTTTATATTCAGATAATCATCTACTCGGCAATAGTCCCAGCCAATTAATATTATAGTTACTTATAAATACTTAGCCAATTAAAAAGTTTATCAGATGTTGATCGATTGAGACGATAAAGGGGCTCAAGAACAGGAAGAATAGTAATAATATGAAAATTATTGCCGTGAAGCCCATTCCTTCAATCCGTTCCATCACACGTTGTAAGGGTTCTGGAGCAAAGGCATAAAGTAGTCTAGATCCGTCTAGTGGTGGGAACGGGATCATATTAAACACAAATACTGCTACATTAATTTCCAAAAAGAGAAATATGTCGTAAGCCATACTATAACTCATACTATTACCATATATATGCAATATGACAGCCGCAAAACCGGCTAGTACAAAATTTGACAATGGACCGGCAAGCCCAACTAAAGCAGCCCCATATTCACGGAATTTTACTCTGTTAGGATTGAATGGTACGGGTTTAGCCGCTAAAAATGGCACATGAAAAATCAAAATCATGGCTATTGGCAATAAGACAGTTGTATATAAATCAATATGCTTCAGCGGATTTAGGGTTAGGCGGCCAGCTTCTTTGGCAGTATCATCACCTAAAGCATGGGCTGCATAGCCATGCATGGCTTCATGGATGGCCAATGATATAATAATCGAGCCAATTATAATGATATCTTGTGTAGTAGTAAGCCCACTGAACATATGACCAGTATACATGACAGGCAGCACGAAATTCACGCTTAAGTGTCTAAGTTGACGTACACGCAGAAACCAGTTACAATAACACCTCAGCTAAAGAGAAAGTTTAAGATGCAAAAATGCACAATCACCGGTAAGGGTAAACAGTTTGGGAATAATGTGAGTTTTTCTCAACGCCATACTAAGAAAACCTGGCAACCAAATCTTCAGACCAAGACAATTGTCATCGACGGCCGTAAGACTAAAGTCAAAATTAGCACCCAAGCTATACGTCAACTTAAAAAACAAGGGCTTATTCCAGGTCAATCCAAACCAAACTCGACTTAAAGATATAGAATTGTTATTTTTCTTGGTCAGAGGTTGAGGATATAGGCTCAATAATAACTAGCTGAGTATTGTCAATTAGAAGATCAGCTGGCTTAATTTTCAGTCTTTGAATGGTTTCTTTTGGTTCCATAGCAATGTTTTTAAGCGCTTCTTCTAATGACTGTTGTGGTATCGGATAATGTAGTGATTTATGGGCATAATGCGTCGGAATGACTAACTTTGGTTCGATCTTCTTAATTAATCCTAGCGCCCCGACTCCATCAATGGTATAACCATTCCCGCCTACAGGAATACACAATAGATCTACGGTTCCGATTGACCCTAGCTCGCTATCACTTAACTCGGGAAATATGTGCCCGGTAATTAGAACACGAATATCCTCTATAAGTAGTTTATACAAAGTAGCATTTTTCTGATCTGGCTCATCCATAAATCCCCTAACGCTGATACCTTGGATGTTTACTTCTGAAATTTCATATTCACCTGGTCCATCAATAACTAACTTTACAGGCTTCTGCGGAAGACTATGTTGGCTAGTGTATACAGCTATATCATTAACTTTTAAGATAGACTTGCCGCCAAGTTCACTTAAATTATCATCAACTACAACCCTAGCTTGCTTAGTAATTAAAACCAAACAATTAGCTCCATAATAACGTAATTCCATATAACATATACCTTCTTTTAATTTTCCTTATTAGACATATCCAGTAAACCATGCTTATCAACTAGTACTTGCATTTTTGAAGTTAAAATATCGGTTATAAAACGATCCTTTATCTGAAGACGGTAATCAAATTCTTTTTTATCCATAAGAGTGTAGCGCAACTCTTTCCCCTCATCAGTTTCAACAATGGCTATAAAGTTAGCAAGTCTGGTACGGTTAATATCTCCCACTATCAGAATATCAACTTCAGCCGCCACATCTCGAGTGAATTGTCCTGTGTAGATAGCAAGTTCGACATTACCAAGTGCTTTCAATGAATCAGAGTGTGTAGCTTTAGAAGAAGTGCTGGTCTTTTTACTATCCTCATTTTCCTCTGCAGGACTTATCCCGAACATCATATGTAATGGTTCGTAGAGTTCATACGTTTGGTTAACTTCGTAATATAACCGGTTATTTGTTGTATCGGAAGAGATAATACCTATACTCAATAGATTAGCAAGCTCCCTACGGACGGAATTTATCTGTTCTTCTATTTTTCTGGTAATCTCGCGAACATAATATGATCTATTCGGGTTGCTAAAAAACAACCTGAGTAATTTGACTCTAGTCTTTGACCCAAACAGTTGCTCAATCATATTTATATTGTACCAGACGATGACAAGTAAATTACTATTGTTTATTCAAAAAGGTTGTTATTATATCAACAGCTTGTATCTGTTTATCAACCCATTGAATACTTTTGTTTCGCTTAAACCAGGTGCGTTGTTTTTTCGCTAATTGCAAATCCAGTCGCACACATTGATCAATAATTTCATTTTTACAAATCTGTTTATCTAAATATTGGCGGACGGATCTATAGGCTGGAGCGTGAAGAGCTTCTATCTCCCAACCATATTTATTGGCCACGCTAATGGTTTCTTTTATGAGACCCCGCTCAAGCATTGACTCGGCTCTTTTCGCTAGTCGTTTTTTTAGATCATCTTTGCTTACATTTAATCCAATAATAATGGTGTTTGAGCGTAAGTCTTGTTTTGTCGGAATTACTCCTTTTGTCTCTAGAGTTCTAATAAGGTGACGTTTATTATAAGCATTTAACGGCAGTTTAATATTGTTCTCTTTAATAGTTGATTGAAGCTGTTCTACCGTTAGTTTTTCGAGTTGTTGACGTTTAACGGGGTCCGGAGCTGGTCTAAAAGTATAATCAAATATGACTGCATCTATATATAGCCCGCTTCCACCGACTAAAATTGGTATTTTACCCCGATGATTAATCTGTGAGATTGATTTCATGGCCCGTCGCTTAAACTGGACTACCGTTATGGGCTTGTCCGGAGTTGTTATATTTAACAGATGATGAGCTGTATGTTTTTGGTCGGTTTTACTAGGCTTTGCAGTGCCAATATCTAATTCATTGAAAACAGTGCGTGAATCAGTTGCTATTATTTCACCATTAAATGTTTGGGCAACCCTAAGAGCAAGATCAGATTTTCCGGATCCTGTTACACCAACAATTACTATCAGCGGTTTTATCTTAGTTCTGGATGCCATAACAATTTATCAACGTCAACTTTGTAGTTATCATCTACAGTTATCCCGTCAGCTTCAAGCATTTTCTTATGCTGAGCCCTCCCACCTGGATAGCCATTTGCCAAAAATCCTTTCTTATTCACAACTCTTTGCCAAGGTAGATCTTCAGGACCAAAATGAGCTATTTGCCCAACTTCCCAAGCCGCCCAAGAAGCCCCGCAAAGAGTTGCCAACTGCCCATAAGTCATTACTTTACCACGTGGAATCTGACTAACGATTTTACGCACCCTTACTTTAAACTTACTATCTACTCTTGGCATCAGTAATTAAGATAAACTAGACTTTAGTAACCGGTCCCTTGACTCTTTCACAATAGCAGTTATAAATACATCTATATCATAAGCTTCGTGGCTATTACCCATATCAGATCTAATTCTAGGTTGAAGTTTCTTAGTTTCAATTTCTTTATCACCAATAACAATTGAATAAGGAATCTTCATAAGTTCAGCTGATCTAATTTTTTTACTTACTGACTGATTGGATTTATCTATTGTATATCTTACATCAGCCTGCCGAAGTTGTTTGGCTAAATCATTAGCAAATGATATTGTATTTTCTTCCTGATTCACGGTAAGTATTCTTACTTGTTCTGGGGCTAACCAGACTGGGAAGCGACCTGCTGTATGCTCAATATATACTGCTAAGAAACGTTCAATTGAACCAAGTAATGCTTTGTGAATCATAACCGGACGCTTAATAGATCCGTCTTTGTCTATGTAACCCAAATCAAATCGCTCCGGGAGAACAAAGTCTAATTGAACTGTCGCGCATTGCCATTCTCTTTGGAGTGAATCTCTAATCATAAAATCAATTTTGGGCCCATAAAAAGCGGCTTCTCCTTGATCTTCAACAGTTTTTAAATCCGTATCCTGAGCCACTTGTCTGATTATGACCTCAGACTTTTCCCATAAGGCTGGATCTCCTAAGTATTGGCCAGATTTATCTCTAGTTGATAGGTGGGCATAATATTCTAAGCCGAGTACTTCATAGAGTGTAACTATCATCTTTATAATTGATTTCAATTCTTTCTCGATGTGTTTTTCGCTACAAAAAACGTGACCATCATCTTGAGAAAGTGAACGTACTCTAGCTAAACCATGCAACTCGCCACTTTTTTCGTCACGGTAGTTTGTTGTATTTTCCATATAACGGACCGGCAGTTCGCGATAACTCCACGGTTTTCGGGCAAATAATTGGATATGATGCGGACAATTCATCGGTTTCATCATAAATTTTTCATTAGTTTCAGTACTGGATACAGAGAAACGTTCAGGGAATTTATCATAATGACCTGATTTTTTATAAAGTTCTTCTTTAGCTATATGGGGTGTCCAAACTCTTTCATAACCATATTTTCGCTGCAACTCTTGAGAGTAAGCACTTAAATTCTCGCGCAAGACCGATCCACGAGGAGTAAAAAGCGGTAAACCCGATCCAACAAACTCAGAAAAAGTGAAAAGGTCCAGTTCCAAGCCAAGCTTTCTATGGTCACGCTGTTTTGCTAGTACTATTAGTTCAAGTTGTTTCTTAAGCTCTGATCCATCTATAAAAGCCAAGCCATAAATACGTTGCATCTGTGGTTTATTGGTCTGTCCACGCCAGTATGCCCCTGATATACGAAGAAGTTTAAATGCTCCAACTTGACTTGTTGAAGCGACATGCGGCCCTCTACACAAATCAATAAAATCACCATTGCGATAAAAAGAAACTTTCTCAACTTTACTGGTCTCACCATTAGCGATGCCAAGTTCAAGGATATTTAGGTCTTTGAGATTGGTTGTGCCCTCCCGCTTAAGATCATTGAGAAGTTCTAGCTTATAAGGTTGTTCACTCTGTTGCGCCCACTCAATCGCTTGCTCGATACCCATCTCTATCTGCTCGAAAGGTTCATTTTCAGCAATAATTTTCTTCATTTCCGATTCTATTTTTTCAAAATCATCTTCTGATAGTTTTATCTCACCTAAATCAACATCATAATAGAAACCATTATCAACTACTGGGCCAACGCCAAATTTAGCGTTCGGCCATAAACGTATTATCGCACTTGCCATTATATGGGCTAGACTATGTCGGGTTTCTTCTAAATTTGGAGACGTTGTTTGCATTGTGATTATTCCTTTATATTAAATAAAAAAGACGCGCATTCCTGTTAAATATTCTCGCAATGATATTTAACAACTGTGGAATTTTACGCGTCTCGGGCCTAAATATTATGTCGTAAAATATTTAGGTGGTTCCACCGGACTTCCTCAATGTTGAGGCACTTGTGACAGCACGTTTTCGTACGTTCTGACTGCCTACGAAGCTAAGCGATTAGTGACTTCGCCTCACCGCTTACTACGGATTATAACACATCCCAAAACTTCGCCTGTCCAATTAATATAATACAGTTGGTATAATAATGCTAGCTTTATTTTCATTATTTTATTGTTAATCCTACATCTCTCCTGTGGATGACTCATATATAAAGACTGCCAAATTAACTATTAAATTTTACAATTATTTCAAAAATTCAATATTTTGTTAATATAATTACTACACATTCAAGACAAAGAATGTTACTCTGTTACTCGTAGTTCTTGATTAAATTAATAATTAGATAGAAAGCATATGGGCTCTTAGCTCACTTGGCTAGAGCGCCGCTTTGACGTAGCGGAGGTAAGAGGTTCGAATCCTCTAGAGCCCACCAGTTTCAACAATTTTTTCCGAGAATATTGACTCATCTGTAAAGTAATGCTTAAGCTTGACTTATTTTTTACTTTGTGTTAACATAAGCGTGTTAATTGAGGCCTTTTGGTGAGTACCAGTAAGAGCAGCACGCTTGATAATTTTAAGCTATTCTACGAAGAGCTTAAATTCAATAAATCAATTATCAGAGTAAAACGTATTCGTCCCGGAATACGAGTTAGTAGATAAGAACTAAAATCCAGTAATCACTGGATTTTTTTATCCACTTATAATATTGTTATTTTGCACTAGTATTTTTTATAGCAATATATCAATATATTGTCATGGTATGTATATATTGTGGCGGCATTACTAACGTTACTAATTCTAGACTACAACGAAAGTTAAATCGAAAATGGCGACGTAGAAAATGTCAGACATGCAATCAAATCTTTACTACCATTGAAAGTATTAGCGAGAATACTTCAATAATGGTTGACAAGAGTCCTGCTGAGCCTCAACTTGTGCCTTTCTCTCGTGATAACTTATTTATAAGTTTATACAGAAGTTGTGGACACCGGAGTACGGCTTTAAGTGATGCTAGTTTAATAACCGACACGATTATCAGTAAATTATTATCAAAGGTTGAGAATTCCTGTATATCCCAAAACATAATCCAACAGTATGCTTTTATTACACTAAAACGATTCGATCCTGTGGCCGCAACCTTTTACAAAGCTTACTACTGGAAGAACCCAATCCAAACTGCCAAAATTAGCTAAGTCGCTTTCTTTGTATCGGTAATAACCTTTTTTTCTGTAACATCGAACTTTCCAATGTATTTTCCGAACATCAGGCGAGTTTGGGAATAAAGTGCAGCCGTTGAGCTATATGCGAGAGCGGTTACTGGCATTAATACCCATTGTAGGACCATGAATACCGATCTATTAGCTTTATAACGTTTAGGCTTCGGCGGCAAAGTTTTAAAACAGATAAATAATGTCGCTAATGCTCCGATTAAAGCAATCTCCTGAATATGACTAATTATATGCGGCAGCACATTCGCGGCATAACTCTCCGGATGGAATAAAGCCGGCACAAAACCGGAAAACAGTAACAGCGGCGGAGCTACTGCCCATGTTATATGGCTCTCAAATAACCGGAGAAGTTTTATGCATAAATCTTTTTTAGGGACAGTATTTTTATGGTAAAAACCCTTATCTACAACATACGCTATATCTGAAGCCCCCCAAGTCCAACGACGTAGTTGAATGAACTGTGCTTTTAACGTCTTCCAGTAAGTGCTAGCCAGAACCGCATCCTGGTAGACCGGAATATAAATAGGGTATACCACATGCTTGCCATCGTAACGGAAGTATGTCCGCCAGAACTGATGTCCATCTTCTACAATTGTTCTAACGCTCCAGAAATTTGTATCAATAAGCGTTTGCATGCTTTGTGCGTGAGAAGAAAAATTTCTTAGCATATGAGGACGCAGTGTTAAGACAATATTCCATACAGTATTACCTGTCGCAACTACCCGCATGGGCGCAGGTGCATCCCATATATTATTGGTATAGACCGGCACGGGTTGGAATGAAACATGAACCGGGTCGGGACAAATACAGTAAACATACGTAAGCGCACTGAAATATTTCTTATGAGGCTTATTGTCAGCATCAAGTGTCGTAACAATAACATCCAATGGATTTATATTCTGGCGAACTAAATATTTTTCAATTTCTCTTCCGGCAAATGTTATATTCGCTCCTTTGCCAATCATTTCACCAGGCATATCGACTGGATGTTTAATTGCAACAGCATACATGAACTTATCACCGTATTTTTTAACTAACTTCTGCGCAAGTTCTTCGGTGTTGGATCCGCCACGCTCTTCATAAGCGATTACAAGTATAATTTTTTTAATATCATAGTCAGATTCCAAGACCGATAAGACTGTCGGCTCAAGTACTTCTACGCTTTCATTATAGGTTGCTATCATGGCGATATGAATGATTTCACTTGGTTTGCGAAATATATTGGCATTGTTTTGATGTTGTTCAGTATTCTCTATATGCCACTTTGGACGCTCAATAGTTATGTCCTTATCAACGGTTCCCTCCTCTAACTCTGTAAGCAATCGATTCCAATCAAGACGTTGATAATCTTGCATTCTCCTATATCCTTGTAACGCACGGATATCTACTCCCGCTGATCTGGCGACATATATTAATAGATAACCAACTATAAAGAAGACAGCAACACTAACGTTAATAAAGCTTAATATTAACGGAAGGGCTAGAAGAAACCAGCTTATTGCCCCGGGCAATATTTCAAAAAAACGATAGTGTTTACTACGTTCATTTTCATATGGGATCTCAATATCTACCATATAACTAACGCAAAGCTAGTAACCCGTTACTAACAATAATTGTGATTATAAGTAAAAATCCACACATAGTTAGCAATACGACAGAAAGTTCTTTCCTCAGGCCATAGGCTCTTATACTTAAAGCTATACTGATAACTGATACTAACAATGCAAAAACAATAAAAGATATAATATCGATTATTCCACCAGTTTTAAACGCACCAATACCAATATCCGACCTGTACTGGCTAATGTAAGTCCCCTCTGTATCAGAGACAAGTCTCAATATTACAGTGATGATCGTTAAAAAGAATAGAAAGAAATTAAAACTAAGCAGTAATAATATATTCTTATCTGAAAAATACTCTTTTAGTGTGGCCATATTTACCTTATTGTAGACTTTCTACTGCTTAACGTAAATCTTGGGTTTATTTAACTTTTGCCTATAGATTACTAATAGATACTTTGGTGAGGCGTTATATATGCTGTTTTCGGACTATTTTAATTGGTTCTCTAGCCGTAAAGAAGTAGTAAACTACTATAGAAAGAAACGCTCAATGATTTCATCAGGCACATTGTAATGCTTCTTGTACCAATATCTTGTTGAATTACGCAACGCCTCAGTTCTTTTAGTTCCATTACCAGAATTCATATCTAGGTGTTTTAACTCAATATCTGTTACAAAATGAACCTCATATCCTTCGGTTTTAACTCGTTTACAGTAATCGGGTCCTTCGTGATACCGCCTAAAGTTAACATCAAAACCATGCATTTTCTGGAAAATGTCTGCTCGGACTGCGAAAAACTGTTCAACAACCCAGTCAACCTCTTTATCTTCAATTGATTCAAAATGCCCTATCCAACCCTTAGCGGCTTCTCGTATAGTTTCCATTACAGATTCGTTATGAAAATGCTTTAAGGCTATCGCATTTAGAGCCTGAGCCACCCCGTCTTGCTTTGGACTATTTTCATAACCCCAGTTGTACCACATAGGTTCGTCTTTATCTGAATAAATTAATGCTCCTAGGACAGCCATATTGGGGAAAGTTGTAAAATGTTGTTTTACTTTGTTAGCAATATCATCACTTATTAACTCCATATCAGCATCAAGAAATAGAATTACTCCATCTTTTAAAAGAGGTAAAATACGATTACGATTACCAGTTGGGCCTAAGTTCTCATTGCCTTTTATCGTATTAATATCAGGTTGTATTTTCAGCCATTCATAGCTACCGTCAGTAGAAGCATCATCTAAAACGTATATATGATCAAAACCTTGTGTAAGTAATTTTGGTATAAGTTTTTCTAAATATGATTTTCCATTGAAATTAGGTATAGCAACATTTAGGCTACCATAACTAAACTATATCAAAAATAAATCTTAAATATTTTTTATTAACTACAAGTATAATGGTGCGGCATTGTATATGCTGTCCGGACTATATTAGTTACCCAAAAATTGTCT
>Ga0182030_10024571_pt1 | contig 11058 bp, 15 predicted proteins | sample 812S3MmetaG_FD_121299 | JGI IMG/M metagenome (GOLD analysis project Ga0182030, IMG submission 121299) | Permafrost microbial communities from Stordalen Mire, Sweden - 812S3M metaG (Illumina Assembly) | ecosystem: Environmental > Terrestrial > Soil > Wetlands > Permafrost | place: Sweden... | reverse complement strand
TATAGTCTTAAAGTCTAAATTCTAAATTCTTAAATTCTAAATTCTAAATTCTTAAATTTTAACTTTATAAATTCTCAATTGACCGTTTGGTCGCTATGGCCCACGGGAGCTGCATTTACATATGCGATCTTGAAGTCAATATGGACGCAAACATTTACGATTTATCCACTGTCGTGGCTGCACTGGTAAGAAATACAACTTCTAGCCCCTGAGATACAGCCGATTAACGACTATAGTTAACACATCTGAGTGCTCAATATTATGAGCCTTCGGCACTCCAAGCTGTGATATGGGGGGCGCTTGCCAACGTGATTGTTGGCCTCAGATTCTCGATGACCCAAAGGATTTCGGTTGCTGGTAACACTTCTTTGCCGGCTGAACGTAGTCTACTTGGTCACCCTTTTGTAAGGCAATATCTTTGGCATCTGAACAAACCTAACAATTTCAAAAGCGCCTCAGTATTCGTGTGTCGCATCTTCTTCCACAGGCTGCGAGATATTCCCGGTCCTTTCTGGGCTCGCGTCACGAAATTCTGGACCTGCAATATCCACCTCAGTGGAGAGTATCATCGAAAGGTTGCCAAGTTGCATGAAAAATATGGCGATATCGTACGTGTTGCACCAAATGAGTTGGATATCAATGATGTCCAAGCTATCAAGACTATCTACGGCTCTGGCAGCAAGTTCCTCAAAGGATCATGGTACAACGGCCCAGCCGCTGCCGGTGATACTAAGAGCATACAGTCGACGAAAGACCCTATTGCGCATCGTTGGAGACGCAACATCTGGGCACAATCCCAGGGTGTGGCAGCAATCAACGAATTCCAGCCATTTCTACTTCATCACATTGACACCTTCTTGAAGAAGTTAAACGAAAGCAAGACCATCGATATTGGCCAGTGGTTCACCTTCCTGAGTTTCGACATTATGGGAGATCTAACGTGAGTCTGACTTGCCGTATTCTCCTCAATCTCCACATGCTAAAATCAAATGTAGGTTTGGCGAATCGTTCGGCACGATGAAGAGCGGCAAGAGCCATCCGTTCATGGAAATTCTTCACCGCTTCATGAATATCCTCTCCATTGTCAGTGCGGTCCCTTGGCTCACATCTCTCCTCGATGTGCTGCCTGCGAGTGGCGATATCAAGATATTCGAGCAGATCTCTAGAGACTGCTTTCAGAAAAGACGCGCGAAAGGTTCCTCCCGCAAGGATGTCTTCTACTATTTGCTTGGAGAAGACAAGGAGACAGGATCGAAACTCACGGAGCTTGAACTTGTGATAGATTCACGTACTGCAATCGTTAGAGGTTCAGATACAACTTCCATTGCACTTGGGTATGTGAAGCTTGATTATAACACTACCTACTCACTGACAAAATCCAGTTGCCTATTATACTACCTTATTCTGAACCAGGATGCATATAAGAAGGTGCAAGCAGAGATCGATGCTCATCCAGGGCCCTTGGAGAACAGTTGGCTTGGACAGCTCGAATATCTCAATGTATGCATCAACGAGGGTATGAGACTGATGCCACCCGTTCCACAAGGACTTCAACGAGTGGTCCCTCCTGCCGGAGCAACACTAGCCGGAAAGTTCATTCCTGGCGGCACGCTCGTCAGTGTTTCGCCAATGACAGTCCAGCGGGATGCCCGCAACTTCACCCACCCTGACCAATTCATACCTGAGCGTTGGCTAGAAGGAAGTAAGGAGACTTGCAACAAGGACGCTTGGATACCCTTCTCGATTGGGAACTATGGATGTGTTGGCAAGCAGCTTGCTCTATCGGAGCTACGCCATATCACCGCGGCTGTCGTCCGAAACTTTGATCTGACCTTCGCCCCAGGATTTGATTTTCGGAATTTCGAGTCCAGCGTCAAGAACGACTTTACCATGACTTCGCCGCGTGTAGATGATTTTTGAGCGCACGCGGATTTCTTTTTCTGTCGTTTTACTTGCAATACGACTATGTCCCATTTGATTGAGACAACGGCCCTTTGGTGTTAGCTGCATGAGATTGGGTTAAGATACAGGCTTGTCCTTCGCAGGTTTGCATAACATCTTTCCCTGGTCAACCCAAAGAAGTCTGATCGAAAAACAGTTCTCTGAACGTTGGAGGATGCAGAAGAGAGGTCGGGTTCGTGAGTCGTGTCTATTAAAGGGAGTCTTATTGTGTGTGTCTATCTAGGGGTGCTCTAGCCTCTGAATATATATCCTTCGCTAGTGTGTGTCGCGGTCCATATCACGTAATCCCTCAGATGCGATAAAATATCCTTCTCACATTTGGTTGGGCCACTGGATTCATGAAATGGAGTCTACGTTCCTTCAGAGAGCTGAGCTATTCCCGCGGAATTGTATTTGAGCTAGCGGGATCTGACCTCGTGGGAATTTGTAGCATCTTTTCCTTCTCCGAGATCTTTGATCGAAGCACATGCCAAGTACAGTATTCTTCGAGATTTGACCGCGGATATAAGATATGACTGTTTGCAAAAGTCTGTTGGGAGATTAGCATCAGAATTTAGTAGCGTATTGCAGTACCTTAACTTCTTACTTGATCTCTGATTTGAGATGTGATCTCTGAAAGAACTTTTCAAAGGTCTGTCGTTATTGAACAAGGTGAAAGATGCATAGTCATTCGATAAAAGGAAGCCAACCACCCTCCACACACTTATTTACGAGTAGTTGTCAACCTAGTTCACTTTGTTCACAATTAGTTTGTTTGCCACATTTCCTGAATTTACTCATACAGGAACTTTTGAGTATGCCGTTCAGTTTAGCCCTCCAAAATTATATTCTTTCTGAGCATCTCAATCGTGCATAAATAACTGAATAAATGCAAAGTGCCTTTGATATTTGATCTGGCATACGCATCACAAGACACCTGATGAATAGCAAGATGGAGAAGAACCGACTTAAAGAATTATAATTCTTGATCATGTTATATCTCGGCTTGATGCTAGACTTCGTGGTACTTGTCGATGCCAGCAAAAAAGTGCAGTATAAATCAACATTTGAAATTAATCCGCCAAATGGGTGAGAAATATCAAACAATTCCCGCATCCCTCAATGACTCTACTTCATTTCCATCAATTCCGAGCTCGAGTAGCGCCTCTTCAGTATGTTCACTGAGCCGAGGCGGAGCTATTCGAATTGTAGCCTTAGTATCACTGAACTTCACTGCTGGCCCTGCATTTTAGATGAACGATTTTAGCAGATATCTTTATGGAAGTTGAAAACAGTGAGACGTGCCAATGACATTGATCCTTCCGGGCTCGGCGATGTCAAAGGGAATATTCCTGATCATATCTCTTACATTGAATTTGCTGGTGATGAGAGTCGCGTCATAGGCAGCCTTCATTCCACTTTCGTGAGCCATTGTGGACCTGGATGCGAACTGAAATGAGACTTAAAGTAATTAGCAATCTTTACATGGGAGTGAGGATATGTTAAATGGAAGCAATTTCTGTCACCTGTATAGATCCGCATCCATGGTTGTAAACGTTTAACAAAGGCTTTGCTTGGAGAATGTTCCGAACGGCGAATGACAGCAGCGCGAGGTCCTTGGCCCGAAGAAAAACATAAACGAGACGCGACGTTCATTGAATAGGCGATCTACTGGGGAAAGCATTCAACCTGGAATAGAGAGGAGAATTGGGTTAGAGTGGACACTAGTAGATGTTGCCGTAATTGTGAAACATCCTTTCTTTCCAGTAATATTGCAAAATGCGTTATTTGTCTCAGAGTACTATAGAGCCATAGAAGTCCAGTACATGTTTTCTTGTAATTTTTAATGGACACACCCGTGAAAGGGCCACGGAGTTCTTCAGCCCATGGAGTTCTTCAGCTACGCGCACAGCGACTACTTTCCAAATCGCCTCAGGCAAGTTGCTAGTGGAACCTTGCTTGCAACAGGGAAAATCTGTGCTACCAAAGATAAATCCTGTTGGGTGATGATTAGCAAAAGGACATTTGATATATCTTCCCACAACATTCTTGTTGACATTTCTCAGCACAGACATCCGCATATATAAAAGATTTGAACAGTAAGCAGACAAGGAATCTGAAACAGCGCAGTCACCCTTTTAGGAGGATGAGCCTTAGACCGGCCTCAACCCCCTAACGGGCCACAATTCACCTGCAATTCTTCCGATATACTACTACTGCCCAGAAGTTGGTTATTATTTCACTTGTTTTTTATATGCATGGTGTGGGCTTATCGCTGCATTGTATTGTAGTAGAGTGTATAGATCCTTGTAGCCCGCTTAATATTGGTACGATATTAGATCAGGACTGGCTTTGAGATTTTAACAACGATAAATCAGTACTTTCAGTCCTCGATCTTGAACACCAGTTTCCCTTTCATCCCCGGATCATGGTAGTCATGCACTAGCGTTTCAACGTCCTCTAAGCCATATATTCTCTTCTCTACATGAATACCATGTGCCACCACTGTTTCCAGCATCTCAGTCATGATTTTTGGCTGTCCCAGGCAACCCGGAATGATTGTCAGGTCACGGCTTATGAACGCGCTCCAATGAAATGGAATTGGGTCATTTGGCTGCCCGACCGCAACCAATGTGCCATGTTTTTCTGTGATCTCAGTTGCAAATTTGAACGCTGGCAATGCCCCAGTTGATACGATTGAAGCATCAACACCGGTGGCACGTAAGACTGGCACCGTGGATGAGATGAATGTTGCGTTTATAGATGCCAGTGCACGCTCAACTCCGTCTGATGCGTTGATGACCAAATTTGGCTGAAGATGCTTGGGGAGGGTAGACATCAGTGAAAGAGGTGCTGTTCTGGTATCAATAGCAACGACTTTGTATCCCATCGTTTTCGCAAATTGAACACCTTCGATGTTAAATCTTAGCTAGTGGTACATTCCATTTGAGATATCAGCTCATGGGGAAGCTCCGTACCTAGGTGACCCAGTCCACCGAGCCCAACAATAGCGACTATTGAACCCTTGGGTAGTTTGGTTCGTTGAATACTATTAAACATCGTAGATCCAGCACACATTAAAGGTGCGGCAGTTTCGAAATCCATCTCATCGGGCAGTTTCACGGTCCACAGGGGATCGGCAAGCACATACTCTGCCATACCGCCTCCATCTGTAAGACCAGCCAGCAAACTCTTGGAACAGTAGTTCTTTGAGTTTCCTCGAAGACATTCCCGACATTCGCCTACATTCTAGTTAGTCCATCAAATCTGGCACGAGTCACGGGACAAAAAGGCATGCCACAGAAATTTCTAAATATTCCAACCCCGACTCTGTCTCCGATAGAAAATCCTGTTACTTTATCGCCCACTTCGCAAATGACACCAACATTCTCTACAGAGTCAGTCAGAAATCTCTTCTTTTCTTTCACGCGATTTCAACTCACCGTGGCCCGGAACCATGGGTAGCTTGCCTTTATAATCGCCCTGTTTCAGTGGTCAGCTTTGATTAGTCCGGTGTTGATATCGATAGGTATACATGTGCGACGATGAACTCTGTATGACAGAATCCAGCAGCCTTCATTCTGACTAGCATCTCATGCGGCTGAGATTTTGGGGTTGGGATGTTGGTTTTGTACACGTATGGCTTGTTGAACTCCTCTAGAACGAGACCACGCATCGTTTTTGGTATTGATGAAGTCATGATTCTCAAAGACTTCTTATCGGGTTGGGCGAGCAGATTCTCCTGGCACTCCTTCTTTCAGGCTTTAGCGTTGAAGTTCCTCTAAGTATTGATTCTTGTCTCAACAGTGCTTGTACGTCCGTGCAAGCTTATGATTTAGAACACACTCAAACGGTGCTTATTCAATTTTTCTTTCTTAGATTTTCATTAGACCGTGAATTTATCCGGAAATTTCTCTTTTCATCACCCCATTCATCTCCTGATCACAAGTCTCGGCTCGGAACAACGTCATATCCGGGGACAAAGGAAGACCGGAGACCCAGAATCAATGACAAGAGTTGCTGTTAAATTCCGGGAATGCCATCTAGACACGCTTCTTTTTAATCAATTCCTCCTTCAAGGGATCCTGCATACGAAACAAGCCCTGGGTATAATCTTCTGCCCCTCCATCAAGTACATTCCCAACTTGCCACTTACATTCACGTATTGTGGATTAGACATTTGTAGCAAGAACTCGCCTTGAAATCAGCGTCTATACGTTACCTTGAAATTTCACAAGGTTAATCCTGGATTCACATTCCAAAAACACAAACTCCAAGCAACCTTTAATGTGTATGGGCCTTGCCAATAGTATTGATACGATATTGAAAGTGATATTGATCTGCGCGACTCTTGACTCACAGTCAATTTGCACTTGCTCAATGCCTACCGAGTCCCATTCGAAATTTGATAGGCTCAAAGGAAAGGTGATTGTATAAGAAAAATATCCAGGATAATCTGAGTTTTGTTGAGTACTCGGCCCTGCGCTAGAAAAGCGACTACGAGATCCGCCCAAGTTCTAGCAAAGTAGTAGTACTGGAAGACTTGACCACTCCACTAGAACACTTAAAAAAAGACTCATTACAGCCTCCATCCATTTTTAAAGAATCATCTCCTATCAATACCCGATAAAACTATAGCCTTCTTAAAACCCACCTTTGACAATGTTTAGCCTAACATTTTCAGAATTGCCCCTTGTACATTCTACAATACCGGCACGTGATCACATCATTGCTAACAAATGATGAAACAATACTTCAAAGATTTCAATACAGGGTACGCTGCGAGCGCACAACCTAGTCTTCAACTTTTCTACTAATATCTAGGTATTTGAACACTAATAGAATAGGGGAAAGAAGAGGCCTCCGATCCCCACCCACCGCTCAGCCAAAGACCCCCTAGATATAAATATAAGATACCTAGATATAGATAAATAACAAATCTATTCAAAGTAGAAAACAATATATCATATAATACTCTAGTCAATCAGTATCAACCTCGATCAGTAATGTGCTTTTCTCTCGGATAACTCTTCAATATAAAACAAGTTTTGTGGTTGGGGGCACTAGAATTTAACTGCGCAACCATGGGTTTAGCTATTGCAGAAGTAAGAATAATAGTCACATAATCCGATAATTCTATAGCAGAGTTTCTGGGGGAAAGACTCCCAAGGATTCTAGAAGATTCTAGGAGAAGATGTCCCGAAAGTCTGTAGGCTCACGGGATTATTAAGACTCTTAGGAGGAAAGATCTTAGGAGTAATCTAGCTTCTAGGATAGCGTTTTTTGAAATAGCTTTAAAAAATATTCAGCCTTTTAGATTGGAAAACTTATGCTGTAGTGACTTGTTGCAAATGTGGCTTTTGGCCATTTAGATTTACAAATCTTTTCTGAATACGGCTGACTCCCGGGATTCTGAGTAGTTCCAGGACCCTTGCAGGTCCCGGGAGTCAGTCTTTTGAAGCAAAATTTTACAGCCATTGTTATTATTATTATTATTGGTTCATAGGCTGTCCCAGCCGCCATTGTGGCGGCTATACAGCGTACGGTTATAAATCCAGATACTCCCACTTCTTGCTTCCAGGAAATAAGCCATTTCTTACCAGAACTGCTTCCCCTTTTGCCGAATTGTAGTTTCCCCTCTCCACTGATAGCCCTGATAGGTGTTCTGTATCTTTGCACTGGCTAGGCATTTCCTGGTCCTCCTTAACTTCTATATATCAGTTATCACTTGTCAGCACTACGTGTGTTTGAGTACTGTAGATGGGACTGCCCGGAATTGCTTAAGAAATTCTTGATACTTGATGGGACATATAACCTTCCTGTATTTAGTTTGCTTTATATGGCAATAAAAAATAAATAGGAATAGGTAGTTGAACTAAAAAACAAAAAGGACAAATAAAAAATGTCGGGTAGTAAGTTTAATAACTAATTAGTGTTCTTCATTTAAGTTTCAATTTATGCATATATAATCTCTAGCTATCTAAACCTTTGGTATTTTCTTTCTTTTTTAGCCTTTTTCAAATATGACTTTAACTTTGTACTATAATGTATTTGCAGTATTCTCTTGCTCCTCTTTGGGAAGCGGACTGAGATCTTATCCCACAAGAATACCTTTTTTTTAATTGTAGTAGAACTTTGTCTTTTTGGACGAAAATCGCAATTTTCTAATAGGTTTATTTATATCTAGCTCCTGCACAGATGATAATTCCGCGGATCCCTTGTCACTGCTGCTTAAGAAGCTCCTGGCAAAGGCTTTTCTTTGCGATGTTTTGCTAGATTCCAGGAATAAGTCTTGAGAAAAGGTGAGATAGTATACGACTTTTGATTCCATGGTTTTTAGTGTTAAGTATCCATGGATGGGAATCTCTTCGCTTTTCTGTATACTTCCATGTGAGGTATTGAGGGAGTGGATGAAGGGGACTTCTACATTGTTGTATTCTATATTTTTTGTTTGTCTTACCTGTTTTGATAATGTGGTTGTTTTTCTTTCATAGAGTCAGTAGTATTGCTTTCAACACGGTAATCTTTGTTATTAGAATTATTGATGTTTTGGTTGTCAACCGTTTCTTGGCTAGTGTTGCAGATTTCCTATTTCTGGTTTGTAGTTGTGATAATAGTATACCACTAGGCTTGTTTAAAGTCAATGGATTCAAGTGCGGTAGAAGCAATACTTGCTAGTCCAATAGAAGCTATCGTATAGAGACGTTTGTAGTGGATATTTCTGGTAATACCTTATCAATAAAGATGACTTGACACTATACCCAGCTATAAAGATTAAAAGTAATTGGGCTGGTCTGTCTATATCTCGCAAATATTGCTAGTAAATGCTGAATTATTATCAAAAGTTGTCAAGAATTTTTGTCCTTTTATAGGGTAGGTGCCGTTATTGTCCTTATCATTGCCCTCAGTGTAGACATTAGAATCCTCATTTTTTAACACTATAATAATATTGAGATTAATAGAGCTCGTGTTTTTCTGTATGATGTCAGTATCTACCTATAGTTTGCTAGCTTGGTATTTAACAGACCCATAGCTAGGAAAGTATAAATCTTAGGCAATCAACAAAGAGCTGGAGCTTGGTATTATTGTTTATATTGTTATAATTATTATCATCATTTTGGTAGTCGGCAATAAGATAATCAGACGTGGATATGATTTCTGAGACAAAGCCATTACTATTTATTAGCTTAGAACCTGTAATATATAAAGAATCTATTTCGTGCTTAGCTCCAAGATTAATATCAAGATCACTGTAATCGATTTCAGACTTGGCGCCTACAAATTTGTCATTGCTCAGTATAATCAGATCTAGGATTGTATAAGTAAATAATAATTAAAGTGAGAAACCAAATGTACCTACCTTGGTTATACTGTTGAGCAACTAGAATCAGGACTGTTACCTCGAGTTCCTTATTATACTTTCTAGCCATACTATTATAATTCGGTTTCGCGCTTGTTAACACGCTCTCCTGTCTTATACCTTACAGAAGCTCATCTAAATCGAGAAAGTCGTCATTATCATTATCATTATTGTTGCTATCATTCAGATCTGCAATTACTAAGTCATACTTCTGCCTTATACCCAACAAAAACTTATTTATATCTAGGAAACTATTATCATTGCTATCCGAGAAATCTCTATTTTCTCTTGAATTTTCTTTGTTATATTAGATACAACAAATATAATAACAAATCTTAGCATATACCTTACTCTTAAATAGTACTATTTCTACAATGCTGATCTAAGTAACTTTAATGGAGCTGTAATGGGATTTGGCAAATTGAAAAAAGGACAAAAGATACTCCCGATATAGTTGAAAACACTACTATACTAGACAAACAAGGTTAGCCACTTAAGGCCATGGGTTAATTAAAAATAATATCATCCATAATAATAAAAGAATAAATACTGACTTTTGCTCCAGAAAATTACCTACTAGAGAAGACGCCTAAGTTTATATAGAAATATATCTATAGGTCATCATCTCAAGTATGCCTTTGAACTGGCAGAATATATGTCACAGAGCTACGCGGCATGGTACGGTAACGAATGCAGTAGACTCTATTCTTAGAATAATAGGTACAGAAGAAGGTTCTACGACGACGTACGAAGAGCTGAAAACTATAAAACCTTATATAATCGGACTAGCCGTAATGGGACGCCTACTAGTCCGTAACAATATATAAATATTGAAGAAAAGTAGTCCTATATCTACTATAGCCCTTTATTACAGAAATTCCTCCAATAATCTCCTCCCGTCCAAAGCCAATTATTATCTAGTTCACAGTATATAAAGACGATAAGTACTAGCCCACAGCCAACGTTTACACTAACATTAAAGAAGTAGATGAATATGGAAATAATCGGTGCAAGATACAGGCAAATTCAGTCATTCTTATACACATCACACGCCAAAATACTAAAAATCTCATCTCTACCCTATATAAAAGATCCTTAAAGGATCAGGCGATCTAACCCAAAGCAACTACCGACTTATCCTATTACAGGCTATAGTGGAGTATAACAAAAGTCTACTGTACTATCGTAAAGCATTTCCTGAATTGACCAGATCATACTACAAGAAATATCAAGAACAGATCTCTACTGTATTATTATAATTACACAGTGTAGTAAGTAGGAAAAGTTGAATCAGTTGATATTCATATTCTAGTTAATGCAATACAATATAAGAAATAATCGCTAATACAATAATCAAAAGAATCAAGTCAAGAAAATCAAATCAAGAATAAAAAAGCAAGAATCTAGGTTTTAAACAGACTATACCATCAAGACTTTCAGCTAAAATAAGGCTAAAGAAGTAAATTCTAAGCAGATCTAGATAAAGACTTAGCAGCGCATAACAAAACTCAATCTAGCGAAAAAGACATGGTGCTGACAATGCATCTTTCTACGTGATTATATAGCAGAATCAAAGCTATAGAATAGATTTCAGCTCTTCTACCAGCAGCGCCAATCCCATTCTATATTATACTGTTATCAAAATCGACGACATCCAAAACTTAGACCATAAGGTCATTGTGCCATTAGATACGGGCCTGTCCCGTTGGTAATAACGACCAAACGGCCAATTGAGAATTTAAATATTTTGAATTAAG
>Ga0182030_10024570_pt1 | contig 11058 bp, 9 predicted proteins | sample 812S3MmetaG_FD_121299 | JGI IMG/M metagenome (GOLD analysis project Ga0182030, IMG submission 121299) | Permafrost microbial communities from Stordalen Mire, Sweden - 812S3M metaG (Illumina Assembly) | ecosystem: Environmental > Terrestrial > Soil > Wetlands > Permafrost | place: Sweden... | reverse complement strand
CTCCCGTCGTTCGAGCAGTTAGGGCCGACGTATCACGCATCCACCCTGCTGCACACGATGCCGCAGGTGACGATCGCTGCCATTGACGGCGGGTGCGCAGGCGCTGCGCTCGGATGGGCGTGCGCCTGCGATTTCCGGTTTGCCTCCGAGCGGGCCAAGTTCGCAACTGCGTTCTTGAAGGTCGGCGTGTCCGGTGACATGGGGTTGGTGTGGTCGCTGCTGCGGTTGGTGGGAGGGGCACGCGCCCGAGAGCTCCTCTTGTTCCCGGAGAAGATTTCTGCCGACGAGGCCCTGGCACTGGGGTTGGTCACCCGCATTTTCGGGTCGGACCAACTCCACGACGAAGTCCTCACCTTGGCCGAGACGCTCGCCGGTCATCAGCCTTTTCCTCTCCGGATGACGAAGGCCAACATCCTGTCGGCGGAGCGGATGGACATGGAGGAGTACATCGAGGTCGAATCGGCCCGACATCTGCATGTGGCCTCCAGCCCATCGATGCGGGAAGGCATCGATGCTTTCGTGAAGGGTCGTGCCGATCACGCCCCCTAGGAGCCGTGCGTCGAGTACGTGCTGGATGCAGCCAACTCTGCGGCGCGGGCCATGAGATCGAGGATCACGGGCCCGAAGGCCTCCAGCTTCGGGTCATCCCCGGCGCGCTGGAAGCCTTGCTCGAGGACGATGGCCAGCTTCCAGCGGGCGAGGACGAGGTAGTAGTCGAAGTCGTCGACCTGGCGGCCTGAGCGCTCGGCGTAGAAGGCGAGCAGCTCGCTGCGACCGGGCATGCCCGTAAGGTCCACGTAGCTGCTCGTGGAACCCTCCAGCGACGTGTCTTCGGGCCAGCCCTGGAGGGCCCAGGCCAGATCGATTTTGGGGTCTCCGACCGTGCCCATCTCCCAGTCGATGATGGCGGCGAGGCGTGCCGGGGTGCCGTGGCGGAACATGACATTGGCGAATTGGTAGTCACCGTGCATAATGCCGGGCACGAAATCGAGGGGGCGGTGCGTCGACAGCCATGCCGTCGTTTCGTCGAGGCCGGGAATCTCGCGGCCCTTGATCCTCTCGAGGAATCGGGTCCATCGCTCCACCTGGCGGTCGTGGTACCCGTCGGGCCGCCCGAGGTCACCGAGCCCCTTGGCCTGCCAGTCCACCTTTCCCATTTCCACGATCCCGTCGATGAGTTGGTAGGCCAGCCCCCGACGTTCCTGCGGGTCGGTGTCATAAGGGGGCGCCCACCCATGGAGGGCCATCGGCGACCAGCCATCGACAAAACCCATGATGTAGAAGGGTCGGCCGAGGATGCTCGCGTCCTTGCACACCGCGATTGCCTCCGTGTGTGGCACGTCCGTTCCCGACAGGGCCTCGATGATGCGCCACTCTCGCAGGATCCCCTCGTCGCGAGCGGTGGGGGCAGTGCGGGGGGGCATCCGAAGCGCACCGTGCAGCTCGCCGCGGCGAATCTCGAAGATCTCGTTTTGACTACCCCCGGAGATGAAGGCTGCCTCGACGGGCAACCCGGCGCCCGACAACCCCTCCTGGTCCATCCACGCGGCAAGTGAAGCCGTGTCGATGGTCGGCTCCTCGAGTGCCTCGGCGGTCATTGGTGGCTCCCTCCCCATTGTGATCTCTTCGCTGGTTCCACGGGTCCGTCGGGACTTCGGTCCCTCAGGACTTCGGCACCGTCGGATCGTGCGGAGACGCTATCGCGGGCCCTGCCCGTCGCACCGTTGCGCGGTCACCTCCACGTCATCTGAGCATGTCCACGAGCGATGGATGCTGCGCCCCGCTGATGAAGGAGACTCGATCGACGACCCCGGCACAGCGTTTGGCGAGGCGCTCGGGCACCTCATCGAGCGGGGCCACGATGGCGAATGCGTCGAGTACCTCGTCGTCGATGAGCCCTGGCATCTCAGACCACCGACCCTCCTTCGAGAGGCGCGTGAGCTCAGGCCCCAGGTCACCCCAGCCGTGGAGGTCGAGGAGCGGCCGGTACGCCGGTGTCGACGCGTAGAAGGCGAGGTGTGCGCGTAGGGTGGCGACCTCCGCTTCGACCTCGGCTTCGGTCCCGGTAGCGAGGAAGACGGCGGCCTTCACTGTGAACCCATCCATCGGCTTGCCGGCCCGTCGCCGGCCCTCGACCAGGGCCGGTACCGTGCGCTCCCGGATCCACCGCTCTGTGGTGAAGCCATGGCAGAGAAAGCCGTCGGCGATTTCGCCCGCCATTCGTGTCATTCCTTCGCCCAATCCGGCGACATAGACCGCGGGCGACCCGAATGCGTGCGGCGCCGGCATGAAGGTCGGCGGCATCAGGTTGTGGCGGTAGAACTCACCTTCGAATCTGAGCGGTTCTCCGTTGGACCAGCAGAGCCACGCGGCGCGCATGGCCAGGACGAACTCCCGCATCTGCGCGACGGGACGACCCCACGGCATGGAGAAGCGCCGTGTGATGTGCGCCTTCACCTGCGAGCCCAGACCGAGCACCAGGCGCCCACGAGAGAAACGTTGGAGATCGTGCGCCGTGTACGCGACGGACATGGGGGAGCGCGAGAAGGCCACGGCAATCGAGGTCCCGATGTCGATCCGTTCCGTTGCTGCTGCCGCCAGCGCGAGCGGGAGGAACGGGTCACAGTTGACCTCCCCGGTAAAGATGCCGTCATAGCCAGCCGCCTCCGCGGCCGCCGCTGCGGCGACGGCCGACTCGAGCCCACCCACCGTGGTGTCGATCTGCATCAGGAGGTCTGCGCGCGGCCCCGCGCCATGACGTCGCCGCGTCGTTCGGCAACAGAGCCGGATCCCGGCCGCCACGTTTCGGCCATGTAGCCCTCGATCAGGTGAGCCTCGTCAAGCGTGGCTGCGTTGGCCATCTGCCGGTAATGCCGCAGCAGGTGGCGAACGCTTCGCTGGTCGTTGTTGACGATGTCGCCGGCCAGGTGCCGGGCGAAGGGCAGCAGTTCGTCGTGCGGAACGACGTGGTTCACTAATCCGTACCCGAACGCGTCGGCGGCGGTGAGGAAGTTCCCCGTCAGTGAAAGCTCGATGGCGCGCCGCAGGCCGATCGATTGGGCCATGAGAACAGTGATCCCACCACCCGGCATGATCCCGACCCGGGCGTGCGTGTCGGCGAAGCGCGCCCGTTCCGAGGCGACGAGAAACGTGCACTGCAGCGCGATCTCCAGCCCTCCGGTTACGGCGACGCCGTTCACCGCGCCGATAACCGGTTTGTCGATCACGGGAAGGAATCGGAAGAGACCGTTCGTGTCACGCTCGGGGCCTTCTCCGGCATCACGGGGACCGGCGGAGGGAGGCTCCTCGCCGGAGACCTCCTTGAGGTCGACGCCGGAGGAGAACGCCGGGTCGGTGCCGGTCAGCACAACGGCGTCCACGTCGGGATCACCCCCCGCATCGGCGACCGCGTCCCACAGGGCATACATGAGCGCCCGATTCAGTGCATTGCGCGCCCGCGGCCGGTTCATCGTCAGCGTGGCGATGCGGTCTTCGACCGCAACGATGACGAGTGGCTCATCCTCCACCGTGCACCTCTCCCCGTTCTGCCTGCACCGTGTGGATCTTGCCATCGGGACGTGTCGGGGTGCAATGATGATCGACGGCATGTCGCTGAAGATCGAACCACCCGTCCCGGCACCCCGCCCGTTCGACGATCTGCGCCTCCTCGATCTGACCACGACCTTCGGCGGCAGTCTGGCGTCGATGCACATCGCTGACTTCGGTGGCGATGTGGTGCGCGTCGATTCCGCCGCTCACCGCACAACTCCCGAGCAGATCGTCGCACATCGAGGGAAGCGATTTGTCGACCTGAACATTGCCGCACCCGAACAGAGCGATCAGATCGTTGATCTCGCTCGACGGGCGGATGTCGTCGTGATCGACGCCTCACCTGCCACCCTCCAGAAATCACGTCTCGACGCCGCAACGCTGCGCCGGGACAATCCGAGCCTCGTCCACCTTTGGATGCCTCCGCACACCACCAAAGGCCTTGTTGGTGAGTTGCCCGCCGACGAGCTCCTTCTCACGGCCTGGACGGGCGTCGCCGACCAGCAGCCCGGCGCACTCGAGCAGCCGGTCGCTCCTGTCGTGAGTCTCACGGCGTATGAGCACGGGGCGCTCGGGGCCACGGCCATTGTGGCGTCGCTCCTGGAGAGACAGCAGACGGGTATCGGGCGAGGGATCACGGTGTCCGGCCTCCATGCTGTTGCGGCAATGAACGTGTCGACGATGGTCGACCTGCCCGGAATTCTCCGGCCCTTTGCGGGAGGGAAATCGACGACCTGGGGCCCGCCGAACTACCGCGTGTACCGCTGCGGCGACGACACCTGGCTCTACCTTGCCGCGCTCACCGCGCCGTTCTACATCACGGCACTGGACGTGATGGACATGATGGACGTCATGCTCATTCCCGGTGTCGATGGCGAGTTCCAGAATATCTTTTTGCCGGACATAAAGCCGGTCGTCGGAGCACTCCTGGCGAGTCGTTTCATGGAGCGGAGCGGAGCGGACTGGCACGATCTCTTCACTGCGGCGCGGGTCCCCAGCGCCCTGGTGCAATCGAGGGAGGAGTGGGCAGCAAGCGAGACGGTGTCGGCAGGGGGCATGCTCGTCGAGGTGGCGCACGAAACACTCGGCCGCGTGGTTCTTCCGGGAGCTCCCGTCGAGTTGTGTGCGTCACCAGCTCGCGTCGCCTGGCTCACAGACCGCGACGCGCTCGTTGACCAAAGAGACGTCTGGGTCGACGAGCGTCAAGGCGGGAAACGAGGAGAGACCCGGAGCGACAGCAGCCTTCCGCTCGACGGACTCCGCGTCCTGGACGTGAGCTCCTTCATCGCGGGCCCGTTCACGTCGAGCGTGCTGGAGAACTTTGGGGCAACGGTGTTCAAGGTCGAGCAGCCCGCAGGGGACCCCTTCGGCCAGGTCGCCCGCGCCACGTATGGCGCGTTGAATCGCGGCAAGTCGCGCCTCGTCCTGGACCTGAAGACCGCCGAGGATCTTCGATCGTTCCACGCGCTGGCGCAAGAGTGCGATGCCGTGATCGACAACATGAGTTTCGGATCGGCAGAGAAATTGGGGATCGACTTCGAATCCCTGGCTCGGAGCAATCCTCGAATTGTCGTCTGTAGCATCAGCGCATGGGGGGAGGGTCCCCTCAAGGGCACCCCCGGCTTCGATCCGGTTCTGCAGGCACAGAGCGGGTTGATGGCGGCGCAAGGGGGGGATGGCGAGCCGATCATCCAGGCCGTTCCGGTGACCGACATCGGCACCGGGACACTCAGTGCGTTCGGCATCCTGACGGCGCTTTTCGCACGACGGCGCCTCGGGAGGGGACAGCAGGTACGCACCTCGTTGGCGAGCACCTCGTTGGCGTTTCAAGCAGCAGAGTTCACGACATTCGCCGGCCGACCGCCCCCGCTCGTGGGCGACCCCGCGTTCGTGGGGGAACGCGCGCTGCATCGGCTCTACCGGTGTGCCGACGGGTGGATTGCGCTGTGCGCAGACGAGCACAATGTCGAGATGGTACGCCGGCACGTGGAGAAGGCGGCTCAGGTCCAGGGAAGCACTGGTGACATCGAGGCTGCGTTTCTGGACCTGACGGTGAACGAGGCGCTCACCGTCATGGCCGAGGCCGGAGTTCCTGCCGTCGCTGCACTAGGACGGAATCATCTCTTCAGTGACCCTCTCCTGGCCGAGAACGACTTCTTCTTCCGTGTCGACGATGCCGACCTCGGGCCGGTGACGGCCGTCAGGTCATATGCAGACTGGGAGGGCATCGTCAGCCCGGACGCGGCGCGCACACATGGCCTGGGAGAGGACACGGCGCGGGCCGTTGGCCGCGGATGGCCGCCACGCGACGACTGACACACTGAGCGCTTTTTGGAAGAGGCGAGTCTCCGCGGGTGGAGACGTCGGTCAGCTCGCGCTGGCGGTACTCGTCCCCGGAAGGTCGGTGCCACAGGTCGGCTGGCTCGAGACGGGGACGAACCCGTTCTCCTTGGCCTGGAGGAACCAACCGCAACTCTTGGGGAGGTCGTGACCGAAGATCGTCGTGAAATTGATGGGGTTCGGCAGGAGGCCGTCACCGTTGTAAGAGGTGATGCCGCGCAGGGCCTTGATGACGGACGATGACGTCGGGCTCTTGCCGGCCAACTGCAGACCCTTGATCATGAGGTCGGCGCCCAACCACGCCTCATATTGCTCGATCGTCGGGAACTGCGACTTCGTGAAGTGGTCGTACTTCTCGAGCGCCGCCTGCATTTGCTCCGTCCCAGCATTGGGGAGCGAGAACGGTCGGAACTCAGAGTCGAAATACATGCCCTGCAGGTACTTCCAGGCGGTGGAGTGGATGGCCGAAGGTTCGTAGCCTGTCGGGAAGACCACCGCCTTGAGGTCGACCCCCGCCTGCTTCAGGGCCGTGGCGAGGGCGAAGTTGGAGTTGTCGTCCATGCCGGCGTACACCGCGTTAACGTGCGCGGCCTTGGCCGTCAAGGCTTCGGGCCCGTAGGCGACACTGCCGAAGGGAACGGAGGTGTCGAGCACGCCCTGCTTGCCCCCGGCATGGATCACGGAAAGGCCGGTGCCGATGGCCGATCGGCTCGACGAAGGAGAGATCCCGTAGCCGTACGACGCCACGTTGTTCCCGCCATGACTGACGAGAAATTGGCCGAGGTTGGTGTTCACCGGATACTTCGGGTCGATACTCCCGGTGTCGGCGGCGAACATGTTGGTATAGGGCTGCTGGCCCCACTCCGGACCGTCCTGGGACGAGCCGGTGACAGGCACCCCGGCCTGGTTGGGGAATTTTGCGCCGGTGAAGAACAGGGCGCTGACCGAGACCAGGCCGATGGCACCCTTGGACAATGCGCTTTGGATCGCCGTGGGGGCGACAGACGGGCTGGTCTGGTCATCCGCCACGATGCCGACGATCTTGTGACCGTTGACGCCACCCGCGGCGTTCTGGAGATCGATCCTCGCTTGGAAGATCCCTTGGACACCTTGGTATTCGGGCGCCGCTTCCCCGGTGCACGAGCACACCATGGCGATCGTGATCGGTGCCGCAGCGGCTGAGGTCACCGACGCGGTCGCGAGCCCGACGGCCGCAAGGGTGCCGAGGACCGTGGTGAACGAAAGAACGAACCGGATCAGCCTGCCTGAACCCCGTGCCCGACTTCCCCGTGACGAACGAGCCATGTGTCCCCCCTTGTTTTCCAACGCCTGACGATGGGCGACGCTGGCGGGCACACAGGTCATGTGGTGCCTGGCATGGCAACGTAGCCCGCTCCGGGGAAATTGTCCTGGCGGCTTCCATAAGAAGTTCGAACAGTCGAGCGTTCGAACGCCCGAACCACCGACCCACCCGAGGGACGTCATCGACGTCAACGTCAACGTCATGGCGGCCCCACATCGGGTAGCTTCTCGGTGTGTACCAGCTTCGCTTCTCGATGCGAACCCCCGACGAGGGCCGGTCACCGGCCGAGGAGGCCGCAGCGCGGACAGCGGCCTATCGGGCGGCGATCGAGATGGTGGCCTGGGGCGAACACCACGGCAACGTGGCCGCGGTCATCTCCGAGCATCACTCTTCCCCCGACGGGTACATACCGTCACCGCTGATTCTCGCGTCGGCCATGGCCGCCCGGACCGAATCCACCATCATTGTCGTGGCCGCGCTCCTCGGTCTTCTGTACGACCCGATCCGTCTGGCCGAGGACCTGGCCGTGCTGGACCACGTGAGTGCGGGACGGGTGATGTGCGTGATCGGGATGGGTTACCGCGACGAGGAGTACCAGCTCTTCGGCGTGGACCCCGGGACCCGGGCCCAGCAGATGGAGGAATTGCTCGTCACCTTGAAGCGGGCGTGGACGGGTGAGCCGTTCGTTGACGCCACCCGCGGGACGATCCAGGTCACGCCCGCTCCGGCAACGTCCGGCGGGCCCGCCCTGGCCTACGGGGGCCACACGCCAGCCGCAGCACGGAGAGCGGCACGCCACGGCCTCCTGTTCCTGGCCGAGACGGGTGGGGACCACCTGCGTCAGGCCTACGAGGAAGAAGCCACGAACGCGCACGTGGAAGCGCCGGGTTGTCAGCTCACGGCTCCCGGGGCCGCCACGACGGCGTTTGTCGCGGATGACCTCGACGCGGCGTGGGCCGAGCTCGGTCCACGGATGCTGAACGAAATTCGCCTCTACCGCGCGTGGAACCAAGCCGCAGGCAAGCGTGGTATCGCCTCGCTGTCCGAGGCCGACAATGTCGACGATCTGCGCTCTGAACAGGGTGGCTACCGGATCTACACCCCAGCCCAGGCCGCAGAGCTCGCGGGATCAGGACAGGTGCTCTCCCTCGAGCCCCTGTGCGGTGGCCTGCCACCCGACCGCGCGTGGCACTACCTGCGGGCAGCAGCCGCTGCCGTGGCGCCAGCGTCTTGATGCCTTGCGGCCGCTTCCCTGCCCGTCAGGGACCGGCGTTGCCAGGGCTGTCCGTCGTTGTCCCGGTCAGCCTTCTCAGCTGAAGTCGAGTGCCGGCTGGCGGGGCACAGCCGCCACCGAGGGGATGCTGGCGCTCGCCCCGGTGCGCAGGATGGCGTCCACCAGGCCGATCAGCACGTCGACCTCCATGAGCGTGCCCGAGAGGAGGCCGCGGGACTGCCAGACCGGGTACAGCTTGGTGAGCAACTCGACGTCCCAGCCGTCCATGAAGTGCGACTGGGCCGCGCCCTCGCCCCCGCCGCAGTCGCCGACGACGACGCGGGTGAACCCGACGTTCGGGTGCTCGCTGCGCCACGCTTCGATGAGCTTGTCGAGGGCCGCCTTGGTCACGTTGTACGCCGCCAGCCCCGGCCAGGGCGGTGTCATCGACGCGCTGATCGAGGAGAGGTACGCGACCGCGCCGCCGCTCTCCTCGAGATGGGGGAGCGCGGCGGCGGTGAACGTGTTCGCCCCGACGACGTTGGTGCCGAACAGTCGGTGCCATGTCTCGGCGTCGAGGTCCTCGACGCGGCTGAGGGCACCGACACCACTGGCGTAGACGACGCCGTCGATCCCGCCGAGTGCGCTGACCGCCTCGGCCACTGCGGCACGGCATGAAGCGGGGTCAGTCACGTCGCAGACAATGGCCAGCGCCTCCGGCCCGGCCTCTGCTGCGGCGTCGGCCAGGAGGTCCTGCCGGCGTGCCATCAATGCGACCTTCGCCCCCCGCTGGGCCAGGCCGATGCCGATGCAGCGGCCCAGGCCCGTGGATGCCCCAACCACCACCGTCCTCATGCGGGGGTCACGCCGATTGGGCTCAGATTGATCGATGGCACGGATTCCTCCTGGACTGATAGTGAATTCGACGTCGATGATAGTCACTGACCACCACCCCTGGACGAGCCACTCGGCCCGGACGGCCTGAGCCTTCCACGCCGCCCCGGCTCCTGCTGTTCTGCCACCGGTTCAGCCAGGTCCCACGCAGTAGCGTTGGCTGTCGGTGGCGCACCGGGGGACCGTCCCGCGCGGGCCCCCTGGAGGTCTCCTGATGGACGACATGGAAGCGATCAGGCAGCTCAAGGCCAGGTACTGCCGCACCATGGACACCAAGGATTGGTCGGGAATGCGCCAGGTGTTCACCGACGACGTGACCATGGACACCGTGGAGTCCGGTGGCAGTGTCATGACCGGTGCCGACGATTTCCTCGCATTCCTGGTCGGGACGATCGGCGAGGTGCTCACCGTCCATCAGTGCCACACGCCCGAAATCGAGATCACATCTCCGACGACGGCGAAGGGCATCTGGGCCATGGAGGACATGCTCCGGTTCCCCGACGGCTCGGAGCTGCACGGCTACGGCCACTACCACGAAACCTATGTGGCGCAGGACGGCGTGTGGCGCATCAGCTCCTCGACGTTGACGCGGCTCCGGATGGACTTCACCACGCCTCCGCCATCCTGAGGCGATGGATCTTGCCGAGCTCCTCGCCCTGCCCGGCGTGGAAGAGGAGTGCATCCTGCGTTCGAGGATCGGCTTCATGGCGCTGCACGGTGGCTCGCAGGATCGAGGCACCGACCAGATCGTGCGCCGGGCCGCGGCGAAAGCGGGAGCGTCCGCGTACGCCATCGTCCAACCAGCCGGTCTCCGCGTCCATCTGACCTCGCGTCGGCACAACCCCGATAACTCGGCCCACCTGCGGGCCTTCTTGCAGCACGTCGGCATCGCCATTTCGGTGCACGGGTTCGGGCGCGACAGCTTCGGCCTGTGGATCGATCCGGCGCGTGGCCTCATCGTCGACGCGTACGGGCCGGCGATGCGCGGCAGCCAGTCGGGACCTCTTCGAGGGATCATCCTGGGCGGACGGAACGCCGATCTCCTTGAGGCGGCGCGCCTGCTCCTCGCCGACCGCTTCGCGGGCTACCACGTGGCCGACGAACGAGTACGGCTCGGCTTTCATCCCGACAATCCGGTCAATCTGCCCTCGGGACAAGGGATCCAGATAGAGCTGCCGCCGGGGTTACGTGGGATCGGCGACTTCGGCGAGCGGCTCGTGCCGCGTCAGGACGGGGTCGTCACCGAGGTGGTCGGCGCACTGGTCGAACTGGCGGACAGGGCCCTCGAGCTCTTGCCGTCGATCCTTCCCTCTGAACAATGAGGTTCGACCGTGTCGAGGGGTGACGTCGTGAAAGACGGTGTTCTTCAGGCGACGCGGATCGGGAGCTTCGCATAGCCCCTCACCGCACTCCCGGTATGGACGATGTCACATCGTTCCCAGTCGACGTCCCACTCCGGAAAGCGGACCAGCGTTTCCTCGAGGGCGATGCGTGCCTCGAGGCGGGCCAGGGGTGCGCCGAGGCAGACGTGCGGACCGAAGCCGAAGGACAGCAGACGTTCGATCTTCCGCCCCACATCAAGGCGGTCGGGATCGCGGAACTGGCGCGGATCGCGTCCGGTAGCCGCCTGAATGAAGATGACGACCCCGCCTTCTGGGACGACCTCCCCGTGCAAGTCGACGTCTCGTTGCGCGACACGGGCCAGACACAGTGCGGGCGGCTCGTAGCGCAGGATCTCCTCAATGGCATTGGGGATGAG
>Ga0182030_10024569_pt1 | contig 11058 bp, 10 predicted proteins | sample 812S3MmetaG_FD_121299 | JGI IMG/M metagenome (GOLD analysis project Ga0182030, IMG submission 121299) | Permafrost microbial communities from Stordalen Mire, Sweden - 812S3M metaG (Illumina Assembly) | ecosystem: Environmental > Terrestrial > Soil > Wetlands > Permafrost | place: Sweden... | reverse complement strand
TCGGTCGCGACCGGCGCCGCGGCCGGCGCGGCCGGCGCGGCCCAGACGCTCTACCGCTGCGGTTGAGTGCGGGACGACCCGGGTGAGGATGTCGTCGGTGACCGTCTCGGGGTGACGCCCATCGGTCCGGACGGTGAGCGTCGCGATCCGGGCGTAGACCGGCAGGCGGCGCTCGTACAGGGCGGCGAGATCCGGCCGGGCCAGCATCGGCCGGCCCGCGTCCGGGCCTACCCGCCGCAGCGCCTGGTCGTAGCCGACCTGGAGGTAGACGACCTCGGCCCCCAGACCGAGCTTGGCCTGGGTCTGCGGATGCTCGGCGGCGCCGCCGCCCAGCGCGATGATCATCTCCGGGCCGTCCAGCAGATCGGCGATCACCTGGTGCTCCAGGGCGCGGAAGGCCGGCTCGCCGTCCTCGGCGAAGATCTGCTGGACCGGGCGGCCCGCGCGCTGCTCGATCACCTGGTCGCTGTCGGCGAACGACAGCTCCAGCCGGGCCGCGAGCAGGCCCCCGATCGTGGTCTTGCCGGCCCCCATGAAGCCGACGAGGACGATCACGGGCCGATCGGCCTTTCTCGCGTCGGCTTGTCCGGGTCGGCCGGCTCGGCGGGCTCTTCCAGGCCGGGCCCGGGATGGCCGGCCGGGTCTTCGGCCGCCAGCTCGGCGATCGCCTGCAGCGCCAGCTGGTAGGAGACCAGGCCGAAGCCGGCCACCGTCCCGTCCGCCACGGCGGCCACCACCGAGGTGTGCCGGAACTCCTCGCGCGCCGCCGGGTTGGAGATGTGCACCTCCACCAGGGGGGCGGTCCGCATGGCCAGGGCGTCCCGCAACGCGTAGGAGTAGTGGGTGAACGCGGCGGGATTGAGCACCACCGGCAGCCGGGCGTCAGCGGCCTCGTGCACCCAGCTGATCAGCTCGCGCTCGTCGTCAGTCTGCCGGACCTCTACGCTCAGCCCCAGCTTGCGGCCAGTCGAGCGGCACAGCTCGGCCAGGTCCTCGAACGAGGTCGAGCCGTAGACCTCCGGTTCCCTGATGCCGAGCCGCCCCAGGTTCGGGCCGTTGAGCACAAGCACCTGCTTTATCACTTGAGCACCTCCTGGTATGCCTGCTGCAGGAGTTCCTCGGACGGGTTGTCAAGAATCGAGGGACGCGCCAGGCCGTCGAGCACCACCAGCCGCAGCCGCGCGCCGCGCGCCTTCTTGTCCACGCCCATGGCCTCCCGCAGCGACGGCCACACGCCTGCCGGGTACGCGGTCGGCAAGCCCACGCTGGCCAGCACGGGCCGGTGCAGCGCGCACGTCTGCTCGTCGAGCCGCCCGGCCAGCCGGGCCAGCTCGGCGACGTACACCATGCCGATGGCGACCGCGTCCCCGTGCCGGAACCGGTACCCCTCCACCCGCTCGATGGCGTGGCCGAGCGTGTGCCCGTAGTTCAGGATTTCCCGCTGGCCTTTTTCGGTGAGGTCGTTGGACACCACCTCGACCTTGACCCGGATCGCGCGCTCGATCAGCTCGCGCGAATGGGTGCCGTGCGGCACGGTGGCGCCCTGCGGGTCTTCGGCGATCCGGTCCAAGATGACCGGGTCGGCGATGAACCCGGCCTTGATGACCTCGGCGAGGCCGCTCACGTAATCGGCCCGCGGCAGCGTCTCCAGCGTGACCAGATCGGCGAGCACCCCGGCGGGCGAATGGAACGCGCCGACCAGGTTCTTGCCTTCGGGAATGTCGATCGCGGTCTTTCCGCCGACCGCGGCGTCCGCCATGGCCAGCAGCGTGGTCGGCACGAGGACCACGCGGACCCCGCGGAGCCAGCTGGCGGCCACGAACCCGGCCAGGTCGGTCGTCGCTCCGCCGCCTATCCCGACGACGCAGTCCGACCGGGTCACGCCGTGCTTGGCGAGCTGGGACCACAGCCGGGCGGCGACGCCAACGGTCTTGGCCGCCTCGCCGTCGGGCACCGGCTCGGCCCGGACACGGAAGCCGGCCGCGGTCAGCGCACCGCACGCGGGCCTGGCGATCTCGCCGAGTCCTTCGGCGTGGATCACCACCACGGTCCTGGCATCCTTCGGCACGAGGCCGGGCAGCTCGCTGAGCACGCCGACGCCGACGACCACCTGGTAAGGCGAACCGCCGTCCGAAGGGCTGACATCGATCCTGGTCGCGGTCACCGCGGTTCCTCCCCGGGTCCGGCGTGGGGTGCCTGGTTGACCGTGATCCTGGCCGCGATCTGGGCCGCGAGCTCGTCCGGGTCCAGCTCGTCGGTGGCCACCGTGACGGTCGCGAGCCGCTGGTAAAGGGGGACGCGCTTGTCCAGCATGGCGCGCAGGCGGCCACGCGGGTTGCCCGGGACCACGACGCGGGGGCGGTCCAGGCCGATCCGCCGCGCCACTGTGCCGAAGCTGGCCGACAGGTAGACCACGGGCAGGCCGGTGAGCAGGTCCGGTACCCCGTCGTCGAGCACCGCGCCGCTGCCGAGCGCGAGCACCGCGCCGGTCTCGCGCAGCGCACTATGCTCACCGAGCGCCTCGGCCACCGCCGCACGCTCGAGCTCGCGGAAGGCCTGTTCGCCGTCCTCGACGAAAATGTCGCCGACGGGCTTGCCCGCGGCGGTAGCGGCATCGGCGTCGGTGTCACGGAACTTCACCCCGAGCAGGTTCGCGAGCAGCGGGCCCACGGCGGACTTGCCCGCGCCGGGCGGCCCGATCAGGACCACCAGGGGCCCGCGGGCGCCCTGGTTTTGCACCGGGGGGGTTCCCGCCTGGGTCAAGCGATCACCAGGGCTTTGAGGTAGCTCTCGGCGTTGCGACGCATCTCCTCTACCGAGTCGCCGCCGAACTTCTCGACCGCGGCCTCGGCCAGCACCAGGGCCACCATGGCCTCGGCCACCACGCCGGCCGCCGGAACCGCGGTCGCGTCGCTGCGCTGGTTGATCGCCTTGGCCGGTTCGCCGGTGCTGGTGTCGATGGTGTCCAGCGCCCGCGGCACGGTCGAGATCGGCTTCATCGCGGCGCGCAGCCGGATGACCTCGCCCGTGCTCATCCCGCCCTCGATGCCGCCCGCGCGGTTGGTGCGGCGTGCGACCCCCGCCGCGGTGGCCTCGATCTCGTCGTGGGCGACCGACCCGCGGCGGCCGGCCGTGGTGAAGCCGTCTCCGACCTCGACCCCCTTGATAGCCTGGATGGACATCAGTGCGCCGGCCAGCCTGCCGTCAAGGCGCCGGTCCCAGTGGGTGAAGCTGCCGAGCCCCGGCGGCAGCCCGAAGGCCAGCACTTCCACCACGCCGCCCAGGGTGTCGCCGTCCTTACGCACCGCGTCGATCTCGGCCACCATCGCGGCGCTGGTCGCCGCGTCGAAGCACCGCACCGGATCGGCGTCGACCGCGGCCGCGTCGTCCGGCCCGGGCATCACCTCATCGGGAGCCCGTACCGGGCCGATCGCCACCACATGAGAGAGGATCTCGATGCCGAGAACCTGGCTGAGCACGCGCCGCGCCACCTCGCCGAGCGCCACCCGCGCGGCCGTCTCCCGGGCGCTGGCCCGCTCCAAGACGGGACGGGCGTCCTCGAAGCCGTACTTCTGCATCCCCGCCAGGTCCGCGTGCCCCGGGCGCGGCCGGGTCAGCGGCGCGTTCCTGGCCAGGCCCTCGAGCTCGCCGGGGGCCACCGGATCGGCGGACATGACCGTCTCCCACTTGGGCCATTCGGTGTTGGCGATCCTGATCGCCAGCGGGCCGCCGAGCGTGCGGCCGTGCCTGACGCCCCCGGTGAGCTCCACGTCGTCCCGCTCGAACGTCATCCGCGCGCCGCGGCCGTAGCCGGCCCGCCTTCTGGCCAGCGCGGCGGCGATGTCCTCGGTGCTGACCCGCACTCCGGCGGGCACGCCCTCGCAGATCGCGACGAGCGCACGCCCGTGCGATTCACCTGCGGTCAGCCAGCGAAACATGGTCATGATCCTATGGGGTATCGGGCGGTGATTCCGGCTGGAGCGACCGGTCGCACCGGGTAACAAGGGTTCAGTCCCGGGCGGTGGCGACGCTGAACTCGATGCCGCGGCGCAGCCGCGGGGCCAGGCGGGCCGCGATGGCGCTCGCGGCCCGGTCCACCACCGGTTCCCAGTCACGGACGGCCAGCGACAGGCTGATCGCGAGATCGGTCCCGTCCGCGCTGCCGGCGGCCAGGCTGAAGCCGGCTATCGCTGGTTCCGCCGCGACCACCGCCTCGACCTCGGCGCGTACGTCAAGATCCTCCTGCGATGGCGGCACCGGCTGGCCGGCCGCGAGCGCCGCAAGCCGGGCGCCTTCGACCGCGAGCGGCACGGGTCCGGCCACGTCGATGACGACCGCGCATCCGTCCGCGACGGCGGCGCGCCACACCCGGTCCGCTTCGGCCGGCACTGGCCGCGCGTTCGGCCGCCACCGGGTCAGCGCGTCCAGGCTGGTGAAGGCGAGCACCGCGGGCCTGCCGTCCCGGCCGATCAGCGTGGGCAGCACCATCTCGCTGTTCTTGTCCCCCTGGCCGGGCGACGAGCCGTCCGCGAGGACCGCGACCACCGGGACGAGCAGCCGCGCCGCCGACAGCGCGGTGAGGGCCGCCTGCTCACTCCCCTGGGCCGCCAGGTACGCGGCGAGGGCCTGCGCCACGCGGGGATCGGCCGCGCCGTCGTCATCGCGGAACTGCTGCCCGCCGGGATTCAGGTGCCGGGACACGTCACGAACCCTACGCCACGCGTTACCCGTCCGGGCACCACCCATTACCCGTCCGGGCACCACCCAGCGAGAGCCATGGTCTAAAGGTGCCTATGTGACTACTTAAAGTAATGAATTCTCTGAATGCTCAGCTTTGCCGCTAACGGATCTCAGTAACTAGGCACAATCAGTTGAGCAGAGAAAATGGCGAGCGGAAAGGAGCCTGGGTGACCCAGCCTGAGCGACTGCCCGCGATCGCACCAGGCACGCCGATGTGGAAGGCGGTCCCGCCGCGCCTGGTCAGCCCCTACCTGACCGGCCAGCGCTCGGTCCTGGCCGGCTACGTCTACCGCGCCACGGACGTCCGGTTTCACAACCCCGCCGAGGCCTACCTCGCGTTGAGCCTCGGCTGGGAGGACTCGGAGTTCACGCCGACCATGACCGAGCTCCACCTGGTCTGCTGGCTCGCCCGGCCGATCGACGGCTATATCGAAGCCGCGGGCCATGGCGTCCCGGAGTTCTACCTGGAGCCCATCGCGATCCCGGTCGGAGCCGGGATGTGCCGGCTCGGCCGGGACGGAGACCAGCTCGTGGCCCGCTATGACGGCCTGGCCTGGCAGCGGACGGAGCCGTAGGCCATGCAATACCGGCTGATGGCCACCTACCTCGGTGTCCCCTACCACGCTGGCCTGGGTCCCGACGGCACCGACGTGATGCTGTTCTCGCCGGGACCGCCGCCGGAGGAACTCGGCTTCGCGGCCGCGGCCGGGCACTGGCGCAAGCAGGTCAGCGTCTCCGATCTGTCGGCACTCTGGCAGTCCCGGCTGGTCGGTGAGTACCGCAGCGAGCCCTGCCTGGTGCTCGACGACCTCGGCGACCGGCTGCACCTTGCCTACCTGGGCCGGGACGCGACGCGGGCCAGGCAGCTCGGTTACTGGGAAATCGACCGGGAGGTCTTCGAGGTCGTGGTGGCGCGCGAAGACGTCGCCGGCCTGGCCGAGGAACGCGTGGAGTTCCCGCTGGCCTCAGCCACGTTCCCGTCGTCAAGCTCAGCCCCGCAGCCTGGCTTGGGCTCGCTGCCCGGCGTGTTCAGGCCAGCCCCCGCGTTCCCGCCGCCCGGACCGCCGCCGGGCCCCGAACCCGACACGTTGATCCAAGGACGTCTGGACGCCCAGGGACACCTCGTCACCCAGGCCGCGGCCGAGTCCACCGGACCGGAGCCCCGGCGAGAGCCCGCGGAGGCGGCCCCGGCAGGGCCCGGCGGGTACCCCGCGGATCACGAGCCCCGCACCACGGACCAGGCGGCCGCCTGGCACGGCTCGCCCGCGCCCGGACCCTGGGCCCGGCCCGCGCCCGCGCCCGAAGTGCGTCCGGATCCCCGGCCCGAGGCCCAGCCTGAATCCCGGCCAGGCAATGGTCCGCCGCCGGGACGGCGCACCGCGCGCAGGGACCGGATCTCGTCTCAGTCGGTTTTTGCCGAGCTACTCAGCCTGGCCGGCATTCCGCAGACCGCTTACGCGGTCGATGGCGAGGTTCCGGGCGCCATGTGCCTTGTCAAGGCAGATAGCGGCTTCGAGGTGTTCAGCTGCACCGAGGACGCCCGGCTCGAGGTGCATTTCTTCGAAGACGAAGAAGCGGCCTACTTCTACCTGTTCGGCGTCTTGGCGGCCGAAGCGATCCACAGCCACCAGCTGGGTCCTACTAGGCCAAACGACGACGTCAACGGGTCCCGCGGGGCGGCCTTCGACGCAGCCGCCGCGGGCGCCAGGGAAAACGTTTCGAAGTACTTACGGAGCGGGAAACCAGCCAAATCCCCATCTCGTCCGGCTATGGTGAATTAGCCGACGGGGCTGACGGTCCCCCGCTCCCCAAGCAGCCCCGTCGGCCTCCTGAATCACAGATTGACAAATGGGATTCGGTATATCACAAAAAGAATACCTTTCTCATTACTAACTAAACGTCATCCGTTTTCACGGCAGACTCCAAGGTCCCGATATCCTCGACCTTCGCGGTCGGCAGCTGGTCATCAGCGCCCTGTATTCCGCCGCGGCCCGCAAGTACTGTGGCGTACGTGACTGGTTCACCTGGCTCACCACCTCAGGCTGGCACGCCGACCCCGGCTGGCACGCCGACCCCGGCTGGCACGCCGACCCCGGCTGACACGCCGGCCGTGGCGGCCGCCGGGGTGGCCAGCCTGGCGGTCCGCGACCTGGTGCGCGGCGCTGGTCGGCCTGGCCGGGTCCTGGCGGCCCTGCCGCACGCCCTGTACCTGGAGTTCGCCGATGTCGTTCCCGAGCCGCGCGTGATCGCCATTTCTCCGCCGGACGCCATCAAGCTGCCGAACGCGATCATCACCAGCCCCTGGGAGGCCCTTCCCGCCGTCGATTCCGGGCCGTGCTGGGCGGGCGGGGACCGGGTGACGGCGTGCGGGCTGGACATCCGGATCGTCCGCTGGTGGGATCCGTCCCCGGTGTTCGGGCCGCTGTCCCGGGCCAGGCTCGATCATGGCCACGGTGTGCTGGCCAGGTTCTGCGCGGCGGCTGAGCAGGCGCCGGGTCTGTCCGGCCAGGACGGGCCGGCTCAGCTGGCGGCCTGCTGCGCGAACGGCGACCTGGCCGGCGCCGTCGAGGCGGCCGAGCACCTGGTGGGTCTGGGTCCCGGCCTGATACCGAGCGGTGACAGCATGGTCAGCGGCGTCCTGCTCGCGCTCAGGCTGCTCGGCGGCGCCATCTCGGGCGGAACGCGGGCGGTGTGGCTGGCGAACTGGCTCAGCGCGTCGGCGACCTGCTACGCGGCGCAGCGGACCACGCCGCTGGGCGCGTCGTTGCTGCACTGCGCGGCTAACGGCCAGGCCGCGGCCGAGGTATCCGCCGTGCTGCTCGGCATGGCGGGCCAGGAACCGCTGGAACCCCCGGCGGCCAAGCTGCTCGCGGCGGTCCAGGGGGCCGACCTTGCCTGGGGCCTGGTGGCCGGCTGCCGGGCGGCACTGCTGCTGTCCGTATCCTTAGGCCGTGATCGTTCCGCTTACTGGTCTGCAGTACCAGATTGAAGCCGGCCCCTACCGCGCCACCGTGACCGAGCTGGGTGCGGGGCTGCGCGAGCTGTCCTGCCACGGCCAGCCGGTGATCGCCGGCTACGACCCCGACGAGCTGCCGCCCGCAGGCGCGGGCCAGCTGCTCGCGCCCTGGCCGAACAGGATCGACGGCGGGCGTTATGTCTTCGATGGCACCGAGCAGCACCTGGCCCTCACCGAACCCGCCCGGGGGAACGCGATCCACGGCCTGACCCGCTGGACGTCGTGGACCGTCGTCAGCCACGACGCCAGTGCCGTGCTGCTGCGCTGCGCCCCGCACGGCCAGCAGGGTTATCCGTTCTGCCTGGAAATCGAGGCCGAATACCGCCTCGATCCCGGTACCGGGCTGCACGTCGCCATCACCGCCCGCAACCGCGGCAGCCACAAGGCGCCCTACGGCATCGGCTCGCATCCCTACCTGGCCGTCGCCGCGCCCTTGGTCGACGACTGCGAGCTGACGCTGCCCGCCGAATCCTGGCTGCCCATGGACGATCGCGGCATCCCGTCGGGCCCTCCGGCGCCCGTCGAAGGCACGCCGTACGACTTCCGCCAGCCGCGCACGATCGGCACCACCCAGCTTGACCACGCTCTGACCGGGCTGAGCCGCGACGACGCGGGCCGGGCCTGGGCGCGCCTGGCCACCGGCGCCGGGACCCAGGCGGGTCTGTGGGCCGGCCCGGGCTACCGATGGCTGCAGGTGTTCACCGGCGACCCGCTCGGCCCTGACCGCCGCCGCAAGGCAGTGGCCATCGAGCCCATGACCTGCCCGCCGAACGCCTTCGTGACAGGTGATGACCTGCTGGTCATCGACCCAGGCCAGGCCGTCACCCATACCTGGGGCATCGAAGTCGGCCCGGTTAAATTCTAATTTTCCGAACGGCCAGTGGCCCCAGCTGACTGGCCCGGCGCGACGTTTATCGTGGACCGTTACTTTCTGATACTGGAGGCAGCGGTCCACGGTAACGAGCGGCGACCCGGGCCAGGTCGGCGGCCGTGTCGATGTCATCCGGGCTGCCGGTGTCCCCGCACTCGACGAGCGTGACGAGATCTGACCTAGCGCGCAGGAACGCCCGGGCTCCCTGGTCGCCGGTGGCGGTCGCGATCACCTCGGGCCAGTGCTGGCGGGCGAGCAGGACAGGATTACGGGGCTTGCCGTCGTACGCGGCCACCGCCACGCTGGCTCCGCCGCGGTAGGCCCCGATCAGGCGCGCGACCGCGTCCGCCCCCACCAGGGGCTGGTCCGCCAGCGCGACCACCACGGCCTCTACGTCCGCCGGAAGCACCGTCCCGGACGGGTCCTGCCTTGTTTCCGCGTCGGTGAGGGCACGTAGGGCGGCCCGCAGGGATGAACCCATGCCGGTGCGCCAGTGCTCGTTGTAGACGGTAACGGTCCGGTCCAGCTTCACCTGCGCCGCCCCGGTGACGACAAGGATCGGGTCCGCGCCGCCCGCCCGCAGCAAGGTAACGCCGCGCTCCGCGAGGGTCTGCCCGGCCAGCTCGACGAGCGCCTTGGGCTGGCCGAACCTGGAGCCTTGCCCGGCGGCCAGCAGCACCCCCGCCACTGTCATGCGCACGGCCCCCAAGCGTACGCGCCCACCCGGACAGCATCCATCCCGGATCGGGAGCGATGGCATAATGCCCGGCCAGGACCGGCGTCAGTCAGCTCGCCCAGCGGCGCCGGCTAGGTGACGGCACGTTCCTTAAAACGGCTTTAAGTTTATGTATGCGTATGCCTCGTTGACCGAGGATGTAATACGCCGTGTTACGACAACGGTATGCCGAATATCCGGTTCACCATCTCGACGGCCTCGGGACGCCCAAGCCGCGATCAGGACGCACGCTGAGGCGGCAGACGGTTGCGACCTGGACCGCTCAGGGGACGACGAACTGCTCCGGGCCGGTCCCCGGCGGCGACGTGATCTACGACTCGCCGGACGATAAGCTTCCCGCCGTGCCGGACCTGCTGAATAACGGGAGCGGCAACACCTTCCCCTCGTTCGATGAGGGCGGCTCGATCTACCCGGGCGGCATTGACAAAAACCCGGCCTTGATCATGAACCTGAGTCCGCACCCGCAGTCGGGTCTGAACCCGGCGACGTACCCGGTCGACCCGAAGACCTGCAAGCCGATTCAGCCGTGGGACTACGTGGGGGTCAACACGATCTTCCAGGTGATCCACAACGCCGGCCTGCGAACGGCCTTCGCTGAGAAGCACGCGATCTACACGTCGTTCAACGGCCCGGGCTCGAACGGCATGAGCATCGACGACTTCTTCGGGCCGGAGATCGACTCGCAAGCGGTCGAGCCGAACGGCGTGCCGTACCCGGTCGACGACTCGTGGACGGCCGACAACGCCGCGACCAAGCAGTACGACTCCTACAAGGTCCAGGCGGTCATCAACTGGATCAACGGCTACGAGCACTCCGGCAAAGGCCCGAAGGTCGGCACGCCGGCGATCTACGGGATGAACTTCCAGACGGTCTCGACCGCCGAGAAGCTGAAGAGCTCCCCGGCGGTGCTGATTGGCCCGAACGCGCAGGGCAAATACACCGAGGGGCCGTCGCTGGCCGGCGGGTACGTGACCGTGAACGGCCAGCAGGTGCCGGGCCCGCTCCTTCAGAGCGCGCTCAGCTACGTCAACGACGCCCTGCAGCGGATGGCCGGCACAATCCAGGCCGACGGCGAGGCCGACTCGACGGCGATCATCCTGACGGCCAAGCACGGCCAGTCGCCGCAGAACAACAGCCAGCTGCAGCGGATCAACGACGCCCCGATCATTGCCGGCGTCGACGCCGCCTGGGCCGCGAAGCATCCGGGCAGCCCGACGCTGGTCGTCCAGGAGGCCGACGACGACGGACTGCTGTGGTGGCTGTCAGACCGTTCGCAGGCGGCGACCGACTTCGTCAAGAACTACCTGTGGACGCATACCGCCCCGGCGGTCAACTACGCCGGCCAGACGATCACCGTCCAGCACTCCGGCCTGCGGGAGATCTACGCCGGCCACCAGGCCGCGCGCTTCTTCGGCGTGTCGTACTCCGACCCGCACCACCCGGACGTGTTCGCGATCTCGCAGGTCGGCACGATCTACACGACCGGCAAGAAGATCGCCGAGCACGGCGGCGACAACCCGGCCGACCGGGACGTTCCGCTCGTCGTCTATGCGCCGGGCACCGTCCAGCCTCGCCAGTCAGGCCGCCCGGTGGAAACGACCCAGGTCGCTCCGACGATCTTGAAGCTGCTAGGACTCTCTCCGAGCTCGCTTCAGGCCGTCCAGCGAGAGGGCACGCAAGTCCTACCCGGCCTTG
>Ga0182030_10024568_pt1 | contig 11058 bp, 12 predicted proteins | sample 812S3MmetaG_FD_121299 | JGI IMG/M metagenome (GOLD analysis project Ga0182030, IMG submission 121299) | Permafrost microbial communities from Stordalen Mire, Sweden - 812S3M metaG (Illumina Assembly) | ecosystem: Environmental > Terrestrial > Soil > Wetlands > Permafrost | place: Sweden... | reverse complement strand
GTGGACAGGGTTTGCGTTGGGGGTTTGCTTTTGCACCAAGCGCAGGAGGGTGTTTTCCATGAAGCCGCCGCCGGGGAGGGTGGGCAGCCCGCTGGGTTTGTTGACGGCCAACAGATGGGGGTCATTAAACAGGACTTCGAAGTGCTGAGGGGAGTCTGGTTCGATCCAGGGTGGACGGTTCCAGACAAGGGTTTGGCCTGAAGTGACCGATTCGCTTCCGGCGGCGCTGACGCCGTTGAGGGTGACTTCGCCGTTGTTCAGGTTTTGTTGCCAGGCTTGTGGGGTTGAGTGGGGGTAAAGGCTTGCCAAGTGGGAGAGCAGGGTTTGTCCATGGTGTTTGCTGCTGATGATTGTGGTGTAGGCATAGCCCCGGTTGAGCATGTAGTTTGAGTGTAATCTATGGCATCTGCGGCAGGAGTTGCTGGGGTTCGAGCGACACTGGATTTAGGCAGCAAGAGCTCTCTAAATGCGTCCAGTGTGGGGAGCCAGATTCCGCGCGGATCACGGGCAATCCGGACGCGACTAGCGCAACATCGTCGCGCGGCAAGGAGCAGCTGACGATGGCGACTGGATCGACGAAAAAGCGCAAGAGGCGTCCGGTGTCTCTTCCGGACCTAGATCAAGCGAAATCAGCCGTTCTAAACACCTTGAGTTCGGCGGACGCGCAGCGTGGATAGCGACACGCGATCGACGGATTCGTCGAGTGGTACTGCTCCGAGCCAAAGGTGGATTAGCTTCGGCGAGGGAGTCCCTTTGCCGAGGCCTCGGATCCAGGTGGTTCACGGAACGGTTCCACAGAAACGCGCTCGTAACACACTTCCAGCACGGTCAGGTATTCTGTACCGCCCGGCGCTTGGAGAACTACGCTGTCGCCCGCTGCCGACTTCATCAACGCGCGCCCCAGAGGCGACACCCAACTGATGTGGTTGCGGTTGAGATCGATCTCGTCGACGCCTACAATGCTGACCACTCGCTCGGCTCCCGCGGCATTGGCATAGCGCACGGTCGCTCCGAAGAATGCCCTCGTCTTCGCCTGCCCCGCTCTTGAAGATTCCGGGTCCACTACTTCCGCGGCTTCGATTCGCTTCGTAAGAAAGCGAATCCGCCCATCGATCTGCCGCAGCCGCCGCTTGCCGTACTGATAGTCGGCGTTTTCACTGCGATCGCCGTTGCTGGCAGCCCACGCCACCACCTCCACGACGGCCGGGCGTTCCCGGGTGAGCAGAAACCGGTGCTCATCTTTGAGGCGCTGCAGCCCGCTCGGAGTTATGTAGTTCTTGCCGTGCGTCGCGGGCTCGTTCCCTTGTGGTTTTCTCGTAAACCCTTTTCGCATCTCGTAGTTGTTCCTGGTGGGTGCCCAATTGAACGCGGATGAACGCCGATACAAAACACTGTAGGTCATCCGCTTTCACGGGAGTTCATCTGCGGCCCTAACTGATTTTTTCACGTTTTTCAGTCCTTAGCGATCCTATCCATCATCTCGGACAGGTGCCGGCGAAGGCATGCTTGGAGTTCAGTATGATAAGCCGGCTTGTGTGAATCGATGCCAGAAATTCCCGGATCACGGGGGACACGTCAACTGAGTCGGTAAGCGCACCATCATGTAGCGGTCAAGGAGGACCGCGAATGATGTCGCGCAAGCGTTCCTCACAACGTTTCTATGTCTAGAATCTGCCAACGCTCGATGACATGGAAGAATGCCCTGATCGCAGATGCACGGAGACGCGCATCGCCTGCTTTCGATGAGAGATCGGCGAATGACGGAACTGAATAGCGAGTTGCCGGATCACTCCGTAGGCGGGATGATACTCTCGCCGAAGTTGGATTGCTTCCGGATTGCCGACCGTCCGCCCGGAACCCAGAAAATCGAGTGCTAAGTCGCCACGACAGCTCCGCGTGCAGGCACAGGTTGCCTGCACACGCATACTCAGCAACTTCTCCACTTCGGCTGAATCACATTATTCAGCAAATACTCGGCTTGCTTCAGGTCACGTCCACCGCGCGCGTAAAGATCCAAATAGGTTTGGATTGGCGAGACGACCAGCGCCGTGCCGACCGGCTTCGAATACATGAACACACCGGCATCGTAGGGCGTGATGAAACGAAGCTTAGGTCCAGTATTCGGCCGCGATTTGAGATCACGAAGCTCAGCTCCGAGCTGGCCATTCGAGACAAAAATATCAACCAAGTCGATATCGACGAACGGGGCATCGGAAGCTGCCGCAATCGCCCCGCTGAACGCATATGCTCCCTGAATCGTGCGCCCGATCCCATCCGCGATGTCGGCCAAGTCACTTCCGAACGGGTTACCGGTCTGAAAAGAACTCCGCAGACGCCAGCGGTATCGTTCTATATACTTCTCTCCCCACTGCTGGAGAAGGCGGCCTGGTTCGGCAACGATCACGGCGGTTCCACGCCGACGTACCCCAAGCTGCTCCTCCAGGCTGGCCACCGCTTTAGAGACGGATCCGAGGCTGATCCCGAAATCAACCGCCGAATTCGGGAACCGCTCACTGAATCGTGTGCTCTCGGCCTCAAGTTCGCGGACAATCTCGGTAACCGTCCATGTTTTCGGATTTTCTAGCAGCACGCGGAGAACTCGCGAAAACCGTCCAGAGAACACATTCGCGCTTCGCACGTTTTCAGTTGTTGCACCCGACCGGCTGCTCGCGCGCATACCGCTGCGCTGCAGGGTGAACTTCCCCGGAACATTGATGAACACGTTGCCCGCCAAATCCAGGAAATCAATTCCATTCTGAATACAGAATGCTTGGGCCTGGGGCGACAGCACCGGTGCAAGCACGGCAACTGAGATGTCCGCACGCAATAATTTCAGTCTCCGAATCCAAGGGCCGATCTCTTCGAGAAGCCGGGGAGAGAAGGACGCTTTGATTTCTCCCAGGACCTGCACCTGATTTGGGCCAGAACGAAGCTCGAAGCTGATGTCAAAGGGCTGCTCAGGCTGCTCGCATACATTTCGAATAGACACTCCCGGCAGCCCTTTGACGGGGGCCTGGCTGCGCAGTGCCTCGCCTACGATACGCTCTGTCGGGTTGAGGATAGGAGCATCCATGGGCTTAGTTTCTCAATTGGGAATATAGGTGTAAAGGAAATATTTCCTATATAAATACATTCTCAATTGGGAAAGTATTTGCCTGAGATGCATTCGGGTACGCCGCAAGGAGCGTAGCTGGAACCATCCAAGTCAAGTTGCGAGAATAAGTTAACTGGTCGAGCCGCGACTGCCGAAGCTATTGCGAGCTGATTGTGGACGACGGCAGATGGACGAGCGTGCAGGCGCGGTGGAGTTTGGCAAACAGGCGGCCTCAGCGGCGATCCATGAAGAACTCGATGCGGCCCCAACCATGTGGCCCCAGTCTGTCTTAATACTTTCCTTCAACTCTTCGCACGCGATTTAGTTTTCGCCTTCTTCATTGACCACCGTACCCGTTCCGCGATGAATTCCGCGAACGGCTCGATTTCCATGTCGATGCTCGCGCGATCCAGCGCCGCCAGGTAGGCGTTACGATGCTCAACCCGGATGACCGTCCACGGATACCCACCCGAGGCCAGCATCGCATTCATCACAAACCGAGCCATCCGGCCGTTGCCGTCCGGATAAGGATGGACATAGCCGAACAACCAATGCCCCAGCACGGCGCGGACGCCGGGCTCCGGTTCATGCTCCAGCAGATCGAACAGCGCCGGCATGGCATCGCGCACCGACTCCGATCGCGGCGGTACGTACCGCGACGTGCGCAGATAGACCGCGTCATTCCGGTAACCCGCAAGCGCCCCGGCCTTGATTAGGCCCGCCTCCACACATGGCTGGAACAATTCGCGGTACCACTCCTTGTGAGCCGCGCGCACAAGGCCGCCGGGGTTGCCGCCTGCAATCACTTCGCTTACCGTATCCTTCACCTTCTGGAAAGCCTGCCAGTAACCGCGCGCCGCCAGTGCATCTCGGCTCTGGCGGTCGTCGTCGTGATGACCGGGATCCCAGTCTCCGCGCTGCACTCTTTCAATGAGCGCAGGCGTTACGCTGTACCCCTCGATCGACAACGAGTGGTAGGCGTCGCTCTTATATATGTCGTCCACGAAACGCAGATACTCTTTCCTGTTTCGCGGGAGGCCCGGCGATTTGGGAAATGTCTCGGCGACTATTTCCCGCATCGAGTCCCACATCGCCTGCATGCGCCCTACGATGGGCGCGGCGGCGGCGGGCAAAACGCTGACCGACTGCTCCGGTGCGAACGGATCACGTTCGCGCACGTCGTATCCTGCGGATTTCATCGTTTTGACAATCTCGTTCGCGAACTGCGGACGACCGATGCGGCGGAACGCTCCGGCAAGCTGTCCTGCTTTTGACGAGCGGCCGCCGTCCAGAAGGTGCTGCAGCACGTCCGACGCGTCCCGAATACCCGCCAGAACGACCTGTGTCTCGATGGGATTCCGGGCGAAGAAGGACTCTGGAGCCTTCACCAGTGCCGCCGCCGGAGAATACAGTCTCAGCCCGTCTTTGACCGAAACATCAGCCGCTGACGGCACCTCCGGCTGTTTAAGGTCATAAAGCGAAGTGCCGAAAAGCAGGTTCATCGTGTGGTTTGTGCCCTTCGGGCTGTAGACCACCATCTGCTTCGGAATCACGGTGTTCTGCGCATGGAGAAGAAGCGACTGCTCGGGCGACAGGTGCCATGCACCGCCAAAGCGGTCCTGGCAGTAGCTTGCGCAAAATTCCCAGAACGACGCATACCATGGCGTGCTGTCGCCCTCGCGCGCTCCCGGGCTGGAGGCCATCAGCCAACCCTTCATCACCTCCCGAAGAAAGCCGTTGCGAAGCAGCCGCTCCCGGTGCGTGCGGCTCAGCTCCCGCGACCGGAAGATACGCCGCCCGCCCTTCTGAAGCTCCTGTAGCGCGGCGAGCGATTCCGCCAGTTTTTCATTCGGTTTCGGCATTAGATCTCTCGATCATCTTTGCTTAATACAAGCTCATCGTGTTGTGCTGTTACGAGCATATAATGCCGTACATGTACAAGCATATTATGATGGGATGATATAAGCCGGATAATCTGCAAGTAGTTGCAACCTGAGGCTGACATTGTCAAAACCTTTACAGATATTAATAAGTGTATAGGTTTTATTAGAATCAACGTCCGCACCGTCAAATGTCTCGGTGTCATCCTCATGGTCTCAGGATCACCTGCAGACTAACCCACCGCGCTTCCGAGGGTCAGCGCGACGCCACCCTGTCAAGTGTGCAGAGCAACTCTGCCGGGTACGCGAGGCTGCATCTGGACAATGCCAGCTGTTGCCTAAAGGACGTTACGCAGCTTCAGGAATTGATCCAGTAGTTCCGCCCAGGACGGGTACGATCCATAGCACAGCATTCGGCATTGAGCGTCGTACTCGGCTTTGATCGTTGTTGACAGATCCACTGGCGGAAACAACGCATCGCTATTGGCAAAGCTCATCTTGTCTGGATAGAAGTAGCTTCGCTCAAAGTGCTCGCGGCTGATTTTGTCGTAATCAGCTTTGATCGCCGAATATTCCTCACAACGAAGCATTTGGAGAACCTCCTGCTGCCGTGCCAGTTGGAACAGGTCGTAGTAATGACGGGCATAGCTGCCGAGAGGGCGCTGATCGCGCTTGAGCATCTCAACTTTGCCGTGAATCGCGAACATCTTTTCAACGAAAGTCCGTCGAAAGTGGAGCAAGCGCATTGAGAAGGAGCTATCGTCTTCGGCTCCCAGGGACATGCCTTTCTCGTTCAAGAACTCTGCTAGGAATGATCGCAATTCCACGATGGAGGTTGGTTCCCGTCCGCTAGCCGTGCCGGCCTCTACGAGCACGCGGTTGGCGACCTCGCCGGGGCCTCCGAAGTGTTGCTGATAGGAGAAACGGTCGTTTCGTCCGAAGCCGCCAATCGTGTGGCTTTCCTTTTCAGTGAAGGTCAAGGCTGGATGGGCGCCAACTGCGTCGCGCAAGTTCTTCAACTCCCGGTCAATGCCGCGCTTGCCCAGTGGTGGATCAAAAGCGATCGGGTCCAGGAAGATGTCGATATCCTCGGAGAAGCGTTGGATCAGGTTCCAACCCTTCGACAGACTGGTTCCACCCTTGAAGATCACTTTGTCGCCACCTGCGGCTGCGACCACTCGCAAGGCCTCTGTGACGTGGTAGTCCTTCTCGATGATCGCAGGGCGGAGGCCTCTGCCGCGGAAGTGTTCCGCCGCCTGAAGGATTGCTTGCCCGAAATCGGCATGTTCGAACAGCCGCATCTAGCGTTTCTCCTTGGCTTGCCAAGCTCGCGCATTCGGCAACGCACTCAGAACACCAAAATCAAATCTGGAGAATGGGTTCAGCGAAGCTCGCAGCTGGTGTAGACCTTTGGAACCTTTCCCGATCTGCTCGCCAACCGCCCCCAAGATCGCACGGACTCTTGGAGGCTCGGTAGCAGCAACTTTCAGCAGGCGTTCGAATCGACCACCCTCTGCGAGCAGTTCCTTTAGTTTGCCGACAGTTTCCTCAGGCGAAAGCTCGCTGGATCGCCCTGCCTGTCTTAGAAAATCGAGAAGAGCTGTATCGATATCCGTCAGACTGGACCATGCTTCAGGTCTCCTGGTGTGAATCAAGGCATCGCTGCCGACAAGTTTCCGTGGGAGACTGAGGCCGCTCGTGGCAAGTTCCGCCCGCTTTGCCGTCTGTGTGGTAAATCCCAGGAGATTGGCAGCAGCGATTCCAGACGGGAAAACCGTCTTCTTGGTGGAAGCGAGCTTCTGAATTGCGGCTGGATTAGGCCGGCTCTTGCCTAGGACTGTTTGCCGATTCCGATAGTACACGCCCTTGCTAAGTCGCTCGATCACTCCATTGCGGGCTAGGCGAGAGAGAGCCTGCGCGACAGCCGTGAACGGAAAGTCACGAAAATCGTCCAGCCGCCATAGACGCTCGCCGCTGCGTTCAATCCGCTGTCGGATTGACGCCGTGACGGGTCTCTTTCGAGGGGTGGAGTCAGGTTCGGCCATGGAGACAATATCACTCTTGCCCTAGAACATGTCAAGTTTTATAGCAATAAAACATGACTCTTAGTTGGAAATCACGTGTTGTCACACTTCGCTGAATCGAGATTCTCTCGATTCCTTGCAATCGCATCACGTCCCCACTCAGTCACGGCTGATGAGGACATTTCTCTGCCCGCCCGAAGGATCATCCAGCATGTTTGTTGAATTGCTACCGCTGTTATGAAATCCAACGGTGACTCCATCGTTCTAACCATCATGCCGAAGGTCTCCGGGTCAAGTATCCTGATGCAGCGTCAACGCTGGCTTCGCAATGTTGAAGCTGGCCACTGCTTCCGTAATTTGTTGCTTTACAGGGATCGGGAACTTCGCTGCATACTGCAGCAGCTTGCCCCAGTCAAGCCTCTGCAGGTCGAGTTCATCGGTGTTGATTGTGCTACCTTCTTGTCGCCGCAGATAGACCCAATCCAGCAGGGCTTTCTCTGGCTCGGCTATGTTGTATTTGCCGTAACGTGTTCTCTTTTCCTGGAAGCCCCAGGAGAGGTTCTTCGATATCCGGCGGAAGCTTATCGACACAGACTTCGCTCGGAACTCGCCAGGCCGTCCGGGGGTAACGCAGGTTAGAATCGTTGGACTTTGCGTCGAAATGCCTGAGTCCCTCAAGACAGTTTCGAGCGACAGGTATGATTCAGGCCTCAGCGTGTTTATTAGCTCTCGCCCTGAATAATCGGGGACCAGTCGGTTAATGAAAATCTTCTTCCCGAGATGCTCGACAAGACCCCGTTTCTCTTGTCGGCGGAGCGCGTTCCCAACGGCGACTTCAGAGGTGTTTAACTCGCGAGCCAATTCGTCCACCCGGAGGATACCGGAGATCCGTGCCTGATCTGTGATCAACCTGACCCAATCCATCGCTGATTCCCTAAAGCCACTCGGAAAACAATCGCTCGGCGCTGTTCATAACGATAATATACTATTGTTGGTGTATTTAAGATATATAAATTGAGTTCAATACCAAAATACATCATAACCAATGTTTTATTGTACTGGATTGCCAGGAATCACCACCCACGTAGCTCGTGCTTTCGGTCCAAAACCGAAGTCGGCTTGTCTTTGACAAATGGATCGTGCCGATCTGCCTCCCTGGTTGCCCACTCGATCCACGCCTTGTGCTTGGGCTGGCTATCGGCCGGCCAAGTTTGTGCCTTTTCGGCATAAGCGGCGATGAACCGCCGGAGGCGTTCCGCCTCTTCCCAGCCTTTAGACCATTGATCTAATTGCGCCACCTTTGCCTCTTCAGCCTCAATCTGCTTCCGCAGATCCGCCCGCTCTCGCTCGCGCCGTTGTTGCTCCAACTCGCGACGGTTCTTTTCTTCTTCGTCTCGACGTAACACGACAGCGGTCCGCATCAGGCCAGCGACGAAGTCCGGGATTAGCTTTTCAACACGCTGGATTTTCGCGTCGCTCCACTTCTTTCGGAGTGAGTGTGTGGGCCACATCGAAGTGTGAATCATGAGCGCAAGCACTCCCGTCGCTTCGTTAGTGACGAGCTCATCGTAGTCCCACCTGTCGGTCGGGTTGGGCACACGCGGCTTCCGAGTCACAACTCTCCGAACCTCCTCCTCAATTCCAAAAGAGACCCGCCGACCATGGATGAGGGCGGCAGTGCCGCCTTGCTCTGATACGTCAACGCTGAACCCCTGACTTTCCAGCACGGCCAGCACTTGCGACATAACCTGCAAGGCACGGTCCAGCGTACCGGCGCTCACTTTGACGTCAAGTCCTCCAGGTTCTCGGGGGATAAGAATACCTTCGTCAGTCTTGCGGCTCTGGCTTCGTAGGCGGCTGGCAGTGCGCCGAATCAGAACGTGTTCCTTGGCTGGGACCGACGCGTCGATCGGTTTTGGGGCGAGAGCGCCAGACGAAAGCAGCTGGTCAAGTGCGGCAAACTCCGGATCTTTGTTCTGATCAGACACGTTTGCTGCCTTCTCCTCCGCAAACCTTGAGCGGTAGATGACCGGAACCGGATCGAGTTTTGGCAGTGGTGGTTTGCGAGCGCCGCTGTGGCCGTGGGCCAGCTTCGCCCAGTGTCCACGGCCGGGCACTGGAACAGCCAGCTTGCGGCACACTTTACCGAGAGCTACGGAAGATACGCCGTACTCCTCGGCTACCTTCAGCATTGGCCGCTCCCATACCTTCTGGTAAAGTTCCTCGCGATCGTATTTCAAAAGCATGTTGGGCCTCCTGTCATTGGGTGTTGAACAGTGTAGCGGGCTGCTAATGATCTTGGCACTCCCGGATTTGGACCTGGGCAAGCATGCCCCAATATCCGGAGTTAGAATTCACTGCTTGAGGGAGTGCGAGCGACGTGAACGAAATAGCTGTCACCAACGAGGCAAAAGAGCTGCTCAGTTTGTGCCGAACCGGGAGACTGTACGACGTTGAAAAGTGGATTGCCGAAGGCAAACCTCTGGAGATGCCTGTCTCTCGAAATGCGAGGAAGAAAACTCTTCTTGAAGTTGCGGTTGAGACTGGATTTCACAGCCTTGTCGAACTGATTGCAAAACACGACAGCAGCCAGCCATCGAAGAATGCTGCGCTTGAAACGGCGGTTTCACAGAGCAGACTTGACCTCATTGAGTTGCTGGTAGCAAACGGCGCGGAGATCACTTCCATCCCCCTTGCTGACGTTTTGCTCAACTGGGAACCCAAGATCATCCAGTTCTTCCTGAGTCATGGAGCCGATATCGTAACCGGCTCTCCCTTCGCGGTGGCCTTTGGCGCAAAAATCCGAACCGCCCTTCGGCCCTTTCTTGAATTTAGGCGGGCGCATCCCGAACTGGCAGCTGCACTTCAGGAACAGTTGGACCGCGCGCTACGACATTTCTGCGGTAAGGCCGATATGAAATGGATCAGCCTGCTCGTCTGGGCAGGTGGCGACGTGCGTTCGCTCGGTCCCTGCCTGGGCAAGGACTACACCGCCGATACGGAATGTTACACATCGGGGCTGAAAGAGGCTTGCTATTCAGGCAACGTTGATGTGATGAGAAAGCTTAAGCCTGACGCTGGACGAGACGATCTCTCCCAACTGCTTCACTGTGCGGCTGTTTCGGGTAAGAGAGAGGCACTCCATTACCTGTTGGAAATTGGGGCCAATCCAAACCTCAAGCCAAGTGGCGGGTCGTCGGAGTTGGACACTGCCCTGTGGCGTCTAAGCTTTGGACCATCCCGCGACGGCCAGCCAAGATCCAAATACGCTGTCTCTGGCACCCTGGACTGTATCAGCGAACTCTTAGCGCACGGCGCAGTTTGGAATCCGGAGCCATACAATCTGAAATCGCTCCGCAAGACTCTCTTGGAATGTGAGCCGGAGGTGACGATTGAACTGCTGAAATTGTTCCGGAAACACAACGCATGCCCAGCAGAACTTGTGCACAAACTGCTTGGCACGCCGAGAATGAAGGAATATCTCGTGTCGCAGACCTGGCACCTTTCACAACTCGGATTGACTCTCCTGGACAAGGGGAGTCTCAAAGCAACCTCCAGATGCCGGCGAATGTAACTCTCAAGTCCGGTTGCGAGACCAAGTTCACCGGTTGGGTCGTCTACGCGAAGCCACCCTTCGGCGGTCCCGAACATGTCCTGCATTATCTCGCGCGCTATACCCATCGCGTCGCGATCTCCAACCATCGACTCGTCGCCTTCCAGAATGATCGAGTCTCGTTCCGATGGAAGGACTATGCCCACGGCGGCAAGCAGAAGATCATGACCGTTTCCGCCGATGAGTTCCTGCGCCGATTCCTGATCCACATCCTGCCCAAGGGGCTGGTTCGCATCCGCCACTTCGGACTTTTCGCCAACCGCAAGCGCGGAGATGCGCTTGCACGCTGCCGCATTCAACTCGGCGGAGCGACCTGCGCCAGCAACCTCGGTGGTCACTTCAAAACCGGCCACGCATGGACGTCTCAAAACCGGCCACGCTAGATCCAAGACAGGTGTTGTTTTACCTTGCCGAAGTGGTCTTTGGCAAGGTCGGATTCGATCTAGC
>Ga0182030_10024567_pt1 | contig 11058 bp, 4 predicted proteins | sample 812S3MmetaG_FD_121299 | JGI IMG/M metagenome (GOLD analysis project Ga0182030, IMG submission 121299) | Permafrost microbial communities from Stordalen Mire, Sweden - 812S3M metaG (Illumina Assembly) | ecosystem: Environmental > Terrestrial > Soil > Wetlands > Permafrost | place: Sweden... | reverse complement strand
CGCGCGAGCGTAAAGTTATTCAACAAGATTTAGCCAGCGGGCAAATTCGTGTGGCAATCGGCACTCATGCTCTAATTCAAGATGATGTCGAATTTCAAAAATTAGGATTTGTCATTATTGATGAGCAGCATCGATTTGGCGTAAAACAACGAGCGCGTCTGAAAGCGAAAGGAACCAACCCCGAGCTTTTGACAATGACAGCTACGCCAATTCCTCGCACTCTGGCCCTGACGCTGCATGGCGATCTTGACGTCTCTGAAATTGACGAGCTGCCACCAGGGCGCAAGCCGATTGACACCAAATTGATTGGCGCCAGTCAGAAGCGTGAATTGAACAGCTTGATCAAAGAGCAGATTGCGTTTGGCCGGCAGGTCTATATCGTATTTCCCTTGATTGAAGAGTCGGAGAGTCTATCGGCGAAAGCTGCGACAGTCGAGTACGAACGCTTGCGCACGCTCGTGTTTCCTGAAATTAGTATCGGTTTGATGCATGGCAAGCTTAAGGCACAAGAGAAGGACGAGGTCATGGAGGCATTTCGCTCCGGACAGTATAAAATTCTGGTATCAACCACGGTGATTGAAGTCGGCGTTGATGTGCCTAATGCTACAGTCATGGTTATCGAAAATGCCGATCGTTTTGGTCTTGCTCAATTGCATCAGTTGCGCGGACGCGTCGGGCGTGGCGCCGAAAAATCATATTGCTATCTGGTTGCCGACGCACGATCGGAAATGACGCAACAGCGCTTGGGTATCATGACCGAAACCAATGACGGCTTCGTCGTAGCAGAGAAGGATCTCGAACTGCGCGGACCCGGAGAATTTCTGGGCACACGCCAGTCAGGCTTGCCGGAGATGGCGCTTGCCGATATTGTGCAGGATGCCAAAATTCTGGAAACTGCGCGTAAAGTGGCAATCGAAATAGTAAAGGAAGATCCTGAATTGAGCCGCTTTCCACTTTTGAAACAACTACTCGACCTTCAGCGAGTGAGCGAAACTGCAGAGCTGATGTCGTCTGGTTAGCCGATATTTCCCATTTTGGAGCGAGCGTGATGTCGCAAGATTTATCCGAAATGCCAGGTTATATGCCGAAACTGGGCTCGGTGTTTGCAGAACAATACGAAATTGAAAAATTTCTCGGTGCTGGCGGTGTAGGCACAGTTTTCGTTGCCAGGCACCTTTCGATGGATCGGCAAGTTGCTCTAAAGATCTTTTCCAAGCGGGTTTTACAGGACGAAGCTGCCAACCGGCGCTTTCTGCGTGAGCGACAGACCATGGCATTGCTCGAACATCCACATATTGTGCGTGCTCTTGCCGCAGGGATTAGCTCGGATGGTTTAGCCTATATTTCCCAGGAACTTATCTTGGGAGAAAGCCTGGATAAACTGCTCGAACGTGAGCAGCGTCTTGATCCGGTAGCTCATGCTTTGATCTTTCAGGATATCTTTTCTGCACTAATTTTTGCACACAGCAAAGGTGTTATTCATCGAGATCTAAAGCCTTCAAACATAATTGTAGATGAACTTGGGCAGGCAAAACTCGTGGATTTTGGCTTGGCGAAATCGCTAGTTCAAGATGAGGACAAACAACCGGCGCTTACACAAACGGGGATTTCGTTTGGCAGTCCATCTTATATGAGCCCTGAGCAAGCGAAAGGACTCAATACTGATTTTAGAACCGATATTTATTCGTTGGGCGTACTGTTATATCGCTGCCTGGCAGGTAAAGAGCTGTTCGACGGCGAAACATCTATGGAAGTAATGTACAAGCATTTGAACGAAAAGCCTCCATCACTCAGCCCGGATACTTCTGCAAGTTTAAACAGCGTAGAAATCAACAAAGTCTTACTAAGAGCTTTGCAGAAAAATCCGCAAGAGCGGTATCAATCTATTCAAGATTTTTCCGAAGATTTTCTCAAAGCAATTGGAACGAAGGCTTTATGGTCGCAGCGGTTATTTAAGCGCTTAAAGCGTAATATTGGGCTGACGGCTTTGCTTGCCATCATTTGTTCAATTTCCTGCGTTAGCCTGCTTTCAATGATGCGAAAAAGTCATCCACTTGCCTTGCCAACCGTTGTTAAAAACAATACAGATTCTGGCTCCATAAATGATCGTCCGGTCATTTTGCTTCGTGACGCTTTCGTAACCTACAGAAACGCGCGTGAGGGCAAAAATGCTTCGTCCATAAAAGTTCGAGCGAGTTTGTTCGCTCCGTCACTGAGAAAGATTGATCAGGCGGTACATGAATTGGAAATTCACCCCGACGCGTATTTGAGTTTTGCAGCGGCATTCACTAATTCTAGAATTCTCGGCGCCGCAAGACACGAGTTGGATCATTGGGACGAAAAGGATCGAACGAAGCGGCAAGCTGCTTTGGCAAGAGACAATGAATCTGTACTCAAATATGGTCTATCTAAGATCAAACCAAATTGGAAGCTCGAAAAAGCTTTGCTAGAATGCGAACTGGGCGCACTTTATTCAGAGATGCATGAAATAGATAATGCGCGAGAAGTCTTCGAAAATGTCTTGCTCGACTGGAAAACTGAGCCGCCGTCACCCTGTGCTGAAGCGCAAAAATATGCGGGTTCTTTCATTGGAAGTGTGATAGGAGAACCCAATTACTTCAAACTGGGCTCTCTGAATTCGCTCGCCCATATATATGAGGCTGAAGGCAGTATCAAAAAGGCAGAGGCAACTTATAAGAAAACTCTCGAGTACGTGAAGGCTCAGCATCTTAGTCCAGCAGAACCAGACGTTTTTCGAGGGCTTGCAAATTATGCGCTTTTTCTACACAAGCATGCTCAGTTGGCTAAATCGCGGTCTATTTTAGCCGGGCTGAGTCAAACGTTGCACGATTGCAACGATGACCAGTGGCTTCTAAAGGGGCACCAGGTACTTGCAGAAATCTATGAGCAAATGAATATGAAGGATAACGCGGAAAAGGAGGTGAATTTGGCTAAACGCTATGTTAATGCAGCCGGTGAACCACGCGATGCATTTGAAGCGGCGCATCATCGCTACCAAGATACGCTAAAATGAAAAGCTTCAATTTGCCATCTTCTGTCCCGCTTGATTCAGTAAAGACTTTGCCTGTGCCGTAGCATTTCGTTGCCAGGTTGCCTAAGCTGAATGTTCGTGCTTTCAGTTTTGAATAAGAATACCGCAGTTAGTGGTCGCAAAAACGGGCAAATTGTATAGAAGGATAAGCGTAGATGTTTGCGCTCGGAACCTGCCGACGTTTCCCGTTCCTGGAGCGAGTGTCGTGTCTGACCCTGTACCAGAAATACCTGTTTTTTTGCCGAAGGTAGGCTCGGTATTTGCAGAACAATACGAAATTGAAAAATTTCTTGGTGCTGGCGGTGTAGGTACAGTTTTCATCGCCAGGCACCTTACATTGGATCGGCAAGTTGCTCTAAAGATCTTTTCCAAGCGGGTTTTACAGGACGAAGCTGCCCACCGGCGCTTTCTGCGTGAGCGACAGACCATGGCTTCGCTCGACCATCCAAATATCGTGCGTGCTCTTGCTGCTGGAATTAGCTCTGATGGGTTAGCCTATATCTCTCAAGAACTCATTTCAGGTGAGGGCCTGGATAAACTACTTGACCGTGAGCGGCGACTTGACCCGGTGGCTCATGTTTCAATTTTTCAGGATATATTTTCGGCGCTAATCTTTGCGCACGGCAAAGGCATAATACATCGAGATATTAAGCCTTCAAACATAATCGTAAATGAGCTTGGGCAGGCGAAACTAGTGGATTTTGGCTTGGCGAAATCGCTTATTCCAGATGAGGGTAAAGAAACGAATTTGACGCAAACAGGTTTGTTAATAGGCAGTCCAGCTTATATAAGTCCCGAGCAGGCGAAGGGCAGCAGTACTGATCATAGAACCGACATTTATTCGCTTGCTATATTGTTATATCGCTGCTTAGCTGGTAAAGAGCTGTTCTCTGCCGAGACGTCCATGGAAATGATGTATAAGCAATTGAACGAAAAGCCGCCGCCACTGGGCTCAGTTATGTCAGGAAGCTTGAACACCGTAACAATCAACAAGGTATTGTTGAAAGCGTTGCAGAAAAATCCGGAAGCACGATATCAATCTGTTCAAGATTTCTCCGCTGATTTTTTCGAAGCTATCGAAACAAAAACCCTAAAGCCCTGGCGGACATTTAGGCGATGGAAGCGTAATCTCGGACCTACTGCTGTTGTTGCCATCGTTTGTTTGATTCCTTGTGCTTACCTGCTCGCAATTAAACTAAGTCCTCCAGTTGCATCTCCGCATGCTCAGAAGAAAAACGCAGACTTTGGCACTCTGAATGATCGTCCATACAATCTTATTCATGAAGCATTCATGTCTTGCAAAAACGCAGTTGAACTGCCTGACGCTTCCTCTCAAAAGGTTCGAGAAATGCTGTTCAGTCCGGCGCGGACGAAAGTTGACCAGGCGTTGCGTTCGCTTGAGATTCATCCGGACCCTTATTTGATTTATGCAGCAGCGTTGACGAAATCATGCATTCTTTCTTTGGCAGAGGCAGAATTAGGTTATCTGGAAATAAAGGAGCGAAAGCAAGAGCAAGCTGTCCTGAGAAATGATAACGAAGCTACTCTGAAATTTGCTCTAGCGAAGGTCCAGCCAAATTGGACGCTTGAAAAAGCCCTGCTTGAGCGCGAACTCGGTATTTGTTACCTTGAAGGACAGCATAATGTAGAGGCGCGAAAGGCTTATGAACTTGCTTTAGTCAACTGGAAAATCCGGCCTCCTTCGCCATGTGCAGAGTCACAAGTATACGCAGACAGCTTTATTGAAAAATTGCAACCAAGTTTCAGCCTCGTGATACCGAGCTGTCTAGGGGGGATTGCTGTTAGCTATGAGGCTGAAGGCAATAAAAAAGAGGCCGAGAAATATTACCAGAGAATTCACGAGTATTGGAAGTCGGGGAGCTGTGATCAAGCCGATCCTCAGATGTTTCGCCTCCTTGCAAGTTATGCGTTTTTTCTCTACCAACATGGACAGTTAGCTAAGTCGCAGTCTGTTTTTGCAGAGCTCCAGGAAGCGTTGAGTAAGTGCGACGACATGCATTGGATTCACGCGGGGCACCAAATACTTGCGCAAAGATATGCTCAAATGAAGCTGACGAATGAAGCCAATCGGGAATTGAAGCTGGTTAAACGCTATGATCATGTTAATAATGACCCTCGCGATCCTTTTGAAGCTGTGCATGAATACTTTGTTGAAAGTGCCAAGCAAGTCGAAAAGCATTGATCAAGTATTGTGAGCTAAGCTACGTTCTTTAGGGAGAGAAAGTATAGCGCCTAATGCTAGAGGGAGACTCTTTGTTGATTTAATCGAGGCACATTAGGTGCCATTTGCCTTTCTCTGCTACGGTTCGTGTTTTGACGTCGAACCAATCAAGGCGCGCCAAATTTCCTGTCTGCACCAATACATAGTGAGGCTTCTGCGCCGAACTGAGAAAACGATGAGCGTCTTCACGGTTTGAAAGGCGTGATACCGATTTGTGAGTAAACCAGGGTACCGATGGTTCTTCTGCGAAAATCATGGCGACGTTGGCGTTATCGTCGCGAGCGCGGCAAGCAAGTTCGTTAAAACCAAGTTGTTTCTGCTGGTATGAAATCTGCAAGCCGCTTGGCACCAGGATGCCACAGGTCAGTAGCGCGAATGAAAGGAATGATACCGCGTAGATTTTGATATTGTTCTTTTGCAATCCAATAACGGCTGTAACTAGTGATACTGCCCATGGTGCAAGAATCCATGACTGCTGCATGATTATGTCTCGTATGTAGCCGTCTTGAATCACTTTCATTGCCGAAACAATATTAATGCCACCCAGCAATGACAATGCTACAGCGCCTGCTGCTAGAAGAAGAGCTAGAGCTACAAAAGCCGTAATCGCTATTAAACTTTTCGTTTGCCTCGCTTTGAACAATATTTCCCATTGCAGCGCCAGCAAAATAGAAAATGCCGGAGCGCAGGGCAAAATATAGGTTGGTAATTTGGTTTTTATCGCGGTAAACAGGGCGATGACGCTGGCGAACCAGAATACACTTATGAGCACAAGCTGGCGCAGATTGCTTTGTCGTGCTGACGCGAATGATTCGCCAAAAAGTCCAGGGGCGCAGAGGCTAAAAGCACACCATGGAAAAAAACCGCCGAAGAAAACCGGAATATAGAAGTAGATTGGTTCTTGATGATTGACCGTTCCCATCATGCGACCAAAATTTTGTCTGATGAAAAAGTCGTATATGAATTGTCCGTTAGTGGCCAGGCTTGCCATAATGTACCAGGGTAAATTCACTGCCAAAATTATGGCTACGCCAAGCAGCGGCTTCATTTCTATGATCTGAGCGAAGAGCTTGCTCAGCACAGCTAGCCAATCTGCGTTTTTGAAATCTCGGGGCAGGCTGAGCGTGAGCAAATAGGGTAGAAGTGCGATGCCGCAAAGGATGATCGCGATTGGACCTTTGCAAAGCATGGCGAAAGCCAGGAATACGTAGCCGATTATCAGGTCGCGATTATGCTTGAGCGCAAAACCTTTGAACAAAAACAGAATGCTGCCGCTAATAAGCGCGCAAAGAGTCATGTCGGTGAGGCAAACATGACCAACAATTGAACTCAACGGAATCGCCAGGAAAATCAGGCTGGCTAAGGCGGCTGTTCTTGGGCGGATGATTGGAACACAGGCAAAATAAATCACCAGCGCCGTGGCGACAGCTGAAAGCGCTGCGGGTAGCCTTCCTATAAAAGGATTGATACCGAAACATTTGTATGCTCCGGCGACCATCCAGAAAAACAAAATCGGCTTATCAAGCCAGGGTACGTAATTATTGAGTGGCAGTAAGTATTGGTTCTTTTCCAATAACTCGCGACCGGACTCGAGGAAAAAACTGTCGGTGGGATCGAGCAAACCGTAGCTTCCCAGCCAGGGGATGTAGGTGAGCAAGCCCGCCGCCAAAATGATGAAGGGGTACGACCAGTTAGTCCCAGCCTTATGTCTGCTGGGCGGCGTGGATCTTGCACCTTTTGTCTGGTCTGCGTCGATCGCTTCTTCTGTCACTTTGCTCATGGGACGATGCGTAAGAGCAGCTCGTCCAGCCTGATTCCTGGCTTAGATTAACCGTTTTTTCGGCGAAATAAAAGAGTCAGCTTGATCATGTTAAAAGAGCGAGATTAAAAAGCGGATTAAATCATAGAAGTCAAGTTCCCGAAATCAGCTTTGATCGCTAAGATAGAAACAACAGGGCTCAATGTCCCCTAACTGGCACTATGATGCCTTAATAAGGATGCAGGCTATGAGTGCGTCCTTTCTTTTTTTGAAAGAGATGGCAGGCAGGCCTATATGCTGACAGCAAAGCTGCGCGTCGCGCGTCCCACCGACCAGCTTGAAGCTGTGCTGTGCTTTTATCAAAAGGGGCTTGGCCTGCAGCTGCTGGGGCAATTTCAAGATCATGACGGATTTGATGGCGTGATGCTCGGCTCGCCCGGTGCGCCGTATCATCTTGAATTTACGTGCCGCAGAGGCCATGTCGCCGGGCGCGCGCCGACGCAAGATAATCTGTTGGTATTTTACATTCCTGACTTAGGAGAGTGGCAGGCGGCTTTGCAGCGGATGCGCGAGCATGGCTATGAAGCGGTAGCCGCGTTCAATCCTTATTGGGATCGGCTGGGACGAACTTTTGAAGATCCCGATGGATACCGGGTCGTATTGCAAAACGCCGATTGGAATCCCAGCGCTTAGTGCCCGGCCAAGCTCTGGCGCAGCTGCAATTCTCAATAGTAAGCTGAGTTTGCTTGGGTTCGGGATTAATAGCGCGACCTGGAAATGTCAAGGGCGTGACCCAATTTCACTCTTGCGGCTGGATAAAGTGTTCGTATTAGATGAGTGGGGGCACCGATACTAATATGACATTTGACTTCGCCAGCATCGAATCGGCGTTTTCCAAACAGAACAAGCAGTTAGATAAAAGCGAGCAAAGCACTGACACCGCGAGCAATTTTCACGCGGAGCTGAGACAGAGTGCTGCATGGTCGAATCCGCAGATGAACAAAAATGTCAACGATAGTGCCAAGTGACGCGCAGCATGGCTATCGTGCGTTGCTGCGAGATCCTTCCGGAGATCCTCAAAGTGTGCACGAAGTTTCCACTGAGACTTTTCGAACCAAATTCGCATGCTTGGACGGTGAAGAACGTGCGGCACGTGTCTCGCGCTAAAAGTCAATCGCCTTTTGTCTTGCTTGCACAACCGAGATTTAGTTGTTGTCCAGATACGGTCCGCGTTGCATGGTCAGCGTGCTAAGAATGCAAGCATTCTTAGCGATCTGGCTGAAATGTTTGCGATCTTCCTTTTGCGTCGAACGCGCAAGCGCGCGCAATGTGGGGTCGCTTGCCAGGGCGGAAATTAGTGAGAATTCGCTGGCGTAGGCTTTGAGAGCCTTGTCCTTAAGATCCGTCACGCTTGTGTTTCGTGTAGCAATGCGCGAGTCTTTTATTATGTCTCTTGCAGATTCGCTATTGCCGGCTGTGATAATAAGCTGGCGGCCTACGTCTACGCTGAATCGCTTGCCGGCGCTGCTCATAACCACGTCGCCTTTGCTGCGATCGTGAACGTTGCGAATTATGGTGGCGTTCTCATTTGCTTGCACAATTACTTTAGTGCCGGCGTTGATGGTGATGACACCGTGGGCGGTGCGAACCCTGATGCTTCCGGCGGCTGGTGCGAAAAATACTATGCCGTCTTGCAGGAGGAAGTTTTCGCCGCTTACGCCGCCGCCGCGCAACGTCGTTCCGCTAGCTGAAAGTGTTTTGCTTATTTCTGCGGTGCAAGTACTTGCTGTAAGCAGATTGGTCGCTTGCGAATTTGCTTGTATTACTGTTTGTAGTTGCTGCATCGCGGGCGGTGGCACTATTTCCACGTAGGCGATTTCTTGCAAGCTGTTGCCTTCGGCTGCTTTCTCGGCTGGAAGCGAGATTGCATCACCGTAGCTTCGCTGGCTGTTTTGCAAAGTCAAATAAGTAGCCTCGTTCTTTCGTTTCGTCACTGTAGGGTCTTGAGCCGCGTCGTCCCAGGGCAGCAGGCTTATTGTAACCGTGCCAGGTAATCCATTGACTCCAGCCACTCCTGCTTCGCCCGCTTTGCCGGTAATCGGTCCGGCGCCACCGGCGCCTGGTATACCGATGTACGCGCCGCCTAGTCCGAAAGCTGCAGTCGGTGTGTTTGCCAGTGACGGAGTGTTTTGCGACATAATCGTTATTTGTCCGCCGCTGCCGCCAACGCCGCCATTTCCTACCGCTCCTCCTGTGGCTCCCTGCCCTTTGGGACCGGTGACGGCGCCGCCGGTTCCACCAGTGCCGTTCTGCATGCCACCGGCGCCACCATTGGCTGAAACTAAGCCTCCTGTTGTGACGCTCTGGCTTGCGGCAGTGACTTTGATAGTTCCACCGGCCGCTGCTGCCCCAGCAATGCCCACAGCTCCGCCGACGCCACCGGCTGCATAAGCGGAGCCGCCGCTGCCGGCTACGCCATTGTTCGCACCGCCGGGCGCGCCGTTAGCTAAGACATCGCTGCTAACGCTGACTCCGACAGCTCCATCTAAGTTGATTGCACCGTTTAGCCCTATGGGTAGACCGGCTACGCCTGCGTCTCCTCCGGCACCGACTGAGCCGCCGATGCCGCCAGTGGCTTCTGCGGTCTTCGGACCTGTTGCGATGGTGGCTGAAGCTCCGCTGGTCGCTTGCCCATTCTGGTTGCCGCCCGCGCCCTTGTTAGCTTGCACCGAGCCGTAGACGGTCAATATGCTGCTCATAGATTCTAAACTAATGAAGCCGCCGCGTCCGCCAGCTCCTGCGTCGCCGATCGAGCCACCAGCTCCGCCTTTGGTGTAGCCACTGCTGGCGGTGCCTGCCTGTCCGTTATTGTCACCGCCGGTCGTACCGTTGACAAGGACGTTTGCGCTGGTTCCCGAGCTGCCGACAGTGATATCGCCGCCGGTGCTAATTGTGACTACGCCGCCACCGCCGCCTGCTGTGCCACCGCCCACGCCACCGCCGCTTCCACCGGAGAGTCCTCCGGCTGCACCATTACCGCCTCTGCCTTGTTGCAAGGCGATAGAGCCTCCATTTGCCGAAAGCAGAACCGTCGTGACACTGGCGTTGCCACCGAGCATGCTGATTGAACCACCGCCTCCGGCAGCACCACTGTTGCCGACTGAGCCACCGTCGCCTCCGGCTGAACCGCCCGTCGCGCCATTGCCGCCAGTTGCAGTGTAATTCCCTGTGACGCTGCCGCCGTTGGCTTGCAGTGCGGCGCTGAAAGTGGCATTGGAATCGCCCAGTGTCAACTTGATGCCGCCACCACTGCCGGCCGTGCCATTGTTGCCCATTGTGCCGCCGGCGCCTCCGCCCACACCAGGGATGACGCTTGTTGGAGGATTCACAGTCGAGCTGCCGCCGTTCCCGCTGGTGCCGGAGTAAGAGCCGACTGAACCACCACTGGCATCCCAAACGCCTGTTGCAGTTAGGATGCTATTGGTCGTCACGCTGATGGTGCCGCCGAGACCGCCATTGCCGTTGTTGAAAGTATTGCCACCATTGCCACCGCCGCCCTGTCCAGTAGCTTGCGAGCCACCATTGCCGCTAGATACAACCATGGCGCCGACAGAACCGCCGGTGACAGTTATCTGGCTAACGCTGATACCACCAACAAGGTTGCTGAGTTCAACTGTGCCGCCGCCTCCAGCGCTTCCATTAGAGAGAATGGCGCCGCCAATACCTGCGTCTCCCTTAACAGATCCCGCATTGCCTCCGTTACCGGTTGTGGCTGTGTAAGTGCCAGCAACAGAGCCACCAAGCGCTTCAAAATTTTGCAGCGACATTTGCGCGCCTGAACTGACGCTAATGCCACCACCCATGCCACCGCCCGCTCCGCCGCCAATTTGGCCGCCGGCGCCTCCTGGTCCGATTGTGCTTGCATTTCCCCCGTTTCCGCTTTGCACAGTCACAGCCGATGAACTGCCGCCGTCGGCTGCAAAATTACCGGCTCCGCTTATGGCG
>Ga0182030_10024564_pt1 | contig 11060 bp, 2 predicted proteins | sample 812S3MmetaG_FD_121299 | JGI IMG/M metagenome (GOLD analysis project Ga0182030, IMG submission 121299) | Permafrost microbial communities from Stordalen Mire, Sweden - 812S3M metaG (Illumina Assembly) | ecosystem: Environmental > Terrestrial > Soil > Wetlands > Permafrost | place: Sweden... | reverse complement strand
GGGGGTGGTGCTGGCGCATGAGGCCGGCGGACATAATTTTGGCCGCACCCACAACGACGGCATGGTTACGCCCAAGACGATCATGCTGCACAACTACTGCGGCGGCGGCGCGGCGTGGCCTTATTTTTACACCGATCCGAACATCTGGTGGAACGGCACGCAGATGTTGAGCACGCTCGCCAACGATTGCAGCAACGGCTCGCTGCCCAACGGCGGCGACAACTCGAGTTACAGCGCGCAGTGGATGCAAAATCAGGTGGATCACATCGCCATCGGACCGGCCTTGAATAACGTCCTTTTGCACTGGAGCTTCACCAACGCGCCGGCATCCGCGCCGGCCGGCACGACGAACCTGGATTTGGTTTCGAGCGCTCCAGCGGTGGTGCGTGGCAACGGCGCCACCTACACCGGCAGCGCGCTGCGCATTCCCGGCGGCACCACCGGCAACGTCCCGATTTCCGCGATGTCCGCCTACATTGATTTGCCGAATGGAATCATTTCTTCGCAAACGAACATCACGATTGAAATTTGGGCGACGCCGCTCTCCGCCCCGAGTTGGGCGCGCATCATGGATTTTGGTTCCTGCGCAGAAGCCGGCGACGGTCTCGGGGCGGCGGGTGAATACACCGGCGCGTCGGGCGATCCCGCTCCCGGCAGCACTTCTTCTTACACCGGCATCATGTTGACCGCTGACGAAGGTTCGTCGTCCACGAACCTGAATTATCAGCGTTTGGAAGCGAAACTGACGGGAACGAATTTCACCTTTGATGCCGGTTTGGCCACGACCTTGGGCGTGCAACATCACTACGCCATCACGTTCACCGACGGCATCGGCACTTACACAAATCAAGGCGGCCGCTGGCAATGGTTTCGCGACGGTTACTCGGCCGGTTTTGTGGATGTGAATTTTCATCTCGCCAGCGTCACAGACGTGAACAACTGGCTCGGTCGCTCGGCGTTTAGCGGCGACTCAAATGCAAACAACGATTATGCCGAAGTTCGCATCAGCAACGTCGCGTTGTCGCAGCGGCAAATCCTCGCCAATTACACGCTCGGCCCGAATTACAATCCACCCGCCAATTTGGTCACGATGAATGGCAGCGATGCGTGGGGCGCAACTTCGACCTCCTTCAATGCGACCGGTCAATGGGGCGGCGACGCAGTGCCGACTTCCGGAAATAGTTATCAGACGTTCGAGTTTCGTTTGCTCACGCCGGCCACGAGCAGTTCTTACACCTTTGCCGGGAGCTCGCTCACCGTCGGCGGCGACGCGGCCGGCGATTTGGAAGATGGTTTGTATTGGGGCGGCACCGCCAGCAGCACGATCACCGTCAACAATCTGACCGTGAACAACGCCCGCGTTGACAATCGCGGCAGCGGCACCTTCACGCTCGCGGGAAATTTAAACTCGACGAACGCCGTGGTGGTAAACGCGATGAACGGCCCGATCAATCTATCTGTGAATCTCAGCGGAAACGGATCGATTGCGTATGTAGGAAATCAAGGAACACAAAACGGCCTCGTAACCGCTTATACTGGCAATCAAGTCACGCTCACTGGCAATAACAGTAATTTCACCGGTCAAACCGTCATCGGCTACGGCGCGGGCGCGGCGGGCGGACTGACAGTTGATTCGGAAGCACGTCTCGGCGCGAATCCCGCGACGTTCACTTACAATCAACTCGACATGAATCGCGGCACGCTCACAACGACAACCACGATGACGTTGAGCAACGCTAATCGCGGAATTTTGCTCGACGTGAACGGCGGCGGTTTCAACGTGTCGTCTGGCACGACGCTGACGCTGCTGTGCCAGTTGTTCAGCCCGACGATTGCGGGACCGGCGACGGGCGGCAATTTGAACAAGAGCGGCGCGGGCACGCTGATTATCGGCAGCACCAACAGCGCGTTCAACGGGATGTTGTATGTGGACAGCGGCAACTCCAGCGGCAGCGACGGCGTGGTGCGCCTCGTCAACAGCGCCGCGATGGCCAGTGCACACTCGCCGATTTACATTCGCGACAGCGGCAGCGCGAATTCGAGTCTGCAATTGAGCAATTCGGCGGGCGGCATTTCTCTGCCGCAAAATATTTTGGTCAACGGCCGCGGCCGCGCGACGCCGGCGATTGAAAATCTTGTCGGCACGAACACGCTCGCTGGCGGCCTCAGCACTTACGGCAGCGGCAGCTACGCGGTGCAGGTGGATTCCGGCGGGTTGAACATCGGCGGCACTTCCAGCAGTTCGGATGGCGGCGCGGATACAATCACTTTTCAAGGTGGCGGCACGGTGAATTTGGCAGGCAACATCGCCAACGGCAGCGGCACGTTGAGCGTGAACAAATCCGGCGGCGGCGTTTTAAATTTTTCTTCCGGCAGCACCTACACCGGCTCGACCACCGTGAGCGCCGGCACCATGTCACTCGCGCCATCCACCGCGCCAGTGTTGCATCTGTCGTTTGAAAATGCGTTGGGCAGCGGCAACGGCGCGATCATCACCAACACCGGAACCGGTGGCGTTGCGATGAACGGACGCATCGTCAGCACCGGCGGCGCGAGCATCGCGAGCGGTGGAAAATTCGGAAACGCCCTGAGTTTGAACGGCACCGGCAGTAACACGTCGAACAACATCGTCATCATCACGAACAAAGTTTTTGCGACTGACGCGTCGGCGAGTTGGACCGTGGCGTATTGGCTGAAGACCACCACGTCCGGCGCCGTCATCATGTATCAGGGCGACGGCACGTGGTCGAGTTCCGGTCAGACGACGTTTTATTTAAATTCCAACAACACCGTCGCCGGCACACGCGCAGGCTGCGTGCGCTGGGCCGGCGGCTGGCTGACCGGCAGCACGGCGCTGAACAACAATGCCTGGCATTTCGTCACGCTCGTGGATAACGCGGGCACGGAAACGATCTACGTGGACGGCACTCCCGACTCGGTCGTGTCCATGATGTCGCTCCCGCTCGCGAGCGGCGCAAATCAAATCTGGATCGGCGGCTCGCCCGACAGCGGCGACGGCACGACGAAAATGATCGGCCTGATTGACGAAGTTTACATGTTCAACCGCGCGTTGAGCTCGGCAGAAATTCAGTCGCTCAAAAACAACAACGCCATCACGAACAATCCGGTGAACGTGCTGCCCGTCGCCACGCCGCTGACCGTGGCCGCCGGTGGCGCGCTGGATCTCGCGGGTGTTTCGCAAACCGTCGCCGCGCTTTCAGGCAACGGCCTCGTGACGAATTCCGGTTCTCCGGCGACGCTCACGGTTTCCAACAACAGCAGTTGCGTTTTCAGCGGCATCATCGGCGACACGTCGCCAGCGAGCACGGTGAATTTTATTTCCAGCGGCAGCGGCACCACCACGCTGGCCGGCGCGAATGCGTATCACGGCACGACAACGGTGAATTCCGGCACGCTGCAGTTGTCGTCGCTTGCGGACGACGCCGTGCTGCATCTGTCATTTGAAAACACCTCGGGAAGCGGCACCGGCGCGGTCATCACCAACACCGGCACCAGCGGTGCGGCGTTGAACGGTCTGCTCGTCAGCACCGGCGGAGCGAGCATCGCGAGCGGCGGTCGTTTCGGAAACGCGCTCAACTTGAATGGCACCGGCAGCAACTCTTCGAACAACATCGTCATCATCAACAACAAAGTGTTGAACACGGACGCCGGTGGCACCTGGTCGGCCGGTTATTGGGTGAAAACTTCCACCGCCGGCGCGGTCGTGATGTATCAAGGCGATGGCACCTGGTCGAGTTCGGGGCAGACAATGTTTTATTTAAACAACAATGACACTACTAGCGGCACGCACGCCGGCGCCGTGCGTTGGGCCGGCGGCTGGTTGACGGGCACGGCGGCGTTGAATAACAACGCGTGGCACTTCGTGATGCTCGTGGACAACGCCGGCACGGAAACGATTTATGTGGATGGAAATCTGGATGCCGTGACTTCAACGATGGGCCTGCCGCTCGCCAGCGACGCGAATCAAATTTGGATTGGCGGCGCGCCCGACGGCGGCGATGGCGCGGCAAAAATGAACGGCTTGATTGATGAAGTGTTTATGTTCAGCCGAGCGTTGAGTCAGACCGAAGTGCAATCGCTCTACAACACCGACCATTTCATCAGCAACCCCGGCAACGTGCTGCCGCCGACCACGCCAGTATCAGTCAATTCCGGCGCGACGCTCGATTTGGGCGGCGTGCCGCAAACCATCGCTTCACTCGCAGGCAGCGGTATGGTGACGAACAGCGGCAGCGCACTGACGCTGACCATTTCCAACAACACCGGCACAACGAGCTTCAGCGGCAACATCAGCGACACGTCGCTGGCGAACGCGTTGAGTCTGGTGCAGACAGGCAATGCGACGAATATTTTTTCGGGCGCAAACACCTATCGCGGCACGACGACGGTGAATGGCGGTGAGTTGTTGGTCAACGGTTCCCTTGGCCCGGGCGCAGTCATCGTCAACTCCGGCACGCTCGGCGGCAACGGCAGTATCGGCGGTACCGTCACGGTTCAATCCGGCGGCACATTGTCGCCGGGAGCGGGCATCGGCATTTTGACCATCAACAACCCCGTCACCTTGGAGCCAGGCAGCACGACCCTAATGGCCATCAGCAAATCGCCGCAGACCAACGATCTTATTGTGGTGACCGGCGCCTTGAATTTGGGCGGCACGCTGGTGGTGACGAATCTTTCCGGCACGCTCGCGGCGGGCGACCGCTTCAATTTATTTCAGGCCGTGTCCACGAGCGGTTCTTTCAACTCGATTTCTTTGCCCGCATTAAACTCCGGACTGGCGTGGAACACCGCCAACTTGCGTAGCGGTTCGATCAGCGTGGTTGCAACTACACCGACAAATTTGGTGTGGAATCTGAGTGGCTTTAACCTGACTCTATCCTGGCTGGCGGGTTACACCGGCTGGCGCTTGCAAGTTCAGACCAACTCGCTGAATGTGGGGATAGGCACCAACTGGGTGGATGTGTCCGGTGCAAGCCAGACCAACAATGTGGCCGTGCCGGTGGATGCCACTCAAGGCAGCGTTTTCTATCGACTGGTTTTTCCGTAAATGATTCAAGCGTGAAATTGAAATGAAATTATTAGCAAAATTGGTGTTAGCGGCAGGGGCAGGCCTGTCGCTGGCGGCGGACGCGCAGACGATCACCTTTAGCAACGGCGTTCAAAAATACGCTTCGCTCACCAGCGCGACGGTGAACCTGAGCGGCAAATGCGAATTGTGGGTGACGAGTTCTGCCACGCCGCTTTCGGGCTGCACGATCAATTTGAATTCCGTTGACGCGTGGCTCTTTCTACCGGGCATCAAGCCGGCGGTCGTCGCGTCCACGTATTTGAGCCAGGTGCAGGTGAGTGGCACGGGCGCGGTGGCCGACAGTAATGTGCGCGTGGTGCAATACGGACAAAACGGCGCGGTCGTGATCCCGCAAGCTGCGACGTTCCAGCCGCTGACCGTATTTACCGGTGCGGAATTTACCGGCACAGCGACAGCTTTCAGTCAATGGACTTACTACACCGGCACAGCCTACACCAACATCAGCTCTTTCAAATTAAAACGCGGCTATCAGGCCGTTCTCGCTCAATCTGCGAACGGCGCGAGTTACAGCAAATGTTATGTGGCGCAGGATGGTGATCTTGAAGTGGGGGTGCTACCGACAACCTTAAGCCAGCAGGTGCAGTTCATCTACGTGACACCGTGGCGTTGGGCGAGCAAGAAAGGGATTGCCGGCAATCCGCCCTATTCCTGGCTCAACGTGAACTGGTGGTATGATTGGAACATTGATTCAAGTTCCTCGCGCGACTTGGAATACGTGGCGATTCGTCAGAATCAATATTGGCCCAGCTTGGCGCAGACATGGCAGTCGCTCGGCATCAACACGGTGCTGGGTTACAACGAACCGGACAGTTCGAGCCAGGCCAACATGTCCGTGGCCGCGGCAATTTCCGCGTGGGGAGATTTGCTCGGCACGGGACTGCGCGTTGGTTCACCCGCCACCACCGACGGCGGTCCGAGCGGTTGGTTGTTTCCGTTTGTGGTGCAGGCGGACGCCGCCGGGTTGCGCGTGGACTTCGTGGCGCAACATTACTATCAAAGCCACAATCCGGCGGATGCGGCCGGCTGCGCGTCGCAAATGTATAATTTTCTGTTGAACATCTGGAACAACACGCATCGCCCCATCTGGGTCACCGAATGGAACAACGGCGCGAACTGGACCGACGGCACCTGGCCGGCTCCAAGCTACGCGCAGCAACAGGCGGACATCGCCGCCATGGTGAACATGCTGGAAACCACGCCGTTTGTGGAACGCTACGCGCTTTACAATTGGGTGGAGGATACCCGGTCCCTCGTGACCAGCAGCAACACGGTCACCCTGGCGGGCGCGGTCTATTCCAATACCGTTTCCGCTCTTTCTTATTCGCAAGGCATGCCCAACAACGGCACGCGCGGCCTCGCGGAATTTCTTTTTGCCACCAACACCTGGGACACGTCCGGCTACTACAATAATGCCATGGCCATCGGCGCACCGGCTTACACCACCGGCCACAGCAGTCAGACCTCGGCCATTGCCTTGGACGGCGCGAACAGCTATCTCCAGCTTCCCGCCAACTTGGCCACCAACAATGCCTTTACATTTGCCGCCTGGGTTTATTGGAACGGCGGCGCGGCCTGGCAACGCATGTTCGATTTCGGCAACCCCAGCACGATTCAGGGCGGCACCCCGAGTCAATATATGCTCCTCACCCCGAATTCCGGCAGCGGCACGCTTCGCTTCGCCATTAACAGCGGCAGTGGTGAGCAAATCGTGGAGACCAGTGCGCTGGCTTCCGGTTCGTGGCAGCACGTCGCGGTCACGTTAAGCAACAATGTCGCGACGCTTTATGTCAACGGCGCGCAGGTCGCCTCGTCCGCCAACTTTTCGATCACGCCCGCGTCTTTCAATCCCATCAAAAATTATCTCGGCAAAAGCCAGTTCTCCACCGACCCGTTGTTCGGCGGCAAATTTGACGAAGTGGAAATTGCCGATTATGCCCTGAGCGCCGCACAAATTGCGTTGCTTTATAGCAGCGCGTTGTATCCAACCTATGCCAGCAGCGTATGGACGAACAACGCCGGCGGCATTTGGAGCACGAGCAACAATTGGAACAACGGCTCGATTGCCAACGGCGTGAGCCGTGTGGCGGATTTCAGCACGCTGAACATCACCGCGAATCCGACGGTGACGCTCGACAGCGCCCGCAGCCTCGGCGGATTGCGATTCGGCGATCTGGTTGGTCCGCAAAATTGGATTTTGTCAGGCACCTCCACGCTCACGCTCGACGGCGGCGGTGGCAACCCGCCCTTGATTGCGGTCAACCAAAACACGGCGACGGTTTCCACGCCTTTGTCCGGGACCGGTGGCTTTTCAAAATCCGGCGGCGGCACGCTGACATTGAATGGGGCGAACAATCTTGGCGGCGGTTTGACGGTCAATGCCGGCACCGTGAATATCACCGGCGGATCCACGACTTTTGGCGGAGGCGTTTCCAGCATAGGCTATCTCACCGGCAGCGGTAATCTTACTTTGGCCCGGGGCAATCTCGGGATGGGCGGAGAACTGCGCGTGGGTGGTTCCGACCAAAGCGGACCGCAATATGTCGCCACCGGCGCCGTCACCGTGGTCAACGCGACGTTGTCGGTGGGGGCGCTGACCGTGGCGCGCGGAAACTATCTCGACAACACCATTTCAGGCGCGGTCACGTTGAACGCCGGCGGCACGCTGGTTTCCACAAACGATGCGATTCTCGAATTCGCCGGTCAGGGAGTTGGCAAACTCGTGCTCAACGGCGGCAGTTTCATCGTCGGCCCGACCGCGACCAAATGGCTGATGGTCGGCTACTATGACACCGGCGCGGGCGAACTCGACATTACCAATGGAAATCTTCTGTTGGAAAATGGAACTTCCATAAAACTGTGCCGCAGCGGCAACACCGGCGGCAACGTCGTCAATCAAATTGGCGGCGCGGTGACTTTTTACAGCGACACCGGCGTGACAGTTGGCGGCGGCGGCAATCTGGATTTGAACTATGCCGGCGCGGCCACCAGCACCAACATTTACAATTTGAACGGAGGCACGTTGATGGTTCCATCCCTCACAGCCTCATCCGGCAGCGGCACAAGCTTGTTCAACTTCAATGGCGGCACGCTCAAACCCACGGCCAGCAACGCGACGTTCATGCAAGGCTTGACCGCAGCCAATGTCCGTAACAGCGGCGGCACGATAGACACCGCTGGATTCAATGTGACGGTTGGCCAAGTGCTGCAACATTCGGGCATCGTCGGCGACAACTCCATTGACGGCGGCTTGAGGAAGAACAGTGTCGGCACATTGACTTTTAACGGCGCGAACACCTACACCGGGAATACGACCATCAACGCCGGCACGCTGGCATTAGGCAGCACCGGTTCCATTGCGAATTCAAGAAACATCGCGGTGGCCAGCGGCGCATGGTTCGATGTTTCAGCGGTCACGGGTGGCTTCTCGCTTGGCGCGGCGCAGACCTTGTCCGGCAGCGGCACCGTGAACGGGACGGTTTCCAACAACGGCATTATTGCGCCGGGCACTGCCGGCGTGGTCACCGGCACGCTGACATTTAACAACCCGCCAGCTTTGAACGGCACAACCCTTTTGAAAATGAACCGGACCAGCGGCGTCCTCCAGAATGACCAGCTGCAACTGCCGTCCAGCGGGGTGACTTACGGCGGCACTTTGACCGTGTCGAACATCGGTGATCCGTTGCAGGCGGGTGACACCTTCCAATTATTCAGCGCCTCAAGTTATGGCGGTTTATTTGCCGCAACCAATCTTCCGTCGTTGAATCCTGGTCTGGCGTGGAGCAATTCTTTGGCCGTGAACGGAAGCCTCGCCGTGGTCAGCACGGTCTCATTGGTGCCGACGAACATTCTTTCGAGCGCGCGCGGAGCGAATTTAATTTTGTCGTGGCCGCAAGATCACACCGGCTGGCGGCTGCTGATGCAGACGAACAATCTTGCCAACGGTGTCAGCGCGAATACCAACGACTGGGGCACGGTTGCCAATTCACAACAAACCAACCAAGTTAGCCTGCCGATTAACCCGGCCTTGCCAGCGGAGTTTTACTGGCTGATTTATCCGTGATCATGGAAACGAAGAAATATTCCTCATTCGATACTCAACATTCAACCAACAACAAGACATCGTGGCGGAAATTCCTATCGGAGTTCGGCGTTGCAGGTTGGATGTTGAATGTTGTCGTCGGGCTTTTCATTCTTATCAGTCCGGTTCAAGCCCAGGTCAGCACCGTATCCTACAGCACCAGCGGCCCTGGTGTGAACGCGGCCATCACCAATTGGGGCATGGATACGGGCGTGTTCAGCTACGATGTCGCGCAGCAGGATCTCATTTTCATGGGAACCAATACGGTGAATTTCGTTCAGGTTGTATTTGAGGCCGATTATCCGCTGACGAATAATGACCTGACTTATTCCCAGAAAGTGGATCTCACCAATGAACTGAATCTGGCGAACATGGCCACTTCCGCCAACCGTTGGATTTTATCATCTGGCACTGGGGCCGGCGTTGACTCGTCTTATCAAAGCGGCACGGGCACAGTCTATCCTGACCGCTGGGCGGCGATGATGTCGGCTTGGCAGCGCAATTACAAAGTGACATTTTGGTTCGCCCAACCCTTCAACGAACCAGACTATGGCTGGGGTCAGGGTTCGCAACAAAATCTTTATGACATCATCGGCTATTTGCAAACCTCGAACAATTTTTCGGGCACAGTCTTTGGGGGCGGTTGCACCTTGAATGTCAATTATGCCCAAAGTTGGTATGATTACATCGCCAGCCGTGCTTCCATTGGCACGACCCACACTATAGGCGGCAGCGCTTATAGCTATTACTATTTTATTCAAGCCGTGTTGTCAAAAGGAGGCACGCCGATCAATCCGGAGTGCCATAATATTTCCGACGCGATTATTGGTGCTGAATATGGTTTGCAGGGAGTCAGTTGGTGGTTGGCCGCGCAGCGGACACGCGGTGACTTTGCGAAAACCTGTCAGGGCAAACAACTGGGCTATGCGGACAATTGGAATAACTGGACGGCGGCGGCGGTGTATCGCGGAACCAACGGCGCGATCAAGGCGTTTGTTGGCGGCAATGAACGTTCCGCCGTAACCACCAGCTACCGTTTTTTCGCGAAGGATCGCGATGTGTTTTATGACGGCGACGGTCCGCGACGCGATTACACGGTGAGCATCTCGGCCAATCAGGAAAATGTCATCAACATCACCAACGGTGCCGATGTGCAGCCCAAAATCAGCGGACGGTATATCATCGTCAATCGCAATAGCGGCAAAGTGCTGGAAGTTCCCGGCGCCAATACGAATTGGGGCGTGCAGCTTGACCAAAGCACCTTTGTCGTCGGTGCCAGCAACCAGCTTTGGGACGTTTATCAAATTGGCGGCATTGACACCAGTTACTATTCGATGATTGCCGCCCACAGCGGCGCGGGGGCTAATCTTTATTATAACGGTTACAGCCCGGCAGGCTCTTATGCCCTTGGCGATGCCGTCATTCAATATGGCACGAGCGGCGGGCAGAATAACTGGTATTTCGAATACGCGGGCAATGGCTATTTCAAAATCCACAGCGGTTGGAGCAACAAAATTCTCGGTGTCAACGGCGCATCCCTGAACAACGGTGCGGTGATTGTGCAATGGGATGACACCGGCACGTTGGATCAACAATGGCGATTGATTCCGGCTTCGGTCACGAACTTCGATTTCGTCGCGCCCGCCGCGCCAACTTTGGTGACCGCCAGCGCCAACGCCGTCTCCGTCCAGTTGAATTGGAAAACCAACAGCGAATCCGATCTGGCGAGCTACACCGTGTTGCGTTCGACTATTGACTCCTGCATAATATAGTGAGTATTTCACCACAATTCAGCCTGTTTCCAGAAAGCGGTGATCAGCTTGGGGCGGCGGCGGATGTTCCGCAGTTGGCGGCGGCCGAACGCACCGAGTT
>Ga0182030_10024563_pt1 | contig 11060 bp, 4 predicted proteins | sample 812S3MmetaG_FD_121299 | JGI IMG/M metagenome (GOLD analysis project Ga0182030, IMG submission 121299) | Permafrost microbial communities from Stordalen Mire, Sweden - 812S3M metaG (Illumina Assembly) | ecosystem: Environmental > Terrestrial > Soil > Wetlands > Permafrost | place: Sweden... | reverse complement strand
CCGCCGGCATTGCCGCCGTTGCCTCCGGACGCTCCTGCATAACCGGCTGTAACCGTTCCGGCAACAAGATTTGCATTCGTGCCGCCATTGCCTCCGTCACCTGCTATACCGGTGTTGGAGCCGCCGGTGAGATCAGCGCCGCCAATAGTGATGTTGCCCTCTTTGGCTGTGAATGTCATTGTTCCGCCATTGCCAGCACTTAGAAGGTTGCCGCCGTTGCCACCATTTCCGAAGTTGCCGACTCCGCCTGCCCCCGCGCTAGAGGCAATCGTGCTGCCTTCTGAGCTTATCCCTTCATCAGTTGTAATTCCAGCTGGCGATGAAGCCGTACCGACGACAGTCATATTAATGGTTCCGCCAGTGGCAGCAGCGCCACTGTTACCCCCATTGCCGCCGTTTCCGCCGGATGGTGCTGCGGCGGCGAAACCGCCGGTGCCACCGCCTCCGGTGCCTGCTGTGGCCGACGCGTTTACTAATGCAGTGGCGGTAATGGCGCCCGTTGCACTCAAATTGATGTTGCCTCCAGCGCCCGATATGCCGCCGCCGCCGCCGCTGGCACCATTGCCGCCGCTTCCACCGGATCCATCTACAACACCGCCGTTACCGCCGTTTCCTCCGGTTCCGCTAGTCGGCGAGCCAGTGGCGGTTAACGTGCCAACCGTGATCGTGGCTGCGCTCATCGTTATGCTGCCACCGGCACCGCCCGCGCCGCCAGTGCCACCACTTCCACCGCTGCCCGAACTAACCGAGCTAGTGCCGCCAAATGTTGCTGCGCCACCGTCGCCTCCAGTGCCACCGTTGCCACCAGATCCCTGGTTGTTGGACGAAGCGTTATAATTCAAGACAACCGGCGAACTTCCGCTATTTGATCCTATCGATCCTGTACCGGCGTTTACGCTTATGTGCCCACCGGGTGCTGCGCTGCCGCCGTTGCCACCGGCAGCGCCGTTACCGGCCGTACCAGTCGAACCTTGGACGATGCCACCTGTGCCACCATTGCCACCTGCACCTGCCATTTGTGATATTGCTTGCAATTGCCCAATTAAGTTATTGGACCCATTATATAGATTGATGGAAATAGAACCACCAGCTGCGGTGCCTCCCGCCGATCCACCGTTGCCACCGGCACCAGCATTGCCGCCCCTGGATAAGCCACTGCCGCCATTGCCTCCAGTTCCGCCATTGCCGCCGTTGCCGCCACTGGTACCAAAGGTCAATCCGGTTGCCGTATTCGTGAGACCGCCTCCTGGCGTAGAACCACTACTTTTAGTTGTTATTATTAATTGTCCAGCAAGACCGGCGTTAGCCCCGGCACCGCCAGCGCCACCAGACCCGCCGGCTCCTGATTGTGAACCCGATGTGCCGCCAGCACTTCCAGCTCCGCCATCTCCAGCACTCCCGCCGTTCAAAGTTACAAAGCCGTTTAGAGTTATTATGCCGGAATTGGTGCTGGAAGCTACAGTCGACAGTGTGACGATGCCGCCATTGCCACCATTAGCTCCGGCGCCCCCGACACCGCCATTTCCGCCATTTGTTCCTGGAGCTTGACCATTGCCGGCGGCTCCGCCTACTCCAAACGTGCCCGTTGTCGCCGAGTTGCTGCCTCCCGACACGCCCGAGCTGGATATTATGCCGAGTTGGCCCAGGGTAATAGTGCCACCGTTTGTGCTTGTGATCGATATGGCTCCGCCATTGCCACCAGCACCAGCTAAGCCGCCGGCGCCTCCGTTGCCTGCATTGCCTGAAACGGGGCTAGCGCCGGCACCGCCTGTGCTACCACTCATGCCCAATCCTCCCGTGCTGGCAATATCTGCTGACGACAGTTGAGTGTTGCCCGTACCTATCTCTGCAATCGATAAATTACCGCCGTTTCCGCCGATGCCGGATTTCCCTCCGGCTCCGCCAGCGCCTGAAGCACCCGTACCAGTTCCACCGTTACCGCCCGAGCCGCTCACGCCACCTTGACTTACAAAATTTGCTGTTCCCAATTGTATACCTGTAGAGCCTGACTCTGAAATGGAAAGTGCTCCGCCGTTGCCTCCGCCACCGCCAGCACCACCCGCGCCACCAGCTACAGTCTTGCTGCTGCTGCTTGAACCACCATTGCCGCCTTGACCGCCTTGTCCGCCAGTACTACTAATTGCGGCTGTGGTGCTGAAACCTCCCGATTTCGACTTTTCCACAAAAGAGATGTTGCCGCCGACGCCTCCAACACCTGCATTACCACCTGCGCCGAGCGCACCTGTAGATGTTGTGGCAAAGCCGAAACCATTGCCACCATTGCCACCATTCCCGCCGGTGGAACTGATTGCCGCGCTTAATGATATTCCCGCAGTCGAGGTGAGGATGATGTTGCCACCGCTGCCTCCGGCGCCGCCTGTTCCTCCGTTAAGCTGGGCACTTGTGCCCGCCGCTCCGTTCGCTCCTGTAGCGCCTGTGGCTGTCAAAGCTCCCTGCACGGTTATGCCATTGGCTGTGACAGTTATGTTGCCGGCTGCTGTGTTGGCGGATCCGGCCTGCGTTGCGGTGCCTGGAAATGCGTTTGTATTAATCAAACCATTGCTTATGCCGACAGTCGCGGTGCCAGCCGTCATTTCGTTGACGTTGCCACCACCAGTGATGATGCTGTTGGTTGCGATGCTCCCTGCACTCAGCGTGCCGACGCTGAAGCTGCCTGTCGAGGCACCGAAAGTACCCGCCGAAGCCGGATTATTGTTGAAGCTTACTGTTCCTAATGGTGTGGCCGCTGCAATCAAGACATTGCCACCACCAGTGGCTCCGGTCAATGCCACTGTCGAAGGAATTGAAACCGCTGTACCTGTCGCTGCCGCTCCGATGACAGTCAGTGCACCGCCGTGGCCAGCTGTTGATTGAGCTGAAATTGTGGTCAGACCCGCTGTTTGTACAACACCAGCTCCCGTTTCGGCGGTGTTGCCCAGACCAGCGTAAGCCACCATAACAATCGAGCCGGCATTGCCGGCTGGCACCGCCGCTACTTTTCCCACCGCCGCTGAACCGGCAAAAGTGCTGTCTGTCTTAATAGATAGCGGATTCGCGTTTGTCGTGCCCTCGCCGGTCAGGTCGATAAAACCGCCTGTAGTCGATGAGCCGGTGACTTTAACAATCGCATTGCTGCCGGTGCCTGACTGCACGAATTTTGCTCCAGCAATAAGGGTAAGATTGCCACCGTTGCCGGTGCTCGATGAAGTATCAATAGTTGCGGCGGCCGTGCCGTCGCTTGTGATACTGCCACTTGCCACCAGGGATAAAGGATTACCATTAGTTGTGATGCTGGCGGAGTTGCCGCTGCTGATAATAATGTTGATGTTGCCTGATTGTGATAATACAAGTGGATCGGATAATGCGTGCAGAGATCCTAAATTCAAATTCTGCATCGCCGCGCTGACATCGACCGTGTTGCCGGAAGCATTTACGACGCCGTTTGCCTGTCCCAGAGCCGCTGATATGTTGCCACTACCGGCGCTGAAGTTGAGCTGCGTTGATGAAAAATTGCCGCCTTTAACACTGATGTTTGCGTTTTGAGTGTTGAAGTTTATAGCGTTGACCGCTTGCCAGTTGCCGGAACCAGTGACTTGAAGCGCTGCGGGGCTGCTTACGTTGATATTGCCGCCGCTGCTTATGCTGCCGGAGTTAACTATATTCGATGAAATTAGGAAAAGATTCGAGGCGCTATTAATCGCAGCAACGTTATTGATAGAGCCTGCCGCTATCGTGCTTGTTGCGCCGCCTCCGCTTAATGGAACTACGATGGAGCCGAGGTTGAGAAGCGTTCCGGCAAATTGTAGCGTATTAACCTGGTCAACTAATTGAACACCTTTAGCCACAGTGAGTGAAGAGATTGATCCGCCCAGCGAAGTATCGAGCAATGTGAGAAAACGGCTATTAAGAACAATGTTGCCACCATCAGCGGCTCCGTTAGAGCCGATCTGCAATGTCTGACCTGCTCCGCTCAGCTTCTGTTCTACTGCAGTGGCTTCAGCTGGCGACAAAGCGGTGTTCAGATTTACCGTTTCAGTTTTGCCTCCCACATCTATAGTTAGAGTGCTAAAGTTGGCTAGATTGCCCGCCAGAATTTTTGTTTGGGTTGAACTGAGGTTTAGGCTGACGTTGTTAGCGGTGATTGGCGACGGTGTTTTGCTCAGGATTTTGTGAGTTGAAGCCCATAATTGGTTTTTGCTGTTCTGCTGTCCCCTGTTTGCGGCGGTGTTAATCGATGGCACCGAGGCTGAATGTATGGTGGAGTAAACTTGATGCGCAAGGGGCAAGCTGGATGAGCCAAACTGATGGTTCGTAGACGCTGTGACGGGGACGGGAACCGCATGAACAGCGCTCATCGAGAGCGAATTGGCTGTTAGCAATGCCAAACCTATCGCCTCGAGTCTTGTTTTTTTAGTAAAGAACATCGAGCGAGTGTTTGTGTAAACCATGGAAAACCGTCCTTTAGCGTGACATTTTCAAAGGTGTGCGGCTTGGATAGCCGGTCCCTTTGTTGCAAATGAGGGGAATCAATATAGCATAGAATGCGGTTTCGAAGGACTACTTTCGCCTACGGAAAAGCGGCTTCCGGCTTTTCCTGAGCGAAAACATGTGCATTCGGCACAGTGCTTATGAGCTTAACAATGTTGCAGTGTGAACATTCGCATGTAAATCACATCTCGTTTTGGAAGCTATGCCCCCCTGGCGTCGTCAAAATTAGTTCTATCTTCAAAAGGGGAGGCGCACGGCTCGTTCGCTACCATGAATTGGCTTACTAGTATATGATCGAAGCCGTTCGAAGCGAAGGTCAGGGGGTGAGCAAAATGGCAAAAATCACGGGAATCGGTGGCGTGTTTTTTAAGGCCAGGATCGACAAGAAAGTTCTAGCAGAATGGTACGGTCGCGTATTGGGAATGCCTCTGGAAGTGTGGGGCGCGGCGATTTTGAGATGGCCCGATGATACCGCGGAAGATAAAGGCTGCACCGTTTGGTCACCGGCTGACAATGATACTGATTGGTTTAGCCCAAGCAGCTCGCCGTTTATGATCAATTTCCGCATTGATAATATGGATGAGATGCTGAAACAGCTGCAAGAGAATCTTGTGGAAATAGTGAAGGGACCTGAAACACACGAGAACGGACGTTTCATTTGGATACTCGATCTCGATGGCAACAAGGTTGAGTTGTGGGAACCAAAAATTTGGCACGACAAGGATAAGTTTAAGGGTTGAAGACCACGCCCCGAACTAAGATAATTTAGTCGAGTTGGATAAAGAGCTTCCTTGTTGCGGAGATCTCGTATAGCGATGTTCGTGTTTAATCTTTAATATCGAAGTCGTAAAGTCTTCGGGAAGTAAACCAATGTCGCACTTTAAAGAGAAAGTGTCGGAGCTGCTTTGCGCGATCGATCAGGAGCTAAGTGCGGTTTCTGCCAGGGAAACTTGCCTCTGTGTACTTGTTAACGGACGCAAACAGATGGTTGGTGGCACCACTGTTTATATTTTTCAGTTGGCTAAGGAAAAACAGCTCCACCTTGTTGAGGAAGAATTATCCTTGCGCATTGGCCTTGTTTCTCATCCGGTGGCGCTGGTTCGGCATAATCAAAATGAGTTGGAGTTACTCTGTAGCGCAGACCTTGGACCTGAGGTGCCGAAAGCTGAACTCTGCTTGCGATCGGGTGCCATACTTAGCGCTCTCAGGCACTCGCTCGAGGCGAATACTCTGATTGAATCATCAGCTCGTATCGCTCTTGAGCTGTTCGCTGCTAAAAGTGTGCGTATTTCGACTGAACAGCGCACTCCGGTGTACACATTTGCACCAGACAACTCACCGAACCAATCACAGCGTAATGCGATTCTTAATTCCTTCGACAACTCTGTGTCGTTGATTTGGGGACCACCCGGTACCGGAAAAACGAAAACAATTGCTCAGGCTGTTGAGGCGCATCTAAATGCAGGCAGGCGTGTTCTGCTATTAAGCAATGCGAACGCAGCCGTCGATGTTGCCTTGAGCGGCGTTGCAAATCATTTGAAGAAATCTTATTACCAGGATGGGACCTTGCTTCGCTTAGGCGGCGGCAAAAACGAAGTGCTCGCAAAAACACTTCCTCTGGTCCTTCCCTCTGAAATGGCTCGTATTGAAAATGCGAAACTTGAATCGCGTGTCGGAAAATACATGGATGAGATCGGCAAAGTTCAATGTTCAATTTCTATTGCCGCAGATTATTTGGAATGCTCCAGCAAAATTGTGGATATAAGAGCGAAGATTCGGACCATCGAGACCAGGGTGCCTCTTTTGCATGGAGAGCGCGCTCGGTTTGTAAGTGAGTACAATCAGCTTTTGGAGACCTATGAACTTGTCAGCCCACAAACTGCTCCGGCGAATGGCTTAAGCCCTGCGACACGTTCAAATGATTGTGCGGAGGCGATGGACTCTCTCCGGCAGGAAATGGAACGGCGTATCGCTGCAGCTACTGAAGTCGATGAGGAGTGCAAGGGGCTTTATGTTGAGCACTCGACTCTGATCTCTAGCTTGGGAAATGTCAGCGGTGCACAGTTTGAAATGGTTGAAAAGCTGAAGTTGCAAATGCGCGGAGCTGCAACAGCATTCTCGAAGTTGAGCGTTTCTGCCGTTCGTGACTTCACTTTACGCAAAAGAGAGTCGCTACTAAAATTACAAAACGAATTGGCTAAGTTTCTGGAGGAAGAAACTTTCACCGAGGCAGACGCTGTTGCTAGGGCGCGCGTCGTTGCCACCACATTAGCTAAAATGTGTTTTTACTCTAAGTCCCGGTTCGATTTTGATATCGTCATCGTCGATGAGGCTAGTATGGCGTCGCCGGCATTATTGTTTTGGGCCGCCACATTTGCTAAGAAAGGCATCACATTGGTAGGCGACTTTAAGCAGCTGCCGCCCGTTTCGTCAGCGGAGACTCAATCTGCCAGGAAATGGTTTCGCAAGAGTATTTTTGATCTTTTGAAAATAAGCGATGCTAAGTCTGCCATGGCGAATCCTTTGGTGACAATGCTTGATACGCAATACAGAATGAATCCGTCGATTGCCAAAATCTGCAACGACATGTGTTATGGCGGCAATTTGAGAAACGGCGACAAGACTCATGAACTCAGGCTTGCCGAGTCGCTTGGTGGTGATAATTGTTTGGTTCTCATTGACACATCTAAATTAAATGCGTTTTGCAGTCCAGGCAAAGTGAATTCTCATAGTAGTGGGCGGATAAATGTTATAGAATCGCTTTTATGTAGATATCTAGTTGCGCAGTTGAGTCTGAGCCTCAGTCTCGACAATGTTGGTATCACTTCGCCTTACCGCGCACAAGCAAATTTGATAACTGAATTGACCAGAGACCTTGATTGCGAGAACCGCCTTTTAACAAATACAGTGCACAAGTTTCAGGGTGGAGAAAAGGATGTGATGATTTTTAGTGCAGTTGAGGGACCGGGTCGCGACTTCCATACGGGCATGCTAAACGATAAGAAGAAAGATTCTACGGCTGAGGTCTTGCTCAACGTTGCGGTTTCGCGCACACGTAAGAAGCTCTTTCTGCTAGCAAACGTGGACTTCCTTCGCAATCGGGCGGCGAAAGGGGCTTTGATTCTGCAAGTTGTAAGCGCTTTTCAAAACAATGGTGTTGTGATCAGTGCAGATGAGTTGCCATTTGTATCGGCAATGAAGGGGATGGCTTTAGACGTGCAGAATGCTAAACCAGACAGCAGCGCGTTCAGGGTTTCGCAGCTGCGCTTCTATGACGAAGTCGCTTTCTGGCCTGCCTTCCATAACGATTTGCGTGGATGCAAGCAACGTTTGGATCTTGTAACCGGCTTCGTCGGGCGTTTGCGCTCAGAGCAGATCCTACCGGTTCTGAAGCAGCTGAGAGAGCGAGGTGTCGAGGTGTCTCTCTTTACACGTCCAGCAGAGTCTCATGGCTCTATATCTCAGGACGCTGTCGCTTGTGTGTTCGCGGCGCTGAAGGATATTGGCGTGAAAATCAGTTTGCTGAATGAAGCGCATCAGAAGGCTGCAATAATCGATGGTAGAATTGGCTGGCAGGGCAGCCTAAATATAATGAGCCATCAAACTGCCCACGAGCAAATGATTCGCTTTGAAAACGCTGCTGATGTGCAGTCAATGCTTTCGTGTCTCAAGTTGCAAGAGTTTGCCAAGACATAGGTGTCGCGATATTTCAAATTGCTGTTTTGTTATTTCCGTTTCGCGCTGCTGCTCTAATCCCGGCTTTCGCGTTGCTGCTGTACCATCCACCTGATAGCGTGGGGCAACATGTTCTCCAAGCCAGGTGTCTTTTCCGTATGTGGGCTGCAGCCGATTACCCGACCTGCACCATATCTGGTGTACACCATCGACGGTGCCCCGCGCATGATGCCAGGCTCGCCGCCTGGCGCTACAATTTCATTTAAGTAACGCCCAAGAACTTTGACATGAGGGTCCGGTTGATCGTCTTTCCATCCAAGCACTGGGCCGTTGTGATAAATCACTTTTATATGAGGCTTTTCTCGACCGAATATTTCCATGCCTTCTGGTGTTAAGTCTAGATCCAATTTCGTTTCGCCGCGACGCCAATGGGCGGTATCCAATGCGCGGAGAGGAAATAAATCGAGGTCATTTTCGCTGCTGCAAGAGCCAAGATAGCAACCGGCGCAAATACCCAAATAACAACCGCCTTCTTTGACAAAACGGCGCAGTTCCTCGCGTCCTTCCCTTGCCATACTGCGTGATTCAAGCTTCGAAAGCCCACCAGGAACCACGATTACGTCATAACCGCGAAGATCGCTGGCGCGCAGTTTTATGCCATTCATAAATGTGAGTTCCATGTCGTCCTGGTCTTTTAATTTATCGCTCAGATTACGAGGCTTGCCGACACCTTTTCCTACGTAATAAGCTATGCGGATCTTTTTTTCGTATTCTGCGGCTAAAGATACTTGTGAATTGAGCAAACAAGCGACAGTAAGTGCCAGACCAGTCATCTTGCCCCATGCGGAACGCGAAATCATTAAGCAAGTTAACCTCAGCTGTAGAGACCACGCTTTCATTGTGCCCAAGCTGGATAAGATTTATACGACGGTCTGCAATCTAAACACAAGCCCTTTCGCATTGGGACTTGCGGAAGGGCTTGGCTAACTGCTAGAGCGGATCCTGAATGATTACATTCTGCCGAATTGAGGTTGGCTGCCAATCGTAATTGGCGCATCAAGCTGGAGTTTAACAGGTGTTCCTGAGGAAATTTCGATATTCTTGCCTTTGCGTATGAGCAAGCTATCCGCAAGACCCACGCCTCCGCCGATGGCTGCTCCTGACCAGGCACCGCGACCGGCACCGCGAGCGGCTCCGTTGGAATAGCTCGGTGCGTAACCTACCGGAACTACTGTTGCGCCATAGGGCTGATACACAGGTGCGTAACCGACGGTATTATTGCCGTGTCCAGCGATAGCACCGACTGCGGTGCCGAGAGCCGCGCCTGCCCCTGCACCAATTGCGGTGCGCATTAATGCCTGCCCAACTTTCGCTCCGGCGCCTTCGCCCTGAAAGTTTCCGTTTCCACTTTGTTTGTACTTGCCCAACTCGCCGGTGATATGCGCTGACATTGGGGCCTCTGTGCCGTTGGGGGTGCGCAGTCTATCAAAGTTAACCGTGAGGTGCCCGGAGCGTCCGAGAAAACCTCCGGCGCTAGCGTTCGCTACGCGTCCGATTAAAGTGGTGCCCGCAGGGAGTTGTCCGGTGGATAATATGACTGGCTGGCTCAGTGTGGCCTGAACAAGGTCTCCCGGTTTCGCTACGTCGGTGGAAATTGAAGTCGATAGCGTAGCGCTCAAAGCCATGCCGGATGGCACAAAAAGGCTCTCTGGCGGCGGCGAGTATTGCGGTGCGCCGGCAGGCGGAGTGTAGGGTGGTGTATACGCAGGAACACCGCTGGCGGCATCACTTCTGCCAGCAAACGATGGACCGTCAGTACCATAAGATTGTGCAAATGCAGGTGTAAGTTGTAGCACCCCTGCAAGAACAGCAGTAACACTCAATATTTCGCCAAGTTTAGTACGCATGGGAGGCTCCTCACAGAATCTTTCCGACTCAAAGGCAACGACGAACACCATAGTGCTATGTTTCCGAAAAATGTAAAAACTCTGATCGCTGCAAGTCAAGCGGCGCTTCCTCCAGCGCTTCGAGTTTAAGCGAAATGCCCATCATATCTAGATTCTGTTACTTGATTAAGTGTCGGAAATTACTTTGACGAAATGACAAACTCTTCACATGATTCCATCCGTACCGGTTGGAGGCAGGGTTTTCAAGAATTCTTGCTTTCATGACATATGTAGAGGGCTTTGCTGTTCGAGGGCCTCCTTATATAGATGAACAATGATAATATTGTTTCCCCGGCAAGGTCGGCGGGCCATAGTTTTGAGGATTAGAAATGTCTACCAGGCAGTCGCACGAAACTTGCAATGAAGACTTTTACGCCGGCGCCGCGCTCGACGTCTGGCGCCGCGCTAATTCGGTGGAAGACACAGAGGAGCAGCTCGCTTTCTTGCAAGAGGCCTTAGCCGCAGCAGAAGGTGCTCGGCTGCTCGACCTGCCTTGCGGAAATGGTCGGCTGAGTTTGCCTCTTTCTTTATTAGGATATGAGGTCACCGGCGTTGATACCTGCGAAGAATATTTGCTTGAAGCCGAAAAATCCGCGAAGAAGCATAAAACGCAAATCAATTATGTTCGCGGCGACATGCGAAAGTTTTCAGAGCGCAAGAAATACGATGGCGTAATCTGCATGGGCAATAGCTTTGGTTATTTTGATCGCGCAGACTCACAAGAATTTTTTGCGACAGTGAGCAAGAATCTCAAGTCTGGTGGCAGATTCATAATTGATACGCAGACGGTCGCCGAGTGCTTTCTAGTAAATGGTGGCGAGCGCGAATGGGTTAAAGTCGGCGACATTTTTATGCTTACCGAAAACCACTATGACTGCCGCCAGAGCTGTGTGGAAATTACTTACACATTCATTCGTAATGGCAAAGTAGAACAACGTCGTGCCGTGCACT
>Ga0182030_10024562_pt1 | contig 11060 bp, 14 predicted proteins | sample 812S3MmetaG_FD_121299 | JGI IMG/M metagenome (GOLD analysis project Ga0182030, IMG submission 121299) | Permafrost microbial communities from Stordalen Mire, Sweden - 812S3M metaG (Illumina Assembly) | ecosystem: Environmental > Terrestrial > Soil > Wetlands > Permafrost | place: Sweden... | reverse complement strand
TAAAGATTTTTCTACTAAAAAATGTGCGTGTGCTCCTGCTGCTTCAACAAAATGTGTTTGCCTACCTGTACTATTTAAGACATACCAAAACAAACGATCAATTGGCTTTAACCATAAAAAATCAGCCGTTGCCAACACCCCATCATTTCTTGCCAACAATAATAAATCTATAAATACGGTAAATTCATAAGCATGTGTATGTACTATGTCCTGAATAATTCTCTGATTATAATACTTACGCCAAATATCATCTACATTAGAAAAATCTAATACTCCTGGCTTCTTACTATCAGCAGATTGGTTGATTTGTTTTAAAAGTCCTGTTGCAACTTTACTATCTCGACAACCTCTAGCCAAAAATATGGCAAACAATGCCCGTTGATGAATTGGTAAATATTCTGGCATACGCCATAGCCTACCTAACTGTTTAGTAAAAACTAATTCCGCTTTATCATGATCTAAATGTATCTTAAAAACATATGGATTACCGTGCTTAAACCCCTCATGTTTCTCTACCGATATTTCTATTAATTGATGTTGTTTACAAAAATCTAATGGTGACTTTCCCATGGCCCAAGGACCAGTATTTAACGGCTCGTTCACTAAATCTAATCCAATTACTGGATTAATTTGTGGCCATTCGACACTTTCTTGTCTTGCAAGTTTATGCATGTCATAACGCTTTTTATATCTATTAGAAATATTTTTATAAAAACTAAGATAAGAAAAGACTGCTAAACATATCATAATTGGATAACGTAAATAAATTCCTGCCTCTATACTTAAATATTCCGCAATACTCATTGTTAAATCTTGAGGATCTATTGATGTAGCTAAAGATAATGCCTTAGCCACCTCTTCTTTTAAATAACCCAAATTAACCATTTCTAATGGTAATAATTGAATTATAAAATTAATAACAATTAATTCGCCAACCCTAATTTTAAGAAAACAGTTTCTTAATTGATCTTCAAATGCTAACCATATTGCGAGGCCAACTAAGAAAATACCTACCATGCCCCACAAAATATTCATTGAATTGTCATCACCTTGTTGAGGCGCGCCGCCACCACCACCAGCCATATTACCTCCCCCAGCTCATTTATTATTCCTCTGTCAAACTATCTAGCGGTACTAATTGACTAGAACTAGAGGTATGTACAATTTCTAAAATAACGTCAGTAAAACATAATAATCTTAAAGAAATAGGTATTTTGTTATCAAACTGAACAGAAACTCCTAACATAGAGTTATCTGCTCTATCAAAAGTTACCCCTAAACCATACCCCATACAAAAAGAACATAATTGATCTGCTCGACGCATAATTGCCGGTAACAGACCGGCAGCACTAAAGGCTTTTTCAATAGAGATTTCTTCATTTTTAACTGTAAACTTACAATTCATAGCTTTAGCGATAGCCATTATTTTATTAATTATTAAATCTTGCTGCTCTTGTCTTTCTTTTATATCACTATTACTATTCATATATAATAAAATAACTTAAAATAACTTAAAATCAATATGAAAAAAATATTTAATACATTTATACTAACAGCCGTTATTATCGCTAGTTTTATTAACTGTGGTTGCTCTAAACTTAAAAACAAGGCTAATAAGCAAAAAAACAGTATTAACAATACTAAAAACAATGTTGATACCGATATAGGGTCTCAACTAGTATCCTCTGCTAGGTCCATAGAAAAATCTCTAGCAATTTTAGCAGCTAGCCAAGAAATAAATAATATCCCCGTATTAAACACTATACCCCTAATTACCCAAGAAGGTGGAATGGGGGGAACTGCTGATATAGATTGGACTGGCCCATTAGAACCATTATTAGAAAAACTCGCCAATATGACCGATTATACTTTAAAAATTATGGGTAGCACCCCTTCCATACCAATTATAGTGTCCGTTACCCAAGAAAAGGCAATTATTGCAGATATCTTAAAAAATGCTTGTCTGCAAGCGGGAAAGCGCGCTAACATAGTAGTTTTTCCTGCTAGTAAAATTATTGAATTACGTTATCGATTTGCTCAATTAGGGCCTTCTACCAATCCGAGTAAACCATCATGACTAATAAAATTAGCCACCCGCAAATCATGACAAAATCCACCCGGCGGCTTTGCCGCCTGCCCTCCTTTAATAAAGGAGGGGATTTTTATGGTAAAAATAATGGATAACAATAATATTAAATTTAATTTAATATTTAAAATAATTTTAATAATTATACCAAGTACACTGTGTAATTGCTCGAATAATAAAATGAGCCAAGAGCAATCTTCTCTAAAAACTATTCCCAAGGCTAATAAGGCTTTTTCTATCAACTCTTTAAGAGCCCAGGCATTACGAGATACTGCTTTATCTATAGGAGCAAGAGGAGGATTATCGTGGCGCACTAAAAAAATCCACACAATATTGTCAAATTATGAAAAAAATCTAGATCGAATCTTTAATTTTTATGTACTATTAGTTGAAGAAAGTGTGCTGCCACCAGTATTAATAGAAGCTCGTAATGCCTTAACTATCAATGGTACAGATTTAATTCGTATTGCCGATCGTAATTACAAAATTATTCACCAAGCAAAATTTGTTACTAGTCCACCTAATTGGCGCGAATATCTCTGGAAGATATTTGAACAACCAGAAATGCCAGATAAAAGCCTATTACCCAAAAATAAAGTTGAACAAGACATTTGGAATAAATATATAGATCAAGGTTGGACAGAAGGGGTAAAACAAGCTGATCTTATTTTTAAAGAAAATTTAAATATTTTAACTAGAGATTTTAACGGTATGATTTTATATCGTAAATTATTAGCTCAACAAATGGTTACCCCTCCTTTTGTCTCTAGCATAGAATTAGGTATTACAGGAGATCGTAATAATTTAACGGTAAATGATAGAATTTTAAAAATTACAGCTTTTCCTAGTTTACAAACCGACGGATCCCAATGGAAAACCGAGATCAAAACGCATGACTGATTTCTTATTATTAGATGAACCAATTCGTTTTACTGCTGAAGCATTAGATCGATTATTATTACATTGCGTAGATTTAGAAGCATCAGATATTACTTTTCAATCTAACTCTTACATTATTAGTGAAGTTCACGGTAAATTATATAAAGTTACTAAAAGAAAAGTCACTAATACAGAAGTTGGCGATTTATTAAATATAATTTACGGAGCTAATGGAACCACTCAAATTTATAGTGGACACGATATAGACACTCAATACGAAATTCGTCCTTCTCGTACCAGAAGATGTCGTTTTAGGGTAAATGCCACTGGCTGCCAAGTAGAAGGTCATGATGGGATTCAAATTACTCTTCGTACTATACCAACTAGCCCACCCGATCTTCTAAGTCTCAATTTAGAGCCAGAAATTATTGCTAATATGGCACCATACCAAGGAACTGTAGTTATTACTGGTTCAACTGGTTCTGGAAAAAGTACCCTACTTGCATCCATTATCAAAAGTTTATTAGAAGAAACTGATGGCAACCGCAAAATGCTAACCTACGAAGCACCAATAGAATTTGTTTACGATACAGTTGAAACACCATCTTCCTTAATAAGTCAATCTGAAATACCAAAACATTTACCATCTTTTGCAGCTGGGGTAAGAAACGCTTTACGCCGTAAACCACGATTAATTTTAGTCGGTGAATCAAGAGATCAAGAAACTATTGCTGCAGTAATAGAAGCTGCTCTTACTGGCCACCCAGTTTATACTACTGTGCATAGTAACGGTGTGGCAGATGCTGTAAGACGTATGATTACAACTTTCCCTGCCGATGAACGCCATAGTCGAGCGTTAGACATTTTAGAAACCATGAGATTAATAGTTTGGCAAAAATTATCGCCAAGTACGGATGGAAAAAGAGTAGCATTACGAGAATTTTTAGTGTTTGATGATAAAATTAGGGATGCTCTAATAACTACAGATATTAACCTATTAGCTCAAACAACCAGAAAACTATTAAAACAATTTGGCCAACCAATGTTAGTTGATGCAACTAAAAAATTTAAAGAAGGCATTTTACCAGAACGAGAGTATAAACTTATAATGAACCAATCAGAAATATTAGATAAAGATGTGGGGTTATAAGAGGTAAACATATGGAACCATCCGATGATACTCATTGGCGCGATAGCGCTAGACAAGCTAGATTTTTCTTTGTTGACGCTTATGCAGCGTTTCCAATTTTAATAATGTTTCTACATATTAAATTATGGACATTCTTAACAGCAATAGGATGTATGATATTTTTTGCTATTTTAGAACGTTTTAAATTTACTATTCCAGTATTTTGCAGATGGTTAAGAGCTACCATAGCTGGACCATTAAAACTAGCTAAACCGTGGTGGAGAGAATAATTATATGCCTAAAGCATATATAATAAAAAAATCTTTGGACATCTTATATCTACGTAATTTTTATAAAAAACTTATAAAATCTATAATATTTTTTTATATTATTATAGGTATATGGTTTTATCAAATAATATTATATAATTTTTATTTAACTAAAAATGATTATGTTGTAGTCACGACTTTTGGTAAATTAATCGAAATTTTTCCACAACAATAAATTTTTATGCCAATAATTTCCGACTTTGATGATACTCAAGAACATTTTCAAAATGCAACAGAACATTTTGAAAATCATCAACAAGCTATTAAATATTCCAGAAAAGAATCCAAATTACCACTTTCTTTTATAAAAACAACTAATGAAAACACTTCAAACATTTTTGCTATATCTAAAACTATTTTAAACAAGGGAATAACTAGCACAATAAAACTTGGCAAAAATATAAACACCCAAGAATTAGTTGCTATTAAAATACAATTGTTAGAATTAGATGCAGCAGATTTATCTAAGGATTTTAATAAAGAATTCAACCAAGAAATACAAATACTAGATCAATTAGATCAACTTCGTGGTACAACAATAAAATTGCACAAATCAACCAACACAACTGTAGCGCTAGTAATTAAATCCTATATTATTAGGGTTTTTTTTGAAGGGGTATCGTTAAAAGAATATTTTTTATCTAATAATTCTACTATAATAGATACTCTAAAAATTATATTAAAAATATTAGAACAAGTAAAAATATTACACAAGCAAAATATAACTCATGGTGACTTAAGTTTTAATAAAATTTTAATTAACAAAAAACCTGACGGAGAAATAGAAGCAAATATAATCGATTTTGGCTTAGCTGGTACCTTACAAGAAGGGATCAGAATATTTCTGGTTCAAGAATTTGAATTTTCTACACATAGTTACACTCCGCCAGAATGTGACTATAAAATATCACCTCACTTAATAATATCTAGCATTGGTTCGGATAACCACAACAGCATTTATACGTGGGCTAATAAAGGTTATGGGTTTCATACTACTTCTTCAGATCTATATACCTTAATATGGTGTATAGATTGTTGTGTAAAAAAACAAGATAGGGTCTTATCTTACTTATTCGATAAAACTTGCAGTCAACTATGCCATGATAAAAGACCTTCAATCGACGATATCACGAACTTATGCCAACAATATCTAGAAAATTTAACATTAAATACTAATGACAATACAGCATCACAAGAAGATCCAGCTAGAACCCCTATAAGCTTATTGTTCTCTTAAAACTGATATATGCAACTCCTTAAGTTGCTTAGGTGTTACATTATTTGGTGCATTCATTAATAAATCTTGCGCGCTTTGATTTAACGGAAAACAAATAACTTCACGAATATTTGGCTCATTAGCAAGTAACATTACCATACGATCTATACCTGGAGCTAATCCTCCGTGTGGTGGTGCTCCAAATTTTAATGCATTAATCAAGCCACCAAATTTATCATCAACCATTTCTTTACTAAACCCTGCTATAGCAAATGCTTTATACATTATTTCTGGCTTATGATTACGGATCGCTCCACTCGACAACTCAATCCCATTTACTACAATATCATACTGAAATGCTTTTAGTGCCAATTGTTTTTCTACGGTATCTGCTGTTAATAATGCATCTAAACCACCCTGCGGCATCGAAAATGGATTATGCGAAAAATCAATTTTTTTCTCATCTGCATTCCATTCGTAAAAAGGAAAATCAACAATCCAACAAAATTTATAAGTATCTTTTTCGATTAAATTTAAACTTTCTCCCAGCCTAGTACGAATTTTACCGGCCATTTTGGCTGCTAAGTCTGGTAATTCACAAATAAAGAATACTGCATCATTGTTTTGTAAATTAGTTATAGATTTTATTTGCTGCAACTCATCGACAGTTAAAAATTTTGCAACTGGCCCTTTACAACTACCATCTGCTTCAAAACAAATATAAGCTAAGCCTTTAGCTAATAATTCTGTTACAGCAAAATCTGTTAATTTATCAAAAAAACTTCTTGGCAATTTAGCGGCTGTTGGCGCAGGAATTGCTCGCACTACACAATTTTTATTATTAATTGCTGATTTAAAAATCGTAAAACCAGAATTTCTAAAAACTTCTGTTACATCAAATATAGTTAATGGATTTCTTAAATCCGGTTTATCTGATCCATATTTTAACATAGCATCAAAATAAGTAATTCTAGGAAACGGCGGTGTTGTTGCTGTAAAGTTAGAAAATTTTTCAAAAACATCAAATAACACTGGTTCTATCGCAGCAAAAACATCATCTTGAGTTACAAAAGACATTTCTATATCTAATTGATAAAACTCCCCAGGAGCTCTATCCGCCCTAGCATCTTCGTCCCTGAAACATGGAGCAATTTGAAAATACTTATCGAAACCAGACATCATTAACAACTGCTTAAATTGCTGTGGAGCTTGAGGTAAAGCATAAAATTTACCAGGATGTAATCTACTAGGTACTAAAAAATCTCTAGCTCCTTCTGGAGAACTAGCCGTTAAAATTGGGGTTTGAAATTCCATAAACCCTAATTTTTGCATAGAATTTCTAATATAAGCTATAACATTATTTCTTAAAATAATATTACTATGAATTTTTTCTCTTCTTAAATCTAAAAAACGATATTTTAGTCGTAAATCTTCGGGGAATTGCAAATCGCTATTTACATTAATTGGCAATAATTCTGCTGCTGATTCGACGTATAATTCTTTTAATTTAACTTCAATCTCTCCAGTCGGTAGATTAACATTAACCGTATCCGGCGATCTAGCAACTACGGTACCAATTATAGTTATTACGGTTTCGAAGCTTAATTTGCTAAGGTTGGTACATATCTCTGATTCTGCAGCTACAATTTGAGTAAAGCCAAAGTGATCACGTAAATCTACAAAACAAATACTACCATGATCGCGTCTTCTATGGACCCAACCAGAAAGTTTTACTGTTTCACCAATGTGGAATTTATTTAACTGACCACAATTGTGCGTTCTATACTTATGCATAGCAATGGATTATATTAAATAATTGTCTAAAATCCAAGGCTTCTCTATAATGCACAAAAAATATTTAATAATTAATACTTATAGCCCAACCGACGGCTTTAATGCCGAAGAAAGTTTAGAGTTTATATTAAGCATTGCTAGTTTAGAACAACCAATCTCAATATTATTTTTACAAAACGCAGCCTTTCAATTATTAGAGCAATCTCAATATGAACTAATTAACCGTGATCTACTTGCACAGACTATACAAGCCTTTGAACTTTTTGCGCTTAAAAATATTTATATAGAAGATAGCATGTTAATAAAATTAAAAAACTTAAATCTATTAATTAATACTAATATTAATATTACTAAATTTTCTCTAAACAATTTTACCGATTTATATAATAAACATGATATAATCTTATGGTATTAAATATTTTTAGTCGTGGTTTAGACTACCATGAATTATTCACAAAAATCTCTAATATGTTACAACTGCATACCCTGTTGCTTATTCAAGACGGCGTTTATTTCGGTTTACACTTAAAAGAAAATATTAATATTTATGCAATACAACAAGATGTTATCTCTAGAGGATTAATTAACTCTTACCCAGATAATATTAAATTAATTGATTACAACGAATTTGTAGAACTAGTTTTAAACCATGACAAAAGCATCACCTATTAAGCCGCCCTTAATGGTTTAACTCGTATTTTATTGTTACGCTTTGTAATCCAAATATCATAATCCCTTTGTAAATTCATCCAAAAAATCATATCCGTATTAGGTAAAAGCTTAGACAAACGTAAAGCCATATCTGCGCTAATTCCTGCTCTACCGTTAAGAAGTCTTGATAATGTAGTTCTGTTTACACCTAAATTATCAGCTGCATTAGTTACGGAAAGATTTGCGCCTTTAATTAAAATTTCATTAATAATTTTTCCAGGGTGTAGCGGTTCGTGCATGCTCATTTTAATTTTCTCCATTTTTAGTGATAATCAACATAATCAACTAATATTACATTTTCTCCTTCAAATTTAAAAATAATTCTCCAATTTGCCCTTACTGTTATTGCATAGTGGTCTTTTAATTTACCTTTTAACTTATGAAACCTAAAACCAGGCAAATCTAGTTGACCTGGGTTAATCGCAGCATTTAATGCCTGCAAAATTATTTTTAATCTTTCTGCATGCTCAACTATAATTCCAGATTTTTTGCCTGTTAAATAAAAATCTCTAACCCCTTTATGAACCCAGCTTTTAATCATTCTTAAGTGTAGCACGTTGCGCCACACATATCAATTATAAATTTTTAAATTAGGCTATAGTTCTTCCCAGACTATTTAAGTTATACTATGGTAATAAATTCGGTAAATTTAGTTTTAAACCATGACAAAAGCATCACCTATTAATTTAACTGCTAATCATTTATTGGTAATTGAATTATTAAAAAATTTTTATCAAGAATACAATATCACACCATCCACTAGAGCATTAATAAATTATGCTAAAAATAAAGCTCCAGATTTATGTTTAGATAGCATAATGTTTCATGAATTATTTCCAGACGGTATCACTCAAGCTTGCGAAATCTCTGGATTGCCAAAATCACCTAGATGTTTATGAATTTGCGTGTAGTTCACTATTGCAATTTAAAAAACTAAAATTTATACTCCTGTTTAACTGTAGGTAAGCCAATTGGTTTACTTACAAATAATAAAAAAATAAAAAAATTAGGAGATATAAACATGTCCGACAACAATAATCTAAATCTTTATAATAATAATAATGCTTCGAACTCAGAGTCAAAGGGATATTTTAACCTTTATACATTAGGAGGAGTCGCAACCATTTGGAACGGTTTTCAACCAGCTACTACTGCTGGCAGCCTTTTCCTTGGTGGTTTTTCAGGAGCTGCTCGCGGTGCAGGCGGATTTCCTGGTGGATTAGGAAGATTTGCTGCAGCTGGCAGAGCTTTAGGTAAATTTAAAAGAGGCTTATTACTGGGCGATAGATATACTTCACCAGTAAGAGCTGCACGAGCCGGAAAAGCTTTGCATAACGCTTTTACATACGCTAGCAGCACTGTAAATAATTTTGCTGGTAATGCTGTTCAAGCTGTATCTGCTAGAGCTGCTCAAGCTATCGGACATGCTCAACAAACTATCCAAGCTATTGGCAATAGCCATGCCGTACAAGCTGCAATGGTAAACACAAGAACTGCCGCAACAACCGTCGCTGCAGTCGCAGTCGCTCACCCAATAGCAACTTTAGCTATTTCCGGAACAATAATGGTAGCATCCGCTGGCTATCTTGCTTATCAAATTTCTAATAAAGCTAACGAAACTAAATTAGCTGAAGTAACTGCAGACAACCTTGTTCACCAAGATTATTTAAACAAAGTTGAACTAACTAAAAAAGCTAAAGAAGTTCAACAAACTACAGAACCTAAATCAATTGATAATGAGGTTGTTATCACTACTGATATTACTGATGAAGAAGATAACGATACTATTTACTTTGATGAAAACGAAGAAGACAGTAGTTTAGAAGAAGTAACAGAAGTAGTAGAAGCAGCAGCCTACCCAACAACTGTTAATAATATCCCTTCAGAAGAAAATACTTTAGAAACATTAGCTGAACCAGAAATTGTTAAAGAACCAGCTAATACCTGTACCAGAACAGAAGCTAGACTTCAATACTTAGCTGATGCTTTCCAAAATATGAAAGCAGAAGAAAAGAAAGAAGCTCTACCTGCTGCTACTGTAGAAATAAAGGTTCCAGAAAAAACAGCAGAACAAAACGTGTCTAATGAAAAAGAACCAGTAACACCTAACACTGATATTGAATTAACCAATATAGTAAAAAACACTAACAATATAACTTTGTTATATCAAACGCAACTAAATGAAAATTGTGGACATCTTTGTCAAAGAGAAACGTTAATAGCTTTACGTACACTACGTAGAAATAAAATTAATTAATTTATAATGTTTTAAAAAAAATAACAAAAAACAGGAGAAAACATAATGAAAATAACACTAGATAACTTTGAAACTTTAATAAACGATATGCAAACTCTCAATAACAGAGATTTAATAAATGAGATCTTAGATGGCCTTACTGTTGCTTGCCAATCTAATGCTCCAGAAATGAAGGAGTTAAAAGAAAATATATATGATCCTCTAATTCCAACTACAATACATGCCATAACACAACAAATAGAAAATCTTTTCTATTATCAACCACCATTTACTATTAATGCTTTTGAAAAAATTAAAACGGCAGCAAGTAAGCTAAACATCCTTGCAACTCTAGCAGAAAAACACAGACTAGCTCTTGGAGTTGACGCCGCCACTATTAGCTTACACTACAATCCGTTAAAAACAGCACTAACTACTCTGGAAGATACTGCTAATTTCAATATAGTTAGAAATGAAGTAGATGATACTGTTCAAGCAGCTAAAGATGGTAATAAAGCTAAAGTAATTATTCCTTCCAAACAGCATGTATCACGCCTATTGGAACTAGACATAGATGAGGCTGGTAAAGTTATTAGTGTTCTTACAGAAGAAGACTATGAAACAAACCCATTTGCACAAGACTTATTAGAAAAAGTAACAAAATCAACAGTTGATCTTGC
>Ga0182030_10024561_pt1 | contig 11060 bp, 12 predicted proteins | sample 812S3MmetaG_FD_121299 | JGI IMG/M metagenome (GOLD analysis project Ga0182030, IMG submission 121299) | Permafrost microbial communities from Stordalen Mire, Sweden - 812S3M metaG (Illumina Assembly) | ecosystem: Environmental > Terrestrial > Soil > Wetlands > Permafrost | place: Sweden... | reverse complement strand
GTAAATCTACCAGCCGAGTGAGTATAAAATATATCAAAAAGTGCTTGTATACCTCTGTTAAGCAAGCGATACTAGATATGCAGGGCTGGCAGCAATGGTATGCTTGTCCTCATCAACAAACATCGGTTTAAATCAAAACCCAAACGAGCCTCCAGGGGTAAAATCCGGGAGGCTCATAAAATACCTGAGCTTTTGCCGTCAGCGAGTGTTATACTTGGAGGTAAGAAGAGGCATTTATGACACAAAAAACAATTGCGGTTGTTAACCAAAAGGGCGGCGTCGGCAAGACCACGACGGCGATTAATGTGGCTGCCCAATTAGCCGGTAGCAAAACTTCCATTTTGCTGGTTGATTTGGATCCGCAGGGCAATACTACCAGCGGACTGGGTCTTGCTAAAGAGCAAGCCGCACAAACAACTTATGACGTGCTGCTCGGCCGGGCAACTTTGGCCGACACGGTCGTCGAAAGCCATGTCGCACAATTGTTTGTTTTGCCATCCAACGCCAACCTGGCTGGCGCCGAAGTGGAACTGGTCGGTCAAAACCGTCGGGAATTTGCCCTGCAGTCGGCGCTTAAGCAAGCTAGCTATGATTACATCATCGTTGATTGCCCACCGTCGCTAGGCCTCTTGACTATTAATGCTCTGACAGCCGCCACCAGCGTACTGATTCCAGTCCAAACTGAATATTATGCCCTGGAGGGTTTGAGTCAGTTACTTAGTACCATCCAAGCAGTGCGGGGTAGCACTAATCCTCAACTGGAACTGCTCGGCATTGTACTCACGATGTTCGACAAGCGTAATTCTCTGAGCGAGCAAGTTCAAGCTGAAGTTGCTAATTACTTCGGTGACAAGCTGTTTAAGACAATTATTCCACGCAACGTCCGGCTGGCCGAAGCACCCAGCTATGGCCGTACAATTTACGAACATGACCGTTGGAGCAAAGGCGCTCGAGCCTACAAAGCTTTAGCGCGAGAAGTCAAGGAAAGTCTTATTTAGTCAAACAGCCGGAACAGCCGGCCGAGTTCGGCGTCGTCTTTGAAAGTCAGCTCCAGTTTGCCGCCATGAGCAGTCCGGCGGATAGTAACAGGGGTGTTGAGCTTTTTACTGAGAGCATGGGTGGCCGGCGTTTCGGTTTCGGTTCGGGCATGGGCGGCCTTGGTCTGCTTAATGCCGGCTTTGACGCTGGTCACAAAACGTTCGGCCTGCCGGACGCTCCAACCTTGCGATTGAATAGTCTTTAACAGATAGGACTGGCGTTCGTCGTCGCCCTTGAGAGCCAGAATGGCACGGGCATGACCCTCACTTATCCGGCCATCAGCCAAGGCAGCGTGGGCGGCTTCCGGTAGGCCGAGCAAGCGCACAATGTTATGGACGGTCGAGGAGGCTTTGCCGAGACGTTTGGCAATGTCGTCATAGGCTAAATTAAACTGCTCGTGCAGCCGCGCAATGCTGACGGCTTGTTCCAGGGGACTAAGATCGACCCGCTGGACGTTCTCAATCAGAGCGATCTCCAGCTGCTCCAACTCCTGCCGGTCGCGAATGATGGCCGGCACGGTCTCCAGACCAGCAATTGAAGCCGCTCGCCAACGCCGCTCGCCGGCAATCAAATTATATTTGCCATTTTTAACAGGGGTCACAACCAGAGGTTGAATAATACCATGGCGCTTAATCGACGCGGCCAGCTCGGCCAGGGCAGTCTCGTCGAAATGACGGCGTGGCTGATTCGGATTGGCCTGTAACTGGTCATGTGGCAATTTTTCGACCCGATCATCAGCAGTCAAGAGCAGGCTTTTATCAAAATCCTGTGAAATCAAGGCCTCGAAACCTCGCCCCAACCCTCGTTTTGGTGTCGCACTCATACCTTTAGAATATACCACATCTAACTAGAAGACTTTGGCTTGTCCTAGCGGAAAGACCCGTAAAACCAGCTTACCGACGATTTGATTGGCGTTAATCGGACCAAAATCGCGTGAATCGAGAGAGTCAGGCCGATTATCACCCGAAACGAAGAGCTGATCTTTGCCGAGCGTAACATCAATATTACCGGAAGTTTCGGGGATATTTTTGCCATAGGGCAGAGTTTTATCAGGGTCAAAGCCTTGGGGGTGTGCCTTGTTATAAATCGTGTAAACACCGTTACTGACCACTACACGGTCGCCCGGCAGACCAATCACGCGTTTAATAAGTTGCTTGCTGTCCTGTTGGTTGAACTGTGCCAGGCCGGTTTCGTTAAAAACAATGATATCGCCGCGGTCGGGGATGTAATCATGACCGGTGATGTCTGCCCAAGTACGTGACACCTTCCAGATCATCAATTTATCGTTATTTTGCAGTGTATTTTCCATGCTCGGGCCGTCAACCTGATAAGAGCGGAAGACGAAACTAATGATGAAGAAGGCCACCACCAAAGCACTTATCAAGATGCCAACGGTGTAAAAAGCTTCGTGGCGGCCGGATCGCCGATTACCCTCGGAGATTATCGGTTCGGGCGGCTCTGATGATGGTTGTGTTTTATTCATTATTACGTGCTCCCACTATAACATAACTATTGACGGCTTAAAGGGCTTTACTCATAAGCATTATGCTGATAAACTAGTAGACAGCTAAGAGATGGACCGGTCATTCAACAGACGGCCTGCTACACAAACACAGCGCCAAACAGACATACAAAACTTTGGAAATGCCCGACCTGTGCCGAAGGTTCTGCTCACGCGCCCTTTAGCTAGGCCTCTAGTCAGACCCGTGCCGCCCCGACCGCCGATTGACATGGAATTGCCAGGCGCACCGAGCCGTTGGAACGTCAATACGGCGCTAGGCCGTAATAAATGGCGTCGTACCCGCCGTGCAGCCGCCCGCAGCCTGGCGCTTAGCCTAGTCCTATTAATCACCTTCGGCGGACTATTATTCTCGCAAGGCTATCTTAAACTTCACCGAGTCTTCCGCGGCGGCAGCGCCTCGGCGGCCGCTCTGCAACCCAATGTTGCACCGCAGCTGCTCAAGGGTGAGGGCAGCGGTCGGGTCAACATCTTACTGCTCGGCCGCGGTGGCGGCAACCATGATGGACCTGATCTGACCGACACTATGATGTTGGCCAGCGTTGACCCGGTTAACCACACGACCACACTGCTCAGCTTACCGCGCGATCTCTGGGTTAACGTGCCCGGACACGGCGATATGAAAATCAATGCTGCCTGGGAAACCGGCGAGTTTAGCTATCTTGGCAAAATCGCGCCCGGCAGCACCAATCCTAAAGCTATTCAAGCCGGTTTCAATCTAGCCGATCAGACCGTCAGCAGCGTGCTAGGCATTAACATTGATTACAACGTAATTGTCGATTTTCAGGCTTTTCAACAGGCAGTTGATACGGTTGGAGGTGTTAATGTTAATGTGCCGACTGATCTGGTTGACCCGACCATGGCTTGGGAAAATGGCAACAATCCGGTGCTAGCTAAGGCCGGACCTCAGCAATTTGATGGCGCCCAGGCGCTGCTATATGTCCGATCGCGCGAAACAACCAGCGATTTTGCCCGCGCTGCGCGTCAACGAGCAGTGTTAGTTGCTCTGATGAGTAAAGTTGATACGCTCGGCACCCTTAGCAATCCACTTAAGCTTTCCGGCCTGCTCACCGAGTTTGGCAATAATGTATCAACGGACTTGTCGCTCAGCGATGCCGACCGCTTGTACACGATACTAAAAAACGTTGACGAAGCCAATGTCAGTTCGATTAGCCTAGATGACACTCCGGCAGCCTACGTGACCACCGGTACGATTGACGGTCAATCGGTAGTCCTGCCCAAGGCCGGCCTGTTCCAGTACAACGATATCCAATCCTATGTCCGCGGCCAGCTCAAGGACCCCTATATAATTAAAGAAAATGCTACGGTGCTGGTGCTGAACGGTACCGCCGTACCAGGGTTAGCCACAACTACAGCGGCTCAACTCAAGGAGTATGGCTACAATGTCATTGGCGCGGCCAATACGCCCAGCCCGGACTGGACACAAACCACACTGGTTGATTTAAGCGGTGGCCAAGATAAATACACCAAGAACTATCTGGAAGAACGCTTCGCTGTGAGCGCCATTAACCATCTGTCTGACACACGAATCAACACAAATGGCGCTGACTTTGTTATCATAATAGGTAACGATGAGGCCTCTGCTACAAAAAATTAGACCTGCCAACGGTATTTCGCATTTTTTACACCTTGGGCTGGTGATGATTCTGCCGATTGCGGTATTTGTGCTGGTACAGCTGCACTTTGTTCAGCTAGCGCTCAGCATCGTCATATTAAGTAAATGGCGTATGTTAGCTGTACGTCCCCGGTTCTGGGCGGTCAATATTCGCGCCAACGCTGTCGACCTGATGGTCGGCCTGTCGATTGTGGTTTTCATGACGCACAGCAGCTATCTGATGCAGGTGGTCTGGATGCTCTTGTACGGCGCTTGGCTGCTAGTCATTAAACCGGGTGCCGGTGTGCCGATGGTAACCGCCCAGGCGTTTCTGGGACAGCTGGCGGCCTTGATGGCGCTATATCTGACATGGGCTGATGGACCGGTCTACGGCCTAACTCTATTAACTGGTATTTTTTGTTTTCTAGCTGCCAGGCATTTCTTAGACGCTTTTGATGAACCGTACGCTAGGCTGTTGGCCTATGTCTGGGGATACTTCGGTGCGGCGCTGGGTTGGCTACTCAGCCACTGGCTGCTGTTTTACAGGGGTGTTGCCCAGCCGACCTTGCTGCTTAGTACACTTGGCTACGGCCTGGCCGTGTTATATTATTTAGACCATAACGATAGGCTGAGTAAGGGTGCGCGGCGGCAATTTGTGTTTATCATGTTGGCCATCGTCGTAGTTGTGCTAGCATTTTCTGATTGGGGCGATAAGGTTGTATAAAGGGGGAGGGACTTCATGACCAAAGAAGACAATAATAAACTAGACCAAGCCCGAGAAGCGGGTACTTACAGCGTGTCCAGTGCTAATCGGCGGCCAGGGCGAACGCTGACATTTACAGTGCCAAAGCTGCCTAAGCCTCAACTGCGCCGGCCGACCGCCCCAACCGGCCAACCGTGGCTGGCGGCTATAGGAGCAATTCTGTTCGTCCTAATTATTATGCTGGCTGGGTTTAGTGGTGCCTGGCTGGAAAACCGCGACAATTCAAATGGTTTAACAGTTGGCAGCCTGAGTAACCAAAAGAAGGTGGTTACCAGCGAAAGCCAGCTGATCAGTCAGATTGCTAAAACCGTCGGACCAAGCGTAGTGAGCGTAAATGTTAATATCACCAGCACCAGCAGCTCTCAGAACGGCTTTGGTCTCTTTGGTTTTTCACAACCGGAGCAGGAACAAGCCGCCGGTACGGGTATCATTATTTCTTCGAGCGGCTTAATCGTTACCAACCGCCACGTGGTGCCTGATGGAACTACTAGCGTTAGCGTTACACTGAGTGATGGCACTGAACTAAAAAATGTGTCGGTCGTTGGCCGAACGAGCGACAGTGATAGCTTAGACATTGCTTTTCTTAAAATTACCAACGCCGAAGGCCATAAATTAACCCCGGCCGTGATCGGTGATTCCAGTACTGTGCAGGTTGGCGATGATGTGGTAGCCATCGGTAATGCCTTGGGTCAATTCCAAAACACCGTAACTAGCGGCATAATCTCCGGCTATGGTCGGAGTGTGACGGCCGGTGATAGCTCGGGTGCAACGTCAACTGACGAGAACCTTGATGACTTGTTCCAAACAGATGCTGCGATTAACGAGGGTAACTCAGGCGGTCCGCTGGTTAACCTGAACGGGCAGGTGATTGGCATCAATACCGCTATTGCTGGCAACGCCCAGAACATTGGTTTTGCTATCCCGATCAATGATGTCCGCGGCCTAATCACCCAAGTATTGGCGACCGGCACTTTTCAACGACCTTACCTAGGTGTCCGTTATATACCGCTAACAGCTGATGTAGCCAATGAGTATAATTTAAGTGTTCAAAACGGTGCTTTCGTTGCACCGAGCTCCGATCCGACTCAGCCTTCGGTTATAGCTGGCAGTCCTGCTGATAGCGCTGGATTGCAGTCGAACGACATAATTACACAGCTGGATGGTACCAACATAGACCAAACACACTCATTGACCAGCTTGTTGGATCAACACCAACCTGGTGATAAGATTACACTGACTGTGCTACGCGGTAGCAGTACCAAACACATTGGTGTCACGCTCGGTAGTATGCCAAGCAGTTAGGCTGAATATGTGCTCAGTTCAAATAGTTGAATGAAGTCATTGGTTTGCCTCAAATAGTAGCCTGACGAACTTGCTATCTGTTTAAGCTTAGGATGTTGCGGTGGCAATGCCTCAGTTAAAATATACAACGGTTTTTTTGGCAGTTTAATAATCTGGCGAAAAAGCTTACGGTAAATATCGAGACCTTCATGGCCGCCGAAAATAGCCAGTCTTGGTTCGTGTAAAGCCGCCGTATTGATATGAAAGTCATCTGGTATATAAGGCAAATTACATAATAATACATCATTCTGCTGGCTGGAGCGCGTCAACAAGTCGCTTTTAGTTACCTTAATCTTTAATGTAAATTTATCTACGTTAATTTTGGCCACTTTTAGGGCTTTTGGGTCAACTTCCAGTAGCTCAATGTTTGTATTTACTGTTTTAGAAAGCTCCAGTTTAGCTGTGATTCCAATAGCTCCGCTGCCGGCGCCGATGTCAGCAATGCGTAACTTGGAATCCGTTTTAGCTTTGGCTAGTGCAGCAAGAGGCAGGGTCTTCAATAGTTCAACCATGGTTTCCGATTCCGGCCGTGGCTGTAACACGGCGGGTGTGAGCACAAAAGTGCGTCCGTAGAATTCGGCCTGTCCACGAATGTATGCCAAAGGTTCATGTTGCACCCGACGGTTGAGTAATTTTGTGAGTTTAGCAAGCTGGGCTGAGCTCAATTCCATTGCTGGTTCGGCTAGCAGCTGCGCCCGATCAAGCTTAGTCGTATCTTCTAGCAGAACCAGCGCATCCAAACGGGCTGTCCCGATACCGCAGGACACTAATTGTTGAGTGGCGTCGGAAAGATACTGCTTAATGTTCATTATTTAAAAGTTCGTGCTCGGCTGCCTGGAGGTGTTCAATTAGGTCGTCAATTTGTCCGTCCAGCGCACCGGGCAGGTTGGAGCGGCTATAACCAATGCGGTGGTCGGTTATCCTATCCTGCGGAAAATTATAAGTCCGGATTTTTTCGGAACGGTCGCCGGAGCCGATCAACTTACGGCGCGAGTCGGACAATTGTTTTTGCTCTTCCTCAATTTTCATGGCCAGCAGCCGCGAACGCAGTACGCCCATGGCCTTGGCCTTGTTTTTGATTTGTGACTTTTCGTCTTGCTGAGTGACCACTAGCCCAGTTGGCAGGTGAGTAATGCGCACTGCCGAGTCGGTAGTGTTGACCGACTGGCCACCATGCCCGGATGAGCGGTAAACGTCGATCCGCAGATCGGCCGGATCAATCTCAATGTCGGTTTCTTCGGCTTCCGGCAGCACGGCCACAGTTGTTGTAGAGGTGTGAATCCGACCCTGACTCTCAGTTACCGGCACCCGCTGCACACGGTGTACGCCGGCCTCAAACTTCAGATTTTTATAGGCCTCTGAACCGCGCACGGCGAAAGTGATTTCCTTAAAGCCGCCGGCTTCGCTCGGCGATTCGTTCAACAGTTCTATCTTGTATTGATGATTTTCCGCCCAGCGGCTATACATTCGGTATAATTCGCCAGCAAACAAGCTGGACTCATCGCCACCGGCCGCCGCCCGAATTTCCATGATGACATCGCGGTCATCATTAGGGTCTAGCGGCGTCAGAGCCTCTCCAAGTTTGTTTTCATTTGCACCTATCATCAAATTCAATTGCTCAAGTTCCTGCTGCAGCTCGCTCTTGAGTGACGACATCTCGGGGTCTTCTGCAGCTTTCTCGGTTTTTACTTTTGTTTCAAGCAATTCTTTTCTCTCATCAAATAATCCAAGAATATACATCAACTCTGAAGCTCTTTTACTATTTTTCGGGTGATCTTTGGACATATAAAAATCGGGCTCTTCGATGCGACGCTTAAGAACTTCGTACTCACCCTTCAGACTTTTATATTGATTGTCCATTGTATTACCTGCATTTATTATAAAGAAAAACCGCCTGAATACATATGATTCAGGCAGCCGACAAAAACGTAGCTATTTGGTGATGGGGTTGGTGACTTCGGCCTTGGCTTCGGCTTTGGCGACTTTGGCTGCTTGGCGTTTAGCAGTTTTTTGGGCAGCACTGGCGCGCTTGGTCTTGGCAGCATGACCGGCGGCAGCCCGTGCTTTGAACTTGTCGACCCGACCTTCAATGTCCAAAATACGCTCTTCGCCGGTGAAGAAGGGGTGCGAGGCCGAAGTGACATGTACTTTGAGCAGCGGGTATTCCTGACCGTCTTCCCACTTGGTAGTTTCTTCGGCAGCCGCAGTCGAGCGCGTCAAAAACCGAAACCCGTTGTTCAGGTCTTCAAATACCATCAAGCGGTAGTTATCTGGATGCAAACTCTTTTTCATAGACTCATCAGTATACTACATCTGTTAGCTTGTGGTCAACAGCGACCCAAAACTAAAATGCTTAAGCTTGCACACACAACTGCAATAGTTCAGAATACTCAAAATGACCGAGAGATTCGAAGGTGTTAGTATTGGCTTTGCAGAACACCCAGACCGCAGCAGCGGTCAAATTATTTATGGGCCGCGGGACTTGATTCAAGGCGTAGTTGCGATGGAAAGAGCTGGCAGTGCTTGGAAACCGAGCAATGAGTGGGGTTTTAGGCTTATTAAACTTGAGGACGGCCGTTCAGCGTTACATATAAAGCCCCGTGCTATTGGCAAGCTACCAAATAGAGCACAAAGAACAGCCATAAATGGCGTCAACCGGCTTGTCCGTCAAATTAGTGCTGGAGCATTGATGAATGGGCTGCCACGAGATCCACGTTTAGTATTGAGGAGATATTTTCAAAATGGTTATAACTTTAATATGGAGGCCGAAGTCGATAAACCAAACATACCAGATAGTGACCTTGCCGGCATTGTTGAAGCCCGGATGCGCCAAACGGCTGATGATCTCGGAATGGCAACAGTAGCTCTACCTTCCGGCAGGCTCAACGGCATAATCGACGTTGAAATTGATAGCCAGGATGGATTAATTGCGCTGTCTATCGGGCAGGATGTAGTGGCAACTTCAAAGCATGAACCGATCTATTCGGGCATGGTGCGCCTGGCCGGCGGTAATTTATCGGTTGGCCCTAGTTCATTAGTTTTGCTGGCCGGAATTGGTCAAATAGCCTGCGCTGAAGAAGCCTTGCCGACTGGCATTCTACCTGTTACAATGTAGCCTAGTACAAATTAAGCAAGCTGGGGTCACATCCTCTTCGCGATCATCCGTGCAGGACTCGCCGAGCTCCCAGCCGAAGAGAAAGGATAAATATATGGCGACTGATGTCGATATCAAGCAATTATTAGAGGCCGGAGCGCACTTTGGCCACAAAACCGAGCGCTGGCACCCCAAAATGGCGCGCTATATTCACAGCAAGCGCGGTGGTACACATATTATTGACCTGACTAAGACGGTTGAAGGTCTGCAAGCAGCGCTGGCTTTCCTGACTAAAACGGCCAGCGAGGGCAAACAAATTTTGTTGGTCGGCACCAAACGACAAGCACAAGACATCATCAAAAAAGTGGCCGTTGACACCGGCATGCCCTATGTCACCGAGCGCTGGCTGGGCGGTATGCTGACTAACTGGACGACCATCGGCGGCCGCGTGAAGCACTTGCAGGAGCTGGAAAGTCGGATGGCTAGTGGTGAACTGGCCAATAAATACAACAAGCTCGAAGTCCAGCGTTTTCAGGAAGAAATCGACCAGATGAACGTGCTGTACGGCGGCATCAAAGAGCTCGATAAAAAGCCCGGCGCGGTGTTCATTGTCGATATCACACACGACACCAATGCCGTGCGTGAGGCGCGCAAGCTCGGTGTACCGATCGTGGCGCTTGTCGATACCAACGCCGATCCCAGCCTGGTGCAATACCCGATACCGGCCAACGACGATGCTATCAAAACCATTCAGCTAATGGCTGATTATGTGCAGGCAGCAATTGTGGCGGGCAAGTCGCAGGTCAAAAAAGTTGAAGATAAAACAGAGGCTGCCGTGCCAGCCAAAGCCGTGACCCGGATTGTCACTGGCTCTGAAACCGAACCAGAACCGGCTGAAATAGCGGAACCAGCCAAAACTGACAAAACGAAGACCTAGGAGGATTTATGGCAATTGACATATCGCAAGTAAAAAAACTCAAAGAACTAACCGGCGCCGGGTTGACCGATGCCAAGGCAGCTTTGGAAGAGTCGGGTGGTGATTTCGATCAGGCTGTGGCGGCGATGCGTAAAAAAGGTCTGACCAAAGTCGCTAAACGAACCGAACGCGAGGCTCGGGCTGGCCTAATTGGCAGTTATAACCACGATGGCCGCATCGGTGTGATTGTGGAAGTCAACTGCGAGACTGACTTTGTCGCTCGAAACGAGATTTTTGTGGTGCTCGTCAAAGACCTAGCCATGCACATTGCCGCTAGCGAGCCAACTGACCCCGCCGAGCTGCTGGAGCAGCCGTTTGTTAAGAATCCCGACCAGACCGTCGGCGATTATGTCAAAGAAAACGCTGCTCGCTTAGGCGAAAACATCGTCGTCCGCCGCTTTGCTCGGCTGGGACTCGGCGAAGTGGAGTAAAATAAATTCCATGGAGCCAAATCAAGTTGTTTCTCAAGCCCAGGCCAAGTTTCGGCAAGCCGTTGAAAGGTTTAGCGAAAGCCTAAAAACATTGCGCACCGGTCGCGCCAGTGCCGCCATGCTCGACGGAGTGATGGTCGAGGCTTATGGCACGCCAATGCCGCTCAAAGCAGTGGCGACGATCGCCGTGCCGGAAGCCCAATTAATCCAACTGACGCCGTTCGACCCTAATAACCTAGCGGCCATTACCAGTGCGATTCGCGATAACCAGAGTTTAGGCTTG
>Ga0182030_10024560_pt1 | contig 11061 bp, 6 predicted proteins | sample 812S3MmetaG_FD_121299 | JGI IMG/M metagenome (GOLD analysis project Ga0182030, IMG submission 121299) | Permafrost microbial communities from Stordalen Mire, Sweden - 812S3M metaG (Illumina Assembly) | ecosystem: Environmental > Terrestrial > Soil > Wetlands > Permafrost | place: Sweden... | reverse complement strand
TCCAGACCCGCGGTCACCTTATTGGATCGCACACCGTCGATCATGCAAACCTCACGACTCTACCCCCCGATCAGTCATTGAGTGAGCTCACTGAGTCGCAAGCTGCGCTTCAGAGCCTCCTCAACGTTTCCGTCGATTTATTCGCCGCCCCCTTCGGCGTGTTGGATAGTACTGTCCTCGTTCAAATCCAAAGCGTCTACACGGGACAACGAGGAGTCATAGCCGGGTTCAACGAGTGGGGGCGCATCGACCCCTACAATATTCTGGTGCAGAACATCCTATCTACCACGTCGGCGAACGATGTCGCCGTTTGGGTGGAGACCGCTCGCATCAATCATCTATGGCTCGTGCTCGTCTATCACTCAGTCGACGAGGGGGCAAACCCGACAACCCTTCCCTACGCCATAACGCCCGAAGCCATGGCAGCCCATTTGCAAGTCGTGCACAATAGCGGCATTGCCGTTCTCACGATGCAGGATGCGTTGAGCGAGATACGAGCTCAGGGGGGGATGTGAGTTCCATCGGGTTCCGAAAGGCGTGTCGAGTTCGTGAGACACAATTTGCCAGGGTGTTTCGGAAGCGCACACTCCGCCGTGCGCGTAATGCTGCGCCTTAACCTCCAGGATGAGATCGTCCGCTTTGGCCCTGCTCCTGCAGCCACCCCTCTCGTTCTTGGAGTAGGGTCCGAGCGAACTTCGCATCGGCCTCGAGCAGGACGACCCGCACTTTTGCGAGGGTCACGAACTGAGGCGCCGCCGACGCTGTGAGGGTACCAAAGTGGGCGATGTCATCCCGCAGAATCCCGATTTCCCGGTCAAGAAGCGCCAGCGTCTGCTCGAGGCCAGGAAGTGACTCTCGAGTGTCCGCTTCCGCTTGTCTCGATAGAGCGCGCAGACTGCGAGGATCACTCTTGAGCTCCTCCGCGTGGGCCGCCACCCGCGCGCTCTCCGATGCGGCACGAAAAGGCCCGCCAAAGTTGTACGAGAGCTCCACGACTCCAAACCAGTCACGGTACGGAGCCGCCACCATGCCACCTCGCATCCGGAGGTTCCATGGATCGACGTTGCGAACGGAAGCCGCCGCCTGGTCGGCCTCGACGCTAGCCGACTCAAGCGTCTTGAGAGCCGCCTCCATGGCAACTCGCGGTGGCTGCGAGCCAGGGTCGGTGAGTTTTCTCAGCTCACCTTCCAGGTCGATGACGCGCCGCTCGAGATTATCGATAAGGAACCTGACGTCCGTCAGCTCGACGTACGAGATTAACCCCTTTTCGAGCCTAGCCTCGGTTTCCCCCACCAGAGATTTCAGCTCGAGCCGATGATCCTGCAGGTACGCCAGCTCCGCTCGAAGGGCATTGCCCCGGCCCAAATCCGGTAACGAAATGAGCCGCTTCTGGACCGCGACCACAGCGCGCTCCCGCTGACACTCCACTTCGCCCTGGTGAAGGCGACGGATGCCCTGGTACGCGGCAGCCAAGTTGTAGTCGAGCGCGATTCGCAGTTCGGCGTCATACCCATTGCCCGTGGACAATGTCGGATCGGCAGCAACGATAGGAAGTCGAAAGGCTTGGACCGCAAGCGACGGACTCAAGCCGAGCGCAGCGGCCGACCGAGCTTCCGCCATAATCTTTGGGCACGGATCGAACGTGTCAGCGCCACCCGCATATGAATGCGGCTCGAACGACATGCCAAACATGGATGTTAGCGGCGTTCTCATCGGACGTGAGCTATCGCTTGCTGGAGCGAACGTAGCCGCCGACACCGTCGGCAGGTGACGGCCAAGGTCTCCGGCGCCGTCGGACGCTCCTGCGCCCGAGGGGCCCTGCGCCCATAACCTGGCTGGTATTGCAAGGTTAAAGACTATCGTTAGAACGGCACTTGCATGACGCGTGAATCTGAGAAGGCGGTACCGATGTTCGCTATGCATCGTGAATCAGGCTTTCACAACATTCGAATGTGGCTCTCGATACACGCCGCGACTGTCGACGATGAGAGGCGCGTGGTCGAGCACCATTTTGTAGTCGACAGCGGAGTGGTCGGTGGCAATCAGGACAGCGTCAACAGTACGCAGAAGCTCAGGCGTGAGCGGCACTGACTTCATAGGGGGCAGACGTGGAAAACTACGCATGGAAGGTGCCATGGGAAGGTGTGGATCGTGGTAGTCGACTCGCGCTCCACGCTGCAGGAGAAGCTCAATGAGTTCGAAGGACGGGCTCTCACGTGGGTCGTCGATGTCCTTTTTATAGGCAAGTCCGAGCACAAGGACACGACTCCCTTTAACCGACTTTTCCCGCTCGTTCAAACCGTTCTGTAGGCATTCCATCACGTACTGCGGCATATCAACGTTGACTTGACCCGCAAGCTCGATAAAGCGAGTGGTCACTCCATACTCGCGAGCTTTCCATGCGAGGTAATACGGGTCTAGTGGAATGCAGTGCCCGCCGAGGCCCGGTCCAGGGTTGAAGCGCATGAAGCCAAACGGCTTCGTTGCCGCCGCATCAAGCACGTCCCACACATCAATACCCATACGGGCGTAAATGACTTTGAGCTCGTTCACGAGGGCAATGTTCACCGCTCGAAATATATTTTCCGTCAGTTTCGCCGCCTCGGCGACCTTTGCGCTCGACACTATAATAACTTTGTCGATCGCGGCACGATACACTGCGGCAGCGAGCAACCCAGCCTCCTTATCGACACCGCCCACGAGCTTGGGAATCGTAACCGTCGAAAAGCTCTTGTTTCCAGGATCTTCGCGCTCCGGCGAAAACGCGAGAAAAAAGTCGTTGCCGCACGTGAGCCCCGAGAGTTCCAGCTCCTTTTTCAGCATCTCATCGGTGGTTCCCGGATACGTTGTCGATTCAAGAATGACAATCTGACCCGGCCGCAGCCTTTTTCGTATTTCTCTGGCTGTGCCCTCTACATACTGCATATCGGGATCCCGCTGAGGCGTAAGCGGAGTCGGGACGGCAATAATGAGCACATCCGGCTCCCCCAGCCGGTTAAAGTCCGTTGTTGCGTCAAAGCGTCCGGTCGCCCGGGCATCAGCCACGCGGGCTCGGCCAAGATGCATGATGTAGGAGTCACCCTCTCGAATCTTTGCGACCTTCGTTGGATCAATATCAAATCCCAGAACGCGAAGACGGCTCCGTTCCACTAGCGCAAGACCCAGGGGTAGTCCAACGTATCCCAAACCTATGATTCCAATCAGGGCCTTATGTTCTTCAATTTTTTGTCGAACGTCGTGTGCAATCGGATTCATGATACCTTTATTTCAATTGGATCGGAGTTTCCATCATTTGCGGTGCACCGATTACGCAACATCCGTGCGACTATCGGTCGTGGATCCCCGCCTGGACGAAAACCATTGGGAGAGAGGAGGCACAATGGAACGGGGACGCTCGCCGGTCGTCCACCCCTCATAACCGCTTGGGGTCCACGTGGTCTCACGCCATCCAAGCCAGAACCATCCTAGCGGAACGTCACCGACCACGACCGATCGAACCGCAAGCAGCAGCGCCCGCCGCACGCGGAACGCAAGGGCAATTCTTACCGAGCCACCGCGTTTGAGCGTTGTCTCGGGAGAAAAGCCGGTAATATTTCCAAATAGCAAGACATCAGCCGTGCTCCCGACGAAGGCTGGCATCCAGTTGATACCAAAGATGTAGAAAGGCACGAAGGGAACGGCCAAGAGCATTCGCCAATTATAAAGCTCCCCGTTCATCACAAGTGTAAGCGTGGTAGTGATTGTCGAAGCCACAACGGCCGCCGTATAGCCGATCAAGAAGCCAGTCCAATACCTTGTGCCAGGCAGCACGATGGGAAGCCAGAAATACGCAAGCGCGCCAAGAACCACCGAGTTCGCCAGGAGGGCCTTAACCACCAAGACTGGCAGTCCGAGTTGCCAGTGGTAGCACAACGCTGGCCAATAACGACCAGTGAGCTCAATCCGTGAACAGTTCCACCGCTTGCGTTGCCGAAATAGCGCCTTGATGGTCGTTGGAGATGACGTGAATACCTTTGCTCTTGGCTCATAATGGATGGCGCGATCCCAAAATATACTGCGCACGAGATAGTAGATCGCGTGCAACGGCGTGCGCGGAGGGTCCAGCGTAAAGCGACCATTTTCGAAACGGGCAAGGATGCTCGCGTAGGCGGTTACTGTATCGTCCGTATCCCCCGCCATCAGATCCGGAATAGGTGCCGCTGTGGACTCCGAGAATCGTGGGGGCGCAATACCAAACCACCAACGAAGCCAGTGCCGTAGATGCAGCGTCTGCATGTATCCCATGAAGCTGGGTATCGCGAGAAAGATCTCCGACCACGCGCAATGGAACGCACCGGGTACGCCCGTGATCGGAAGCCACCGAATGTTGTGTCGCCACACATTGCCCACGTAGTACTCACGGGCAACTTGAAGATTGAGTTGACCGGCGATTGAAAAGTATTTTCGCCACCCTTGCCAGAACGCATTGCCTCGGACGTGTAGTGCGCCGGCAACAATGCGCGCCGGCCAGCCCGTCCATGGGTTTCGTTTCTGAAGTCTAAGGACAATAGCCTCGATGGCACCAGTACCCAGATCGGCATCGGCGTCCGTGCTGATATAGACAGGGGGAAAAGAGTCAATTTCGCCAGAAGCGACCAGCCCTTTCACGTACTCCATGGCGTGATCGATGGCCATAGGCTTGCTTCTGCGAGACGGCGTCCCGGTGACGCGCAACGAGTATCTGTGGAGCCAACTGCGTGTCGTGGCCCACTGCTGCAGCTTTTTATAGAGATCGGGAGCGTCGGTCGTTCCATCAATCGTGAGCACGATGAGTAGCTGCCCGGGGTACCCGTTGCCGGCAATGCTCTCAACCGTGCTCATCATGGAGGCCAGTTCGTCCGGTTTGCGCAGCAGCGAAGGAATCACGACAAGCGTGGAAAGGGGGCGGGCGTAATCCGCTGTCCGCCACGGATGTCGACCCCAGAACCCTCGGTGCATCAAATAGCACGGGACAAGCAAGGGAAAGTCCCAGCACATCAACATGACTACAAGAACGACTCTCGCCACCGGTCCCCAGGTGAGTAGCCCGTCCCAGGTAGCAAGGTTCCAAACGAGTCCGTCCATCACCAGGCCTCACGTGTCCTACAGTCCACGATTTCTTGTGGACAGTTGGTCGGTTGCTACACTTAGTGCTGTGGCACCTTGAGCGCTCGTTGCCACTGTGGCGGCTCCTGCGCCTCGCGCGATGGCTCCGCGAATTCGCAACGAACGAGACTGTGCCGCCAACGGATCAGTGAGTGCAAGGAGAGCGTACTGACCGCGCATGGTGGCGCCCCAAGGGTCTTGAGATGCAACCTCACCGGGCACAACCTCGGTCACCTGTCCGACGGCGACGCAGCGAAAGATGCCAAACACTTTGCATTGGTGGATTTGCGCCCCGGCATTGACGCCGGGGAGCTGCGAATAGGGAACGAACGCGTAGGTCTGTAGTCCCTCTGCGGCACGCTGGACGGGACGGGCGCGCATTTCGGTGATCACTTCATCGATGCTCGCAAGGTCTTCCTCATCGGCGCGCATCTGGGCGCGCTTTCCTCGCACCTCGGCTTCGGCCTTCAGAATCTCGACCTCGACACGCGCCTTTTGTTCCGCGAGGGCCAACACCTCCGGGCTCTTCAATCCAACCTTGGATCCCGCTGCAGCCAAGGCACCCCGGGAAAGACGAACTCCGTCCAGCTCGGCTTTGACGCTCATGAGGTCTCGCTTGTTGTCAAGGAGAGCGAGCTGCAGTGTGTCCTTGGATTCAACGGAGTGCTCTTCAGCGTCTCGTCCCAGTAAGCCGGCTTCGACGTTTTTGTGAACCTCGAGAGCCTCGTGGTCCGCTGCTTCCAGCATATCTCCGAGCAAGAGCTCGCGAGCGCTGAGCGCGGACATCTTCCCGGTACTCGCCGCGACCGTTCGCGAGCTGACCTCTTCGTACCACTGCAACGCATTGCCCGTTTCTTCTTCGAGCTGGTGCAATCGAGCGGCCGTCTTCTCGGCCGCTTCGGCTGCTGCAGTCGCTTCTTCCATGCGCCCGACCAAGGCGCGACGGTCGACAAGAAGGCGTGTCATGGCGGCCTTGCTCTGAATTACGATGTCGGAATCCGGGGAGAGAATGACCGGTGCTACAAATGAATCGGTGGCACCGCGATACGCCGCCTCTGCCCCAAACGATAGGGCGCCCACCAAGAGGCCGAGGGCAACAATGGAGAACGCCCTGCCTACCCACGGCTTGGTCCGCCCGGTAGCGGCATGCGGGCCTAGCACGGCCCTGATATCTGTGATCCGTGGAGGACTAACGCTGGTGGTCGCCGTATCTTCAAAGATGGACGGAGGAGGGTCGGCTTCGAAAGACGGAACATAGAGCGGCACACCTGACACCGGAAGCTCGCTCGGCACTTCAGTACCAGACGAGGGAAGGTCTTCGTCCCGAAGAGTCTCCACAAAAGCTGACTTGGCCTTCATCAATCCATCTCCTTCTGATACATAACCATCTGTCGCTGGCACGAGCATTCACAGGCAATGGCAGACGGAGCTCCGCTAGAGCGCCGCATGGAGCCACACAGCCATTGCGGCATAGGACCATCTGATTTAGGCGCAACGCTGTGGCGAGCGCATTCGATTTAGCGTAAACTTGGTGTCATTCGGCCTAGAGAAGCTTATTACGGAGGGCGTCGCGTCTTTTTCCGCCTGCTATCGTTCGACCCAAATACAGTGTTTGCAAGTGCTTTAGTTCTCGGTGAGGATCAATCTGGCGCTGCGCAGCAGGGCGACGCTTTCCGGACTACGCGGCGAATGAGTTTCGCGAAGTCACATATTTTTCTAGACTTGACAGTTGATTGCCTTTTCGGTCCAGCGCCATTCTGAATGGCCAAGGACCCATCGCTTGAACGCTCACGCCTTCAGCGAAAGCTTCCGAGTCAGTTCTCCAAGAAATTGCAACGACTCAACTAAGGAAGAAAGGCACTACCGCTCTAGGTGGGCGCCGAGGCCGGGCATTTATCGCCGTTTATCATGCCGGTCACATCAATTCTGTGTGACACTTTCGTGAGTTCTGCTGGTGCCCCTTGCGTAAGCCTCTGGCTCTGGTCTGCGTGACTCGAGGATGGTCCACCGTTCCAGAGTGAACTATGGAAGCGATCTCAAAAATCAGCGAGGCTCCAATCGTGCTCGCCAATTCCCCCAGGTCGTGACATTGCGCGCCATTCGAATCCATGGAAGAAATCGAAAAGCAGCGGCCTCGATAGATTGTCCCCAGTGAATCGAAGGCGGCTTTGGTCCGACGGGGATGCCTGCGCGAGCCCCGGGCACGACAGGAAAACGAGCGCCCCTGGGGCCAGCCTCCTCCGAGGGCGACGACCCTACTCCACGGTCACCGTCTTGGCCAGGTTACGCGGTTGATCGACGTCGGCACCTTTGAGGTCAGCCATATAATACGCAAGAAGTTGCAGAGGAAGCACCGTCAACAGGGGATGCACTTCGGGCTCGCACTCCGGAATCTCGAAGACATCCACCTCCCCTAAGCCGCTGTGCCCGCCGGATGGCCCGGAAGCGTCGCGCTCCTCATTGGGCAGGCCGCACAATGGCTCATCGCCTCTCGTGCAAACGGCGATGAGGCGCCCTTCGCGAGCTTTGACCTCCTGCATGTTCGACAGAGTCTTCTCGTAGCTCGAGTCACGCGGACAGATCGCGACGACCGGCATGGCCTCGTCGATGAGTGCTATCGGGCCGTGTTTCATTTCCCCAGCGGCGTAGCCTTCCGCGTGAACGTACGAAATCTCCTTGACCTTCAGAGCGCCCTCGAGCGCCACGGGGTATGCCGTGCCGCGACCCAAGAACAGCATGTGCTGCGCATGGACGTATTTTCTTGCCACGCGCTTTACATCTTCGGACGATGCCAGAACCTCGCGCATCTGGTGGGGAACGCGTGTCAACGCGTCGAGGATCCGTCGAGCCTGCGGAATCTCGAGAACATGGCGACGGCGACCCAAATGGACCGCCAGCAACAGCAGCGCGACCAGCTGGGTCGTGAAGCATTTCGTGGACGCGACTCCGATCTCCGGCCCCGCATGCGTGTAGAAAGCACCATCACTGGCCCGAGCGATGGCACTATCGATCACGTTTACGACCGCGAGAACGCGTGCCCCCAAGGCCTTTGCGGCCTTGACTGCCGCCAAGGTATCCAGCGTTTCGCCGCTCTGACTGACGGCGACTACCAAGTCCAGAGGGCCAAGAACAGGGCTTCGATACCTCACCTCGCTCCCGATCTCGACGACCGATGGGATTCGGGCGATCTGCTCCATCCAATACCGGCCCACCATCGCCGCGTGTGCACTGGTCCCGCAGGCCACGAAGTAGACTCGTTCGACGGACTCGGTCAGGTTCGCACCGATGCCGATCTCCTCACCCGAGACGTCGGCGAGGTGCAGATCGACGCGCCCTCGAATCGTGTCCTCAACCGCCCGCGGCTGCTCGTGAATCTCTTTGGCCATGAAGTGCTTGTAGCCGCCTCTTTCAGCTTGGACCGGAGACCAATCGATCCGTTTCTGGGGGCGCGTGGCCTGCGAACCATCGAGCCTGCATAGTTGAACGCCCGAGGGAGTAAGTAGCCCGACATCGCCGTCTTCGAGGAAGATGAAATCTCGCGTATGGGAGACAAGGGCCGGAATATCGCTCGCACAGAATATCTCGTTTTGCCCGATGCCCACGACGAGAGGACTCTCGGATTTGGCGACCACTAGTTCCGACGGTGAATTCGAGCAAACGACCGCCATCGCGTAGGCCCCTTGCACCCGAACAAGCGCGCCCCGAACGGCATCGACCAGCCGACCCGATCCTAAGCGCAGGGCCCTGTCGATCAGATGAGCGACGACCTCGGTGTCCGTCGCGCTCGCGAAGCGAACGCCTTCGGATTCGAGCTCCCTTCGAAGCGTCAAATGATTCTCGATGATGCCGTTGTGCACGACGGCTACCGGACCCGCGACGTGGGGGTGAGCATTGGCCTCGTTCGGCGTGCCATGGGTTGCCCATCGCGTGTGACCAATGCCTGTCGTGCCACCGATGGGCCAGTCGCGTAGCGAGCTTTCGAGCCTCGCCAGCTTGCCGACGGCTCGAACAAGTTCTACATGCCCGTCTCTCAGGACCGCGAGACCGGCGGAATCGTACCCGCGGTACTCCAGCTTGCGCAGTCCTTCGACAAGAATCGCAACGCAATCTCGCGATCCCACATACCCAACGATGCCGCACATTGGCCAATACTCCTCACAATTTTACCGTCCGCCTCGTGAGGCCCCGAAACGGACAATGACATGGACGGCGCTTCATATCGCGAACGATGTCACAGGAATGCAAACTTCCTCGCTCGGTCGTGTGCGTCGACCCTCGCGCTAGCTCCTGACGCATACTTTGCGTCAACGACACACATCGTTCTCAGCAGTCAATGGCCACATGGATTCTCAGTACGTCCAGGCTCGTGCCGTGCTGCCTGGACTCTAGATCACAACTAATCATTCGTGGTCTATAGACGGAGGAAAAAAGACAGATATGATCACAAATGCCATTTACGCAACACGATGGGCACTCGATGACCCGCGTAGCGACATCCTTACCCAGTGCCCAGCCACGAATATGTTGAAGAAGGCATTCTATTTCGAGGGTTCCGTTTTTCGACCAGCTACGTAGGCGCTTCGATGGCGTGTGACTTGTGCAGAATCCTAACCGTTGACGCTATCTCGCATTCGCTGCACTAGGTATGGGTGGTCGCGGGCGCGCTCGCCGCGGGAGTCGACCCGCTCACGGGCGTCATCGCAACGGGGGACGAGGTCGATATCGGAGTCACTACCACCCCTGCGACGGAGCCTTTGATGCCTTTCTTTTGCTGCGACCCCATCGTGTGACGCGCGGCACGCGTAGCCTTACGCTTTGCAGCAGCCACCAATTTAGCTTCGACCGACATTGACGTTCTCGCTTTAGTCGATATCCCGAAGTCGGCGAGAACGTCGGGTGATCCGTCGTACGTCGCTTTCACGAACGTCTTACATACATCCATAAACTTCAGGAGTGCCGGCAATTCGGCTTTCTCCGCGACAAGCTTCGCTTTTGTCGTCGATTTAGATGTCGTCACCTCGGAGCGCAAATCGACAATTTGTTGTAACCGTTGCGCCACCTGTTGCGGCGTATAACTGGTTCCCGCGAGCACGATGGAGCTCGTTTTCGCAAGGTGCTGGTCAATTCCGGCGATAAGCGTCGTCGCGAGCGCCGCGGTCGTAGTCTTGTTCTGATGGCTGGATGTCATGGCTCTCAGTCCTTCTCTTTCGAGGCGGCCTCCGCGTTCAGTGCCCGGGCGTCATGGTCCGAGGATCACGTGCATCGGCGTCCTTCATCGAGCTATGGCCCTGACACCCTCGTTTGTTAGAAAAATAGTTTAAGAATTTTCTCCGACCGTGTCGGCTTCGCGAGCCATCGGTCGAACAATCATTCGGAAGGACAGCCGTTTTTGTGGCATGCGGTCGGGAATCGCTTCGTACGAAGTTCCCCTTGTCTGGGTGAGATGACCCTTGCGCTCAATGAAGTAACCCGTCTGCGAAAAGGACGGGGCCCTCAAGGGTTACGGGATTGATTATGAGCGCGTATGCCATGCTCGCGCTCAAGAAGGATCCGAACATGAGCAGGCGGGACCGGCCCTTTCGCCGCAGGGGTGGGCTTTTTCACATGAGAGCTGCTCCCATCCCACGAATGCATCCTCCCATGGGATTGAGACCCGCTGCCCTCGAGAGGGGAGCGACACGCATCGGAGCGAAGCAAGCGCGTATCAGGTCGATCGCATAGCTTAATCGGGTGACCCCTTAGCCCCTCTTATCGACGGATTCGCTCATTCGCGAGAAGATCGAGCCCATCTCGTTCGATGACATCAACCGAGCTTCTCATCGAGTCCGATCTGACAGCACCCCTCAAGCCACGACGACGGGCACCCCATAATCCCGGAAGGCCTCGTCGCGAGTGACCAACGTAAATCCGTCCTCGATGGCGTGGGCTATCAAAAGT
>Ga0182030_10024557_pt1 | contig 11061 bp, 6 predicted proteins | sample 812S3MmetaG_FD_121299 | JGI IMG/M metagenome (GOLD analysis project Ga0182030, IMG submission 121299) | Permafrost microbial communities from Stordalen Mire, Sweden - 812S3M metaG (Illumina Assembly) | ecosystem: Environmental > Terrestrial > Soil > Wetlands > Permafrost | place: Sweden... | reverse complement strand
CCGGTGCCGCCGAAGCCGCCGCCGACATCACGCACGATGTGAAAAATTTCACCGCCGCGATCCGCCACCGCATCTTCACGTTTCTGCGCGGTTTGGTGGTCGGTGATTTCGAGCTGGCGCTCGCCCACCTCGCTTCGCCGCTGGACGCCGACGGGTTGCCGTGGACCGGCGCGCGCTTGCAGCAACTCTTGGAGGCGTATCACACCGACCACGACCGCATTTGCCTTGAGCCCAATGCGCGCAATGCGCGTCATACTTATGTGGTTCCAGCCGCCGACAAAAAATCCTGGCGCGTGCAGCAGATGCTCGTGGATCCGGCGGAGCACAATGACTGGGTGGCGGAATTCGAGGTGGACTTGGCCGAGTCTCGCCAACTGGGCGAACCAGGCTTGCGCCTGCGGCGGCTGGGAAATCTGGCCGGACCAAATTCGTAACCGAAAACCGGCGGCTCCGAGACCTGCGGTTGGCGGCCGCGGAACCGCCGCTTGACTTTTTGCCGGGTCAACTGCACGGTTGACCGTCCCTTAATTTGTTCAATTGCACCATGAGACCAAAGTTTTCCGATAAGCTTTTGCGAATGGGTGCCGTTTTTTTTCTTTTGCTGGGGCCGGTTGCCGCGAACGCCCAGATGCTAGACCTCAATGGCAATGGCATGAGCGACGTTTGGGAATGGCTTTACTCCGCCACAAATCTCAGCCCCAACGCCGATGCGGATGGCGATGGCATGTCGAATTTACAGGAGGCGCTCGCGGGGACCAATCCGTTCGATTCCAACTCGGTGCCCAAGATTTCCGTCTTTACCGTCTCCGCCACCAACAGCAGCATCACGATGCCGGCGCAACTGGGCAAATTGTATCAATTGCAGAGCGTCACCGTTCTCGGCAGCACAAACTGGCTCACGGAAACCGGCACGGTGGTGCGCACCGGCACCAGTTTCACCTTTCCCTCGCCGGTCAACGCGACGATGAAATTTTATCGCATCGCGATTTCCGATGTGGATTCGGATGGTGACGGTCTGAATGATTGGGAGGAATACCAGCTCGGCCTCGATCCGAGCAATGCCTGGAGCAACGCCACGCTGGATGGCAATGGCAATCCTTTGACGGATTATCAATATGCGGCTGGCAAGTTCGCGGCGCAAAACGTCGTCACGATTACGGCGACGGATCCCGTGACAACCCAGCCGGATCCCGGAGCCGCACCGACCGATTTGGGCAGCTTCACCGTTTCGCGCGGCGGCTTTCCGCTGAATGCCATCACGGTCAATCTGACGACCGGTGGCCCCGGCACAGGCTTCGCGACCGCCAGTGTGGATTACAGCAACAATTTGCCGGTTTCCGTCACCTTGCCGGCGGGAACGAGTTCCAAGACGATTACCGTGACCCCGCTGGCCAACACCAGCCTGCAAACACCGGTTGTGGCGCAACTAAAATTGCTGCCGGGCGCGAACTATTTTGTCGGCGCCCCGAACAATGCCAGCGTCGCGATTTATCCGTCGCCGACGGCCAGCGGCACGGGGTTGTTCGCGCAGTATTTCACCAATTCCAGCACGACGTATACGAACGCCGCGAATTTTAACCCGACCAATTTGTTTTTGACCCGGATTGATCCGGGAATTGATTTCAACTGGACGAACAGCAGCCTGGTGCCGAACTTGAGCAACGGGCTTTATTCCGTGCGCTGGTCCGGCCAGGTGCAGCCGCAGTATTCGGAAACCTATGTTTTCGACGTGCTTTCCGATGACGGCGTCAAACTGTGGGTTAACGACCAGCTGCTGATTGATAAATGGCAGACTCAAAACGGCGGCTCGGAATGGACCAACGCCATCCTGCTGCAGGGCGGCACGCGCTATGATCTCAAAATGGAATATCTGCAAAACGGCAGCAAGGCGCAGGCGCATTTGTCCTGGTATAGCGCCGACCAGTCGAAGCAAATCATTCCCAACAGCGTTTTGTATCCGACCAACAGTTTTGCCGGCAACGGCATCTCCAACGCGCCCGCTGCGCTGACCAGCGCCTTGAGCGCGTTCGGATTTCTGGGCCAGCCGTTCAGCTTCGCGCTCACGGCCGCGAATACGCCGGGTGGTTTTGCGGCGAATAATTTGCCACCGGGCCTGACCTTGAACGTCACCAACGGACTCATCAGCGGCACGCCGCTGCTCGCGGGCGATTTCCAAAATATCGTGACCGCGAGCAATCTGGTCGGCGGCGGCGCGTCGGTGCTGGATATTTATATTTTCAACAACAGCAACTCTGTCGTGCGCGAAGTCTGGACGAATGCGCCCGGCACCAACATCGCCGACATCCCGACGGGCACGCCGGCGAATTTCACGAACGCGTTCGGCGCGCTGGAAGGCATCACAAATTTCGGCGACAACTACGGCGAGCGGGTCCGCGGTTATTTCACCGCGCCGGCCACGGGCAATTATTATTTCTGGATCGCGGGCAGCGACTCCGCGCAGCTCTGGATTTCCGACGACGGCGAATCGGTCAACAAAGTGTTGCGCGCGTGGGTCACGCCGACGAACAATCCGACGGCGCCCGGGCAGAACGGCACTTCCTCGCGCCAGTGGAATTTGCAGGCGAGCCAGCAATCCAAATGGCTGTCGCTCGTTGCCGGCCAGAATTATTATCTCGAAATTTTGCACAAGGCCGGCGTGGGCACGAACGACAACTGGTCGGTCGCGTGGCTGCTCGACCCGACCGGCACCAACACCACTCCTGCCGGCATCGTGCCGGGCTATCTGCTCTCGCGTTTTTATCCGCCGCTGCCGACGGCTATTTCCGGCACGCTTTATTCCGCAAACATGCTGGCGTTGCCGGGCGTGAACAGTGTTGCCGTCGGTTCCGCGACGTTGCGCGTGAACGCCGGCGGCACCCAGGCCATTTTGAATTACGCCGTCAACAATCTTGCCGGCACGCACGTTGACCACATTTATTCCGATCCATATTTGAACAATCCGACGACGCTGCTGTTCGACATTGCCGCCGCGCATCCGCAGGCCGACGGCAGCTACGTGTGGAACATCAAGGCCACCGGCTCGCTCCAGACCAACGACATCATCGAAATCATCAATGAAAACAAGGCGTATCTGCTGGTGAACACGCCCGCGAATCCGGCCGGCGAAATCAGCGGCCATTTCACGCTCGCCGCCGGCTCGCAGACTTTCACCGCGCCGCCCGCGCCGCCGGTGTGGACGGATGATTCCGCCAACGCCAATGCCGCCGTGCGGTTTCTGACGCAGGCCACGTTTGGCGCGAGTTCCAATGACATCGCTACCGTCCAGGCCATTGGCTACACCAACTGGATCAACAACGAGCTGTCGCTGCCCGCGACGCATCAGCTGCCCCTCGTGTTGACCAACGCGAGCGCGGATCCGACCGATCCATATCCGAGCAGTGACTGGTTTAATGCCTGGTGGCAAAATTCCGTGACCGCGCCGGACCAGTTGCGCCAGCGCGTGGCGTTTGCGTTGAGCGAGATTATGGTGGTGTCTGAGAACGGCACGCTGGTGAATTACGCCCAGTGCCTGTCTTCGTATTACGACACGCTGCTCGACAACGCCTTTGGCAATTACCGGGCGCTGCTCAAGGCTGTCTCGCTCGCGCCGGCGATGGGCCTGTATCTCAACATGCAGGGCAATGCCAAAGGCAGCATCATCACCGGCATCCATGCGAACGAAAATTACGCGCGCGAGGTCAATCAGCTTTTTTCCATCGGCCTGAATCGCGAGTGGCCGGACGGCACCTTGATTTTGAATTCGGCCGGCAACCTCGTGCCGACTTACAGCCAGAGCACCGTCAGTGGCTTTGCCCAAACCTTCACTGGCTGGACTTATTATCAGACCAACCAGGCCAACGGCCGGCTGCCCACGAGCTTTTACCCGCCGGGCAATTATACCAACCCGATGGTGCTCGTGCCGACGTATCACGATTTGAACACAAAGCTGCTGCTCGACAATGTCGTGCTGCCGGCGGCGCAGGGCAACGCGGCCAATGCCGGGCTGACGAATTATGATTATTATTGTTCGCAGGATCTGGAGCAGGCGATGGACGCGATTTTCAACAACCAGAACGTAGGTCCGTTCATCTGCCGCCAGTTGATCCAGCGACTGGTCACGAGCAATCCGAGTCGCGGCTATGTTTATCGCGTCACCCAGGTTTTCAATGACAACGGCAACGGTGTGCGCGGCGACTTGGCGGCGGTCGTCAAAGCGATTCTGCTCGACTACGAGGCGCGCAGCCCGGATTTGATTTCATCGCCGACCTATGGCAAGCAACGTGAGGCGATGCTGCGCGTCACGGCGACGGCGCGTGCGTTCCCGTCGCCGCCCAGCCAGGCTGGCACTTACTCGGAAAGCGGATCGCAAATCATCACCGTCACCCTGCCGGTGCCGCATCGCCTGAATAGCGGCGACACGGTGACGTTGAGCTTCACCGACACGTCGGGCAATGCCGCGCCGCCGAATCAATCTTACAGCGCCACCGTGACCAATGGGAATCTGTTCAACATCAGCGCGCCGAATCTTGCCACCGGCAACTATGGTCAGACCAACAATGTCATCACGGTGAATGTTTCCGGCAACGGGCTGGTGCCGGGCAACGCGGTTTATCTCGCGTTCACCACCGGCGGCGCGGTGAACGGTTTGTATCTCGTCACCGCGACCAATACGACCACGCAGTTCCTCGTGTCCACGCCGGATTCCGCCACCCGGTCGGGCAATTGTTTGCTGCCAAAAATCGCCGCCAGCGGCTTTGTGCAAACCACCACGAACATCACCGTGAGCTGCGCCGGTCCGCACGCGCTGACCACGAACGAGTCGATTTACATTCCGCCGAGCGCGCTGTTTATTCCGCCCGGCCAGTATCAGGTTGCGGGTATTCCTGATGCGACGCATTTCACGATTTACACGACCAACTCGACCAGCCAGACGCAGAGCGGCTTCAATATTTATCCGCTCGGTCCACCGCCGCTGACGCGGTCCGGCAACGTCGCCGTGACCTGGAGCACGTGGAACCTGAGCTACACCGACACCGGCACGTCCGCCAGCCTGCTGGAATCGCCGCTGCGCGCGCCGACCGTGTTTAATTTTTATTATCCGAACTATGAATTTCCGGGGGTGCTAGCTTCCGCCGGTTTGACCACGCCGGAATTTCAACTTACTTCGGACACGGGCGTGGCGCTACAGATGAACTTTCTCGAAGGCGGAATTTTGAACAACACCGGCAACACGAACGGCCTCTCCAGCTTCACCGGCGGCAATGGCAGCATCGTCCTGGACGTCGGCCCGTGGATGACGACGAATTATACCGCGGCGGCCGGCATTCCCCTTCTCGTGAGCAATCTGAACACGGTGCTGCTCGCCGGCCAGTTGTCCGCCGCCGCGCAGACGAACATCATCAGCTACGTCACGAACACGGTGAATTTTCCATTCAGCACGCCGCCGACCGGCACGCAGATGCGCGACCGCGTCCGCGCCGTCGTGCATTTGATTGTCAACTCGCCGGACTTCACGATTCAAAAATAAACTATGAACGAGAAAAATATTTCCGTCATCACGCGCCGCCTGTTTCTCCGGCGCGTGGGCTGTGCCGCCATGGGTACGGCCGCGATGACTGCCGCGATCCGCGATCTGCGGTTCATGAACGCCGCCGTGGCGCAGTCGAACATCACGGATTACAAGGCGCTCGTCTGTATTTTTCTCCAGGGGGGCAATGACTCGAATAATCTCGTCGTGCCGACCGTGCCTTCCGAATACACGAATTACGCCGCCATCCGCACGCCGATCCTCGCCCTGCCGGCGGGCGCGCTGCAAACACTCGACGGCTACACCGATCCCGCCGGCCACACCTTTGGATTGCACCCGGCGTGTCCGGAACTCAAGACGCTTTTCTCCGAAGGCAAGCTGGCGATTCTGCTCAACACCGGCACGCTGACTTTTCCCATCACGCGGACCACTTATTTGAACGGCACCGGTTCCAAGCCGCCGCAGCTTTTTTCGCACGCGGACCAGCAGACGCAGTGGCAGACTTCCGTGCCCGACCAGCCGCCGACCACCGGCTGGGGCGGCCGCTGCGCCGACCTGCTGAACTCCGTCAACGGCAACGCGCCGATTTCACTGTCCGTTTCGCTCGCCGGCGCGAACACGTTTGAGATCGGCAACATTGTCTCGCAGTATTCCGTTTCCACCAGCGGCGCCATTTCGCTTTCCGGCGTCAGCGGCGCGCGGCTGGCCGCCTTGACCAACCTGCTGGGCCTGCCGTATCCGAACATGCAGGCGCAGGCTTACGCCGGCGTCGCCGCGCATTCGATCAACACCGGCGCGCTGCTCAACAACGCCATCACCAATTCCGCGCCGACCAATTTTTTCAACATCGCGTTTCCGAATACCATCACCACGCCGAACGGCGGCAGCTCGTTCACCTCCAGCCTGAGTTCGCAGTTGAAAATGGTGGCGCGGCTCATCGAGGCCGGCAACCGTGCCGCCGGCAGCCCGACGAACGGCTTCGGCATGCGCCGCCAGATTTTTTTTTGCCAGGTCGGCGGCTACGATCTGCACACCGGGCAGACCAATTACACCACGAACAATCCGAACAATGTCATTCTCGGCGCGCACTCGAATCTGTTCGCCGATTTGAGCCAGTCGCTGCTCGTGTTTCAGCGCGCGATGGAGCAGCTCGGCTTGCAGAACAAAGTCACCGCGTTCACCGCCAGCGATTTTGGCCGCACGTTTCCGAGTAACGGTCAGGGCAGCGACCACGGCTGGGGCAGCCATCATCTCATCGTCGGCGGCACCGGCGCGGCGAACAGCGGCTCGGTGGCGGGCGGCAAAACCTACGGCACGTTTCCCACGCTCACGGTCAATGGACCCGACGACACCGGCACCGGCCGCTGGATTCCGACCACCGCGATTGACCAATATTTCGGCACCATCGCGACGTGGTTTGGCGTGGATAACAGCAATCTCGCCACCGTTTTTCCGAACCTCGGCCGCTTCGCCACGCCCAACCTCGGCTTCATGAATCCTTCGTGAGATGAAAAAACTTTGGGCTGTCGTCATCGCCTTCGCCGTCATTGTCGGAATTTATTTTTTGGAAAACAGGCATTCCGTTCCGATCAATCCGGAGCCGCGCGGCACCATTTCCGAAAACAATTCCCAAGTACCGGCCGGGCCGGATAATTTCGGGACGGTTCCCGCGAATCCGGCTGCCGGCACCGGCGCGAACACCACCGGCGACCTCGCGGCGCGGGCGGCTTCACCGGGTGTGGAAACCGATGCTCGTCCGAATCTGCCGCCGCTGACGATTTTGGACAATGCACGCGTGGCCATCCACAATTACGCCGCCGCCTTCGGCGAAAATCCCGTCGGCAATAACGCCGAAATCACCGCCGCGCTCACCGGCAAAAATCCGAAGCAGATCAATTTCGTCACGGCTGCTTCGGGTTTGCAAGTGAACGCCAACGGTGAAATGGTGGATGGCTTTGGCACGCCGTTTTTCTTCCACCAGCTTTCCGGTCACGAGATGGAAATCCGCTCCGCCGGGGAGGATCGGAAAATGTGGACGTTCGACGACCAGGTCACGCGCTGAGGCTGCGCCCATCAAGCCGGCGACCGATTCTGTTTTCCAACCCCGCCGCGCTGCACTAAGCTGAACCGCCTTAAGGTTTAAATTATGAAATCAAAATTCTTCGCGGCGGCCGCCGTTTTTGGCGGATTGGTTTTTAATGCGGCGGCGTGGGATTACGAGGGTCATCACGCGGTCAACGAGCTGGCGCTGGCCGCGCTGCCGACGAATTTCCCCGCGTTCGCGCTCACGCCGGCGACCCGCGACCGCATCGCCTATCTCGCGGGCGAGGCGGACCGCTGGCGCAATGAAACCAGTTTGCGCGACGGCACCGGGTTGGCGCTCGGCCACGCGAGCGGGCCGGATCATTATATTGATCTCGAAGACATCAGGCTTTACGACCTGACACCGGCCACCTTGCCGCCGCTGCGTTATGATTTCGTGGCGGACATTGTGAAGGCGCGGGCGGCGCATCCCGAAAGGTTTCCGGCGATTGACCCCGCGCGCGACAGCGACCACACGCGCGAGCTGAGCGGATTTTTGCCGTGGGCGATCACGGAGAACTATGAAAAATTGCAGTCCGGTTTTAGCACACTGGCGGCGCTGGAAAAATCCGGCGGCACGCCGTCGGAAATTGAGAACGCCAAACAAAACATCATTTATGTGATGGGCGTGATGGGGCATTTCGTCGGCGACGCCAGCCAGCCGCTGCACACGACGATGTATCACCACGGCTGGACGACGAACGACAACCCGAATCATTACACGACCTCGCCCTCGTTTCACGCATGGATTGACGGCGGATTTTTCAAAAAGACCGGCGGTATTGATGTAAACAAACTGTCCGCCAAAATTCATCCGGCGGAAAAAATCGCGGCGGCGGCCGATCCGAACGGCATTTTCCAAACGTCGGTGGGTTTCATCGTGGCCGCCAACCAGCTGGTGGAGCCGCTTTACATTTTGAACCGCGACGGCAAGTTGTCCGACAAAGGCGACAAGGGCGCGGAAGGCCGCGCCTTTCTCGAAGCCCAGCTTGTGAAGAGCGGCCAGTTTCTCGGCGAGTTGTGGCTGACAGCGTGGCTCACCGCGCCGGAAGACACCTACCTTGAACGGGAATTGCAGCAGCGTAGCGGCGCGGGTGCGGACCATAAATGAATTCGGCCACGGCCACGCGGTTCGCGGCGGCGGCGGGATTTCTCGCCGTGGTGCTTGGCGCTTTCGGCGCGCACGGGCTCAAAGACCTGCTGGGGCGCAACGGCACGGCGGCAATCTGGGACAAAGCTGTCTTCTACCATTTCATCCACGCCGTGATGCTTTTTGTGCTCGCGGACCGGAAACCATTTCCGGTCTTTGCCTGGTGGAGTTTTCTCGCGGGAATTTTAATTTTCTCCGGCTCGCTTTATCTGCTTGCCGTCACGGATGCGCGCTGGCTTGGCGCGATCACGCCGCTTGGCGGCCTGAGTTTTCTGGCCGGCTGGGGCTGGCTGATTTTTAAGCCGCAACGCGTTTGATTCAGGCCCGGCCCGGGCGCATTGGCGGGGCCGCCATTTTCAGCGAATGAAACCCGGCCACGGTCTTGCCGCGTTTGTTGACGGCATCTACGCGCTGGACCATCTGGGATTTGTTGATGCTGTAGAGCAGCGCGGTTTCCTCGGTGATCAAATCATCCTCGTAAGCGTTCGTGAGGGATTGTTCAAAGCTGTGCCAGCCCAGGGTACTACCGGCTTCGATGATATCCGCGAAGCGCCGGTTTTCACTTTCGCCCAGCTGCATGGCTTCGCGGCTGCGCAAATTGCTGCCGAGCAGCTCCGTCACCAACATGCGGCCGCCTTCGGTCTTGGGAATTAACCGTTGGCTGACGATGTAGCGCAAACTGCCGGCGAGCCGCTCGCGCACCTGCTGTTCCTCCTCGCGGCCGAACATGCCAAGGATGCGGTTGATGGTCTGGCCGGCGCTGATGGTGTGCAGCGTGCTAAACACGACGTGGCCGGTCTCGCCCGCCGTCAAAGCGATCTCCATCGTCTCGCGGTCGCGGATTTCGCCGACGAGAATAATTTTCGGCGCCTGACGCAGCGCCGCGCGCAGGCCGTCCGGAAAATTGAAAAAGTCGCGGCCGAGTTCCCGCTGGCTGAAGGCGGCTTTGAGCTGCGGATGGAGAAATTCAATCGGGTCTTCGAGCGTGACGACGTGAACTTCGCTCGTCAGGTTGATCTCGTTCAACAACGCCGCGAGCGTGGTCGTCTTGCCGCTGCCGGTGCCGCCGGTGATGAACACCAGCCCGGTTTTTTCCTTGATGATTTCGCGGAATACCGGCGCGAGCTGCAATTGCCCCATCGTCGGTATCTGTGACGACAGCCGGCGCAGCACCATCGCGTAATTACCGTTCTGCCGGTAGATGTTCACGCGGAACCGGCAGATGCCGGCCAGCGAATAGCTGCAATCGCACGAACCGGTCTTGGTCATGTCCTCGGCCAGCCGTTGGTTGCCGTTCATAATGGCCAGCGCCAGACTTTCGATGCGCGCGCTGGTCAGCACGGGTTCGGCGGAATTCGGCGGCGGCAGCAGGCGGCCATGAATTTCCGCCAGCGGCGGTTTGCCGGTGACGAAGAGCAGATCGGAAATTCCCTCGGCGCTTTGAATCAACGCGGTCAGCATTGGGTCCAGATCGGCGGCGGCAGTGGTAATCATGATTGGAAATTTTTCTCCGCGTAAGCCTATAGGCCGCCCCGCCCCGCCAACAAGCCCAAACCCGCAGCCATCGGCATTTGACTAATCCCGTCCGATTCACTAACGTCTTGTTCCGTAAAATCAAAAAATTGCCTTTAATTTATGGCCGCCAAATCCGCCGAGAAGCCCGTTGAGAAATCTGTCGCCGTCGTGGAAAACAAAGCCACTGCCGCCCGGGACCGCGAACTCGAATCCGCGATTTCATCCATCACCAAAGCCTATGGCGACGGCGCGATCATGCGGCTCGGCGATGCGCGGGCGCAGGTGAAGATTGATGTCATCCCGACCGGCGGGCTGGCGATTGACCTCGCGCTGGGCGTCGGCGGCATCCCGCGCGGACGCGTCGTGGAAATTTACGGCCCGGAATCTTCCGGCAAAACCACGCTGATGCTGCATGTCATCGCCAACGCGCAAAAGGCCGGCGGCCTCGCGGCGTTCATTGACGCGGAACACGCGCTCGATCCCGGCTACGCGAAGAAACTTGGCGTGAATCTGGACGATTTGCTCGTGTCGCAACCGGACAGCGGCGAAGAGGCTTTGACCATTTGCGAAACGCTCGCGCGCTCGAATGCCCTGGACGTAATCGTGATTGATTCCGTCGCCGCGCTGGTGCCGAAGGCCGAACTCGACGGCGAAATGGGCATGGCCACGATGGGCATGCAGGCGCGCTTGATGAGCCAAGCCTTGCGCAAGCTCACTGCGATTCTTGCCAAGTCCAAAACGACGTGCATTTTCACCAACCAGTTGCGCGAAAAAGTCGGTGTGATGT
>Ga0182030_10024555_pt1 | contig 11061 bp, 14 predicted proteins | sample 812S3MmetaG_FD_121299 | JGI IMG/M metagenome (GOLD analysis project Ga0182030, IMG submission 121299) | Permafrost microbial communities from Stordalen Mire, Sweden - 812S3M metaG (Illumina Assembly) | ecosystem: Environmental > Terrestrial > Soil > Wetlands > Permafrost | place: Sweden... | reverse complement strand
TTGGCCGGTGAGGCGCTCGCCTGTCCGCTCTCGCAAGGCGTCTGCATGTGAGGCGTGATCGGGCGCGATCGGGCGCGGGGTTGTCCGGCGAGGTAATGCTTCGCCCCGCTTTTCCCTATTCATTCGCTTGCGCAGCAAGACCTGTGCATTGAGTATTGCATAGTATTAAGCGCTCTATACGTTCATCTATACTTATGGCGCGTCGATCGCGCTCGGGAGCCTCGCCGTTGGCCGCATCCTGGTCGGCCGCGCTCGGGAGCCTTGCCGTCGGGGGGGCTCGGGAGCCGCGCTTCGTCCCTTTCGCTTTGAAATCGGGTCAGCTGGCCTCGGGCGTCGCGCCCCGAGCGGCTGTGCGTTGGCGCGCGGCGCGGCGGGCTGGTCTCGGGTGACGCGGGCGTCGGGATGGTTTGGGTGTCGCGCGGCGGGCGCTTTGCTTTGAGGGATATGGCGACCGCGGTGGGGCGCCGGCCATGTACGCCTTTATCCCACGGAGTAGGCCGGCGCGGGTCGAGCCGGCTTGGAACGCGGCCGCCTCGGCGCGCCGGAACGGGGAGAAAGGCGACAGTCGCGAACAAATTAAAACAGCGCGTAAAGAAACGAAGGAAACTCGGCTAAAGGCCATTGACTTCTATAACAACCTATTGCAGGCTTAGGTATTAACCTAATATGCACTCGACTTTGAAGGTGCGCCTATGACTGTGATCAGACGGCAACGACGCGCGAAAGAGCGAAAAGTGGCGACAGCCTTTAAATTAGATCGCTCTCTACTTGATAAGCTGGCGGAATTTGCGGAGGCGCGCGGGCAAAGCGCAGCATCTGTCGTTTCCACGGCGTTGCTCGCCTATCTCAATGAACCCGCCGCGCAACCGCCGCAGCCGTTCAAACGCGGCGATGTAGCGCCCGCTGGCGCGTGCGCCGATGCAGACTGGGATGAAAGCGAAGTCGAGAAGTATCTCGACGCTCTACGCGCCTCGCTCGCTAAGAAAACTCCCAACACGGATTGATGGCGATGGACCGTCGCACAGAGCTTACTGTTTCCGCCGAGATAGACCGGATTATGAAAATGCACGGCCTAACGAATGCCGCCGAAATTCGATCGTTGCCAGCATTCAAGCACTATGAAGCCATCGAGACCAATGAAGCAGCCTCGATCGCAAAACACGGTGCGGAATTATACTGGTCGCAATGGTTTTGCGCGCGGGCGGACTTATTTCAACAGCCTGACCGTCTTTATTTGGGGGAGACGAAAGCGACCGTCGCCCGCTTCCTGAAAATCGCTCACATGCTGCGCAAGGGCGAATGCCTCTCGATAACCGACCGCGAGTTCTTTCTAGCCTACGCGCCACGACATGCGGCCTTGGCCCGCGAGGGAGATTTGGTCGGGACCGTCCGCCGCTTCGAGCTTGTCGACAAATTGAAAGCAGGATCGGTCCGCACCTCTACCAAGCCCGAACCCGCGCTCTCAATGCCCGAACCATCGCCCGCGACGGCTCGAAGACCTGAGCGGAAACGCTTCAGCGCCATCGACGAAGATGATTGCGAGTTCGATCATCGCGGCGAATTCGACGGCGAAGTGTTCGAGCATTATTTTGAGCAGTGCATGATGCGCGACGATTGAACGCCGTCCGCAAATGAAAACGGTGGGAACCCTTTTGAGGTTCCCACCGCCCAACCATACGGCCCCGCCCGGAGCTTCATATGAAACCAACATATCTGAGGGGTCGAATATGTCAGTTCCGGCGAATTCTACCGTAACTAAACTTACTACACAAGCGCCAGATGGCGAGCGGCTGTTGACAAAATATCAGGCGTCGAGATTGCAGTCGTCCAACCTCGCCACTAAACCGACCCGAACCATCACGCGCGCTGTCGCGGTCACCCTCGAGGCAACAGCCGGACTGATAATCAAGCGCGAGGAAAATTTCGTCGCTTTCAAAGTCACAGCGGGTGGTTTCGACAGCGCCGAGGGATTTTCTACATTCCCGATTGAGCAAGGCCAGCCGCTTTTCCTGACCGGCCATGCGAGCGCTGACCGTTCCGGCCGGAAGCGCTTCAACTTCAAGCAGGTCGAGCCGCGACCAATCGCCTTTCACGACGCCGAGGCGTTGTTGCTTCGAATTAGCGCGGATCACGTCGAAAAATCGCGCGCCGTGGTCGGTTCCGATTTTATTGGGAAGATCGCCAAAAGCCCGACAATTCTCGCTGCGCCAGAATTCGGCAGATACGCGCCAAGCACCCGCGAAAAGATAGCTGTCGCTTGTCGGGACGCATTTCTTAAAAACAAATGCACGCCGCTTCACATGGCATTGTTGCGGGCTGGCGCGCCCGCCGATGCGATAACCCGAATTCTCGCCGAATGCCCTGACCTTTATTCGCCCTATGATTATGTCACCGAAGGAATTCTTTCTTTCGGCTGCGCGGACCGTCTTGCGCAAACGCCGTATTTTGAAAAGCGGGCGCCATTTGAGCGCGAACGCCTTGACCGCGTCAAAGGCATGCTTGTCCAGCAATTGAATAATGCGCGAAAGGGCGGTGCGGGCGGAGTTTTTTGCGAGACGCTCGAAGCTGGCGTAATCAAGCAATATGCGGTGGCGGCGGCCGCCGTGGAAGCCGCATATAACGGGCTAAAAGGCGGCGGAGCATTTACGTCCTTGAAGCCGCGCGGCTCTAGATTGGCGCTTTGGCGGAATAGCGATTTAAATAATGAAAAATCGATCGCCGCCATTGTCAGACAATACCTTAAATATGACGGCGCACGCTCGGACAACCGCTTTGAGTTTTGGCGTCCTCGCATAGCGACGGCTGAAAAATCGGTCGCGATCGAACTCGACGCCAAACAGGCGGAAGCCTGTCTGAACGCCGCGACGCGCGCGCTTTCGATCATTACTGGAGGACCCGGAACCGGTAAGACGACATTGCTCAAAGTCCTTAAGGCGGCGCTTGAACAAGCGGGGCGCGGCGGCGCGATCATTGGATGCGCCTTCGCAGGGCGAGCGGTGCGACGCCTGCAAGAGGCGACAGGCGTCGAGAGTTCAACGATCCACAAATTGCTCGGCATGCGCGAGGGCGAAAAGGAGAATGCGGTCCGCAATCTCTTTAAACTCGGCGGCGTCGAGATTTTGATTATCGACGAAGCGTCCATGATCCCGATAGGCCTGCTCTCGACGCTTCTCCGTAACGCGTCTGAAGCGGGCGTTGAGAATATCGTCCTGGTCGGCGACGGCGATCAGTTACAGCCGATTGGCGTAGGGGAGCCTTTCTTAGACCTGCTCGATTGGGATGGCGCGCCGACAGCGCGGTTAGAGCATGTTTATCGGGCGGCGAGCGGCGGCGGCATCGCGGCTTTGTGCGCGGACGTTCGGCAAGGCTCAAAAATCAGTCCCGACAGCGCGGCCTATTTGGCGGACGAAGTCGCGTTCGAACCACTCGTGGGTGCGGGCGCGATCGAAGCGGCTGTTTGTAAAAAATACCGCGCCCTTATAGACGCGGGAATTTCAGCCGATGACATTCTTGTCCTCGCGCCCTTCAGAAAAGGCGATTGTGGGGTTCCCGCGCTCAACACATTGATCCGGGTCGCCATGGGCCGCGCCTTTCCGTCGGCCTATCCCGGCGAGCCCGTCATTGTCGCCAAAAACAATTATGATTTAGGCGTCTTCAATGGTGAGCGCGGAATTGTCGAGGGATATATCGGCGACGCCCTTTCCGTGCGCTTCGGCGACCGGCTTGTGAAATTTGCCCGCGCTCGCGCGGACGATGACGGTCCGGCGACGCAACTTCAATGGGCCTACGCGATGACGGTTCACAAGGCGCAAGGTTCAGAAGCCGCGCATGTGATTTCGGTCATTCCGCCGGGTAGTTTGTGGAGTTTCGGCAAGCCGCATTTATATACCGGCTTTTCACGCGCAAAACGGACTTTGACCATTATCGGCGACGTTTCGAAGATTGCCGATATTGTCAGGCGCGGCGCGCGGCGGCGCTTGACGGCCCTGCCGCATTTTCTTGGCGGAAATGTCGAGAGCAAATTCGCTGCACACGATGCGGGCGCGCGAGCCTATAGCGATCCGCTCGACGCGCTCGACGCCTTGGACGCTGGCGATCTTCCCGCGCTTGATTTCAGCAAGCTCGACGCTTTCGCCGCCGGCTTTGAGATGGCGATGCCTGATTAAAGAAAGAAGCCCGCCCGAGGACGCGAACCAAGGGCGGGCGTATTGGAGTCTCTACAATGCCGATATTGCCAGAACGGGTTCGAAAATCAATTGCAAAATTATCGGAGAGCGTGAAAAAGCTTTTCCGCAAACCCGCGCCAGAACTGCGGAGGGCCACGCCTACCGAACTGCGCAAAATGGGCGCATCGCCCAAGTCGAAGCGCTATGTGCGCGCGGATTTAAAGCGCGTTACGGCCAACACGCCTTCTATTTCGGAACGCCAATATTATCAGAAAAAATATCAAGAAAGCGGCGAAGCGAAAACCAAGGAAGAACGCGCCTCCAAGCTCCGCTCGGGTGAAATCTCCTATGAAAGTCGCGCCACGGAAGAACGGGCTATTTCGAACCGTCGAAAGGCCGAACAAAAGCGGCTAGAGAAACGCGTCCACGAAGTCTCTTTCGTGAAAGACGGAAAGGGGCGGGATTACCGGCCGGGTTCGGAAGCGCTTAGGCGTTATTTCGAATTGCGCGAGCGCCACCTTGAAGGCGAATGGCTAGGCGATGATTGGTTCGAAATGATCGATATAGCCGAAGCAGTGAAAGACCATGCATTACCTCGTTTGCGGCAATCCGGCGACCGTCTGTCGATAGCCGTCTTGGCTGCGTAGGCCCGGTTCGCCGCGAATTTAATCTGCTCATTGCAAAATCGAGGACGGCGCGCCAGCGCTTAGCGAAATCATGCCGAAAAACGAGACCATCATAGCGGAGCCCTTCAATGCGCCGCCGGTTCGGACAAGCCTGACTAAATTCGCGGAATTTTTCACTGATCAGGTCGCGGCAATCTCGGCGACAGACGAAGATATTATGGCCCGGTTCATGACGGGCGCGCCCATTCGCAATTGTCCCGAACATGTAGCCCGATTGCGGAAGCTGAATTCGCGCAAAGCCTATCGTGGGCGGAATTCGGAAAAGCTTGCGGAGCGGCAAGCGCTCTATCGCGAGCAAAACCGTGAAGCCGAACGCGAGCGAACCCGAAATTGGAAACGCGCCAACCCTGACAAGGTGAAGGAACAAAAAAGGCGCGAACTCGATTGCGACTATCATCGTCCCTTCGTCGCCATCGACGCGGAAGGGCAGGATTATCCGGGCGAGGATATTGTCCGGCCAGACCCTTATGATCCTGATCGCGAGAACGTCTTTCGGAAGCACCGCACCTTTTTATGGGGCGCGAAAGGATGGGCGCGCGATGATCTGAATTCGGGACCGGCCGGAAAAGACACGGAAGCGCATTGGCTCGGGACGCCGGATAAAGCCGAATTGAAATCCCGCCAAATTCTCGATTGGCTTATCACACTGCCCGACAAATTTGGCGACGTGAATTTCGTCATGTTTTCGTTCGGCTACGACGTGTCGCAAATCTTGCGCGGCCTGCCCTATAAGACCGTTTGGGAAATATGGAAAGGCGAGACTTATCCCGAACCCGGCAAGCCGTCGCGCCCGGTTCGCGGATCGGTCTTTTATGGACCCTATGCAATCAAATATATGCGCGGCAAATTCTTCCAACTCAGCCGCTTTCGCGACCCCGACCATCCTTATGTCAAGCGTGGGGAGAAGGAAGAAAGCGAACTCGATTATGAGACGACGATAAGGATCGATGACGCTTTCGGCTTTTATTCGAGCCCTTTTGTCAAGGTTGTCGAAAGCCTTGTGCCCAACGGCTACGCCACGCCGGATGATCTTGAAACAATCGTCGTCAATAAAGCGCGGCGACAGGATTTCGCGGATGCGGATTTCGAGGAAATCAAGCATTATTGCGAGCTGGAATTAACCTATCTGTCGAAAGCGCTCACCGTCTTGCGCGACGGTTTCGACAAAATGGATATTCGGATCAGGAATTGGACCGGCGCGGGTTCGGCGGCTGGCGCGTTGATTTTGAAGCAGGGTTTGAGGCGCGATCATTTCTCGACCGTCGCCGCGCAACGGCAACATCCATACGGCCTTGTCCTTGAGGATATTCGCCGCAAGGACCCGACAAAGCAGCAAGACGCGGCGCATCATGCCTTTTTCGGCGGACATATCGAATTATTGAAGCAAGGCTATGCGCCTACCCTAGAATTATTCGGCTATGACATTCGGTCCGCATATCCGAGCGCTATGCTCGACCTTCCGTCAATGCGGGGCGGCAAATGGACGTTTCCCTTAGCCGATAGGAAAGCCGCGCCGACGAAAATCAATTATGCGTCGGCGAATATTCTCTCAATGTATAAAGTCATGTGGAAATTCCCGATAGCGTGGGAATTGGATGGCCGAAAGCGTCCTGTCCCATTTTATCCGCTCCCCTACCGGACGAAAACTGGAGCTATTATTTTCCCCGCATCCGGCTTTGCATGGCTCATGCGGGACGATGTTCTAGCCGCGCAAAGATGGATCGAGGCGCATGGTCTGAAACGCGCTGATTATGAGTTCACTACTGTTGACGCCATTGAATTCGAGCCGGCGGATGACGTTCGGCCCTTCGAATTCGTGCGCGAACTTTACGATATGCGTCGAGAATTGAAGGCAGAGGAAAAGCGGACAGGCGTTTATGATATTGCCGAACTGGCGATCAAGCTTTCGATCAATTCTATTTACGGGAAATTCGCGCAACGCGTCGGCGGGTCTGATTTTTATCCGCCGCCGTCCGCCAATCCCTATTACGCCTCGGCAATCACGGCCGCATGCCGCCGCCGCGTCATCGAAGCGGGCGTGATCGAGGCGGAAGCAATCGTGATGTTCGCCACAGACGGAATTGTCTCGACGCGCGAGCTATGCGGAATAGGCGAAGTCAGCAATGAATTAGGCGCGTGGGAATTCAAGAAAATCAAAGGCGGCATGTTCCTTCAGTCGGGATATTACACCTATCTTGACGATGACGGTAAAACCGTCACAAAATTGCGAGGCACGCGCAAGGCGCATATTTCCAAGACGCGGGATAGCGCTCTCGGGCCTACAAAAATCGACATGCACGATTTTCTTATTGAAAAGGTTTTGGCCGCATGGCGCGCCCCTGTTGAGCCCGAAATAGTCGAGCGGTGGATGCGCGGGGAGGATGTTTCGGAATATCATCCGACCGTCGATATTTTCCAGAATACTTATGTCACGGCGGGTTCGGCCCTTTCATCGCGCGACCGATGGAAATTGGCCGGTCGATGGGCGACGCTCGCACGAAAAACCCGCGTACATGACATTGGCGTCAAACGCGATTTATTCGTGGCGAGGCCGGACTTATACTGGACGATTAAAAGCCCGGACGGGACCGTGACGGAAGCCTTGCGTTGCCGGACTCTTGTCCCGACGCGGCCTTCACGAAATTTCACGCCAGCGGAATTATCTCGCCCGAGCATGCCGGATTGGATCGACCCGGACGGCGAGGAAGGACCGGGCGCGGCGGAAAGTCTTAAGGATTTGCGCGAACTCGATGATTTGATGGAAGGGCTTTAAGGTTTGTCACGCGACTTCGCCTTTGATGCGCGAGACCCCGCTTGGCCTGAAATCGAAGCAGCCTACTCGGGCGGCGCGGGGAAAAGTCTCACGAAGCTCTTTCTCTTGTATCGCATGAAGGCCGATGCAGGTCCGGTCCGCGGCTATTCCCGCGCCCATTTCATGCGCCGCCGCCTTGCTTGGATTGCGGCCGGCAAGCCGGATCTGCCGCCGCCACGCGAACCGCTAGGAAGCCTATCCCGTCCTTCGCCGCGCGCGCCGCTCGCGCCGGTCCAGATTACCGGCGGGCTCGCCTATATCGATCATCCGGGCGTCGCGCTACAAATCAGGTCGGGAGCGCTGGCGCTCCGCTTCAAGGACGGCGGCGAGCGCCTGTTTCGGCCCGGCGAAAAACATCCCCTGCAAACAATCATCGTCGCCGCGAGCGCCAGCATAACGAGCGATGCGATCGCATGGCTTGCGCGGGAACGGATCGCGCTCTTGCTCTCGACTCATAGCGGCGAATTTCTTTCCATGTTCGCTATGGACCCGGTTTGCGACGCGAGCGTGCGCGGCCTCGATAATCGGCTGAAACAGTTCTCGGCGGTACTCGACAAGCGCAAATCGGCCGCAATCGCTAAGGCGATCGTCGCGCGGAAAATCGCCACATCCGGCTTGCGGGATAGCGACGTGAAGGCAGTGCTGGCGAAGCTCGCGAGCGCTAAGACGACGGAAGGCGCGCGCTTGGCCGAAGCGCAAGCGGCTTCATATTTCTACGAACAATTTCGCGGCCTCGAATTGCGCTTCAAGGGCGGCGCGCCGGATCACTGGCGCGCATTCTAGACGCGTTCCGTGACGCGCCGCAACGGTGCGCATGGGGAAATCGCGTCAGACTTTGGCGCGAGAAACGCAACCCGCCCGGCGAATGCGATCTTGAATTACGCCTACGCCGTCATTCTCGGGCGGATCACGCGCGCAATCATAGGAAAGGGCCTCGATCCTTGCTTCGGTTTTCTTCACGACAGCCGCAAGCAAGGGCGCGTGAGCCTGTCCTATGACGTGCTGGAATTCCATCGGCCCGGCTTGACCCGCGCGATATTCGAATGGGCGAGCGCCCGGACGTTTGTGCGCAGCGATTTCGGCGATTTCGACGGCGTGATAAGGCTCGAAGCGAAACTGGCGCGCGACGTGGCGGCTTTCGCGATCAAGATGGTTCCCGTCAAGACGATTGTCGAAAGCATTGATGACCTGATTTCGATGTTTTGAGCTGAGTTGTCATTTCAAGAACCCGGCGCTCCTCAAACCCTCTGTAATGTAGCGCAGCGCCACATAGGCCGCCGGTCGATCTTCCGCCTCGCCGGCCTTTGAGAGAGCCGCGCGCACCTCTGACGATAGCCGGATGCTGAACGGCTTCGGCTTGGGACCGGGCGAAGTGGGTCTACCGGCGGAAGGCTTTTTCATCTGGCATATTCCTATTGACGTTTTATAGCATACAGCGTATGCTCATAATTATCTTATAGCAGGCCCGAGGAGAAATCACAATGTCTAAACAATCTCTTGCCATCTCGGAAGCCGAAGCTCCCGCTCTCTCACAAATCGAGGCGACGGCCCGCGAGGCGTTCGAGGCCGCGCACCATGCGGCAACTGTCGAATACTACAGAGAGACGCAAGCCGCCATGCAGGATTATCAGGACCGGACGGAGGACGCGGCGACGCGCTTCCAGGACAGCGTTCGCAAGGCGCAGCGCGACTACAGGCACATGACTTCCGAAGCGTTCGATTAAGGCGCGCTCGCCATGACCGAAATTCTGTTGATCGCGACCGCGCTTTTGATTTTCGCAATCCTGAAATTGCGCATCGTTGTGTTGCTCACGTTGCAGCAATTTGGGTGGCTTGTGGCGGCGTTGTGCATCGTTATCATCGCCGCTCACTTCAGCATGTCGGGCGTTCCATCTTCGGACCTTCCGGGTCCGAAGCCTCCTCCGCCCGCCCGCCAAACACCTATGCCAATCCACTGACGCCCGATCAAAACGAGGCGGCTCCAACAATGGGAAATTTCGCTATGTCATCTATCGATCGCGGATATAGGCTCGGCGCGGCGTTCGACCCGCAAACATTTCGTGAGAGATTGGCCGCGACTGCGAACAAGCGGACGCCCGCAAAAGAACTGGCGCATTATCGCGCGTTGGATTTCGTCGCCAGACACCCTCGCGCATATGTCGTGACGGCGTTGTTTCTTCAGATCGCGCCTTTTATAGCGCTCTTGCATGTTAAGGGATGGTTCTAATGGCGCGAGTGATCAAGAATTCCAAGGTAACGGAGCTGCTTGCTCGTCTCTTTTGTCTATATGGCCTGGTTTTGTCCGCAAGCGCCTTCGCGGACGATCGCGCTGTGTTACAATGCCGAGCGACAGAGGGGCAAAGACTGCTAGCCGGCGAATGCGGTGCGCACGGCTGCGATTGCGGCGTGCTCAAGAGCGAATGCGGTAAAACGCTCCAATGGCTCAAGACCAACGGTGAGGGTCGTGCGAGGCAAGAGGGTCGCGCGTGGCAAGAGAGTCGTGCATGGCAAGAGGCGATTACCGCCTACAAGACCAATTGCGGAGGGTTCTAATGACGCGAGTGATCAAGGCTGATTTTTCCCAACGCGGGAAGTCTGAATTTCGTCGAGAACGGCTTGCGCGCCAGCGCGAAGAAAGGCGGAAGCTCGCAAGCAAGGATGACGAGGCGAAACCCTTTCCATATCTCGACTTCGCGATCGGCGCGTTGAGAATTACGGCAGGGTGTATCTTGATCGCCGTAGCGATCGCCGCGCGTTGATGTTACCTTTCGCGAAACGCAAGAGTTTCTAGTTTATGCCTACGCCCGAATGCCGCCCGGCCTCTTTGAACTTTCGATCTCTCAAAGAGGTAGCAAAATATGCCGATCGATCTCACAAGCTTCATGGACGCTCTCGGATCGCTTGAGAGCAATAACAAACAACCCGGTCTAAATTATAGCGCCGTCTCGCCCGCTGGCGCGCTCGGCGCTTATCAAATCATGCCAGCCAACCTTCCCGCATGGGGCGCGGCGGCAGGCTATCCGGGCATCACGCCCCAACAATTCCTGAGCAATCCCGCCGCGCAAGACGCTATCGCGTCAACCCAAATGCAAGCCTATTTCGACAAATATGGCGACTGGGGAAGCGTCGCTCAGGCATGGCTCGGAGGCCCCGGAAGCATTGGAAAAAACGTCGTCGATCCCTATTCGGGCATATCAAGTAATTCCTATGCGGGATGGATCACGGCGACGGCCGAAGCCGACTATGCGGCCAATCAGCAAACCGCAGATGCTGGGTCTATGCCTACCGCGAGCGGGCCGGGCGTTGTTCAGCCGCCTGCCGATGTATCGCCTGACAGCTTTTCGAACCCTTCGCAAAGCTACGGAATGCCTTCGCTCGGGAGCGGCGACCCGAATGC
>Ga0182030_10024554_pt1 | contig 11062 bp, 7 predicted proteins | sample 812S3MmetaG_FD_121299 | JGI IMG/M metagenome (GOLD analysis project Ga0182030, IMG submission 121299) | Permafrost microbial communities from Stordalen Mire, Sweden - 812S3M metaG (Illumina Assembly) | ecosystem: Environmental > Terrestrial > Soil > Wetlands > Permafrost | place: Sweden... | reverse complement strand
CGTCGTCGCTCAGCGTGAACTTCTTCCCGTTCTGGCGGCTAATGCGTTCGAGGAAATGAGCAGTGAGAGGCAGGATGTCTTCGCGGCGCGTGCGCAAGGCGGGCAACCGAAGGTTGACGACGTTGAGCCGGTAAAAGAGATCTTTGCGGAAGGTTCCGTTTTCAACCATGGCTGCCAGGTCCCGGTTAGTGGCGGCCAGGATGCGCGCTTTAATTGGTACGGTATGGTTTGCCCCGACGGGCCGCACCTCTTTTTCCTGCAGGGCGCGAAGAAGCTTGGCCTGCAGATCGAGTGGAAGCTCGCCAATCTCGTCGAGGAAGACGGTTCCGGCTTCCGCGGAGACCAAAAGACCATCCTTGGAGCGATTTGCGCCCGTGAAGGCGCCCTTGATGTGTCCAAAGAGTTCGCTCTCGATTAGTGTTGGCACGAGAGAGCCGCAATCGACTGGCAGGAAAGGCTTCTCGGAGTTTGGCCCGCTGCTATGAATGGTTCGGGCGACCAATTCCTTGCCCGTTCCACTCTCGCCAAGGATTAGGACAGGATGAGTGCTTTCGGCAACCTTGGAGAGAATGCGGTAGAGCTTCTCCATGGCTGCCGAATGGCCGATCATGGAGCCGAATCCCGAGGTCGAGCGCAAGCCCTCGCGCAACGTTCGCGCACCAGAGAACGAAGAAAAAGTCGCAGCGGCGCGTTCGAGGACAGTTGAAAGCTCGTCCACCGCGAATGGTTTCACCAAATAGTCCGATGCTCCGAGACGCATCGCGTCAATCACGGAATTCAAGGTCGCTGAAGTCGTCATTCCGATGATGACCACTTGAGGGCAGAGTATGCGGATCTCGGAGACGAGCTCCAGGCACTCCGCATCGCCTGGAGGCACGTTTAAGAGAAGAATGTCGACGAGGTGCTGGCAGGCAAGGGTCCGCGCCGCCTGCCGGTCGCTGGTGCTTTCGGCGGTATAGCCGAGAGTCCTGGCAACCTCTTCGCACGCGCTGCGGATGGTTGTATCGTCATCGACGACAAGTACACGTACCTTCAACGAGGGTTCGATCGATTTAGGTGTAGGATCCACTAGTCTTGAATAAACAACTGTTTGAAACATTGTATGTGCCCTTCTGGTCGTTGGTATGTGGGATCGATCACCGATGATCGATGCTGCTTTGAAAGCGGCTTTTATTACCCCCGGACAGGTAGTTCAATCTGGAAACATGCTCCGAGCGGGTCCCGGTTAGCCGCGCGAATTTGTCCACCCGCCGATTCGACGATTGACCGGGTAATCGAAAGGCCGAGTCCTCGATGCTCGGTTTGCCAACTCTCACCTGCACATCCGGTCTTTGACCGCGTCGTGTAGCCGATCTTGAAGATCTCTTCCAAAGCCTTGGGCGGAATCCCCAACCCGCTATCCTCAAAGTTCAAAATGACTCTTGGTCCTTCTCCTGCTGCGGCTGGGCACTCGCGAAGAATCAGTTGAATTCTTCCGCCATCGGGCATTGCATCGGCGGCATTCTTTGCGAGGTTGACGAGTACCCGAGTCAGGTCTTCACTGCTGAGACGAACCGGGAGCGCGCCGCCGACGGCGTTCACTGTGACGGTGATGGCTGGTCCAGCTAGAGCTGCTAGCAGATTCCGATTGGTTTGCAGTTCCCACGCGAAATCGCCGATGAGTTTCGGCGGTATTTCGTCCCAGTATTTCGTTGTTCTCGGCTTGTGGGCCGCGACTTCCGGTAGGCTCGGCGTCGGGTCCATTTGCGTGGTAATTGCGTTCGGCGCGATGTCAGGTTTTTTCGGTGCTCCCAAGGTCATCAGGCGGTCCACGAGCCGGCGGCTGGCCGCGGCAACCAGTTGCAATTCAGTGCCATAGTGTCGGTGGGTCGCTGCGAGAACGCCAGGCTCCTCCAAGAGGTCGCAATAGAGGCCCAGAGCAGCCACCATGTTACGGGCTTCATGCGCTACTTCCGCCAAGTTTCCGTCGGCGATGGATTGCAGGTTAATAGATTGCAAGGCCTTTTCCTCACCTATCGGGTTACTTGCTCCGAATGTCGGTTGCTTTATCTGTTCCATTTCCAAACTCATCCTTTCTTGCCTCGTCATTCGTCTGCGCCAGCATTCCCGCCTTCGAATATCGTTCAGTTTTCCCAATTCCGCTCTGGCGAATATCCGGCGAATTCTGTTCTCTGTAAATACACGCTGCGTGCCAAAGTAGGACAAACTTCTAAGTAATTGAAGAAAAAGAGAATTAGATCCGAAGTCGAGGGACTAGGGGGGCGTCAGTTCTGGGGCGGACCGTTCCAAATCGGGAACTTCCGCTTCGATTCATCGAACTGGACGTTTAGTTTCAAGACCTTATTGGCATTCCCATTTCCAGGCGCTCTATCCGAGCGATTCCCAGACCGGAACGAAAGTGGGCCGGTCGCGTAGAGCTGCACGATTCCTGCTTACCGTACAATCCCCCTATGCCTCCGTCAGGCTCTATTAACTTCTTTCGTCCCGGCGGCCGGACACCCGGCCAGCTGCGCCCCCTCACTCTTACACCGGGCTTTGTGCAGACGGCGGAAGGTTCAGTTCTGGTTGTGCTCGGCAACACGCGTGTACTGACCAACGCGACCATCGAGCCAGGGGTTCCGGGCTGGCTGCGCAACTCCGGACGAGGCTGGGTTACAGCGGAGTACGCGATGCTGCCACGTTCGACGGTGACCCGCACGCCGCGCGAGAGCGAGCGCGGCAAGATCGGCGGCCGGACCCATGAGATTCAACGGCTGATTGGCCGCAGCTTGCGGTCGGTGGTTGACATGCAGCTTCTAGGCGAGCGAACCGTGATTTTGGATTGCGATGTGATCCAGGCGGATGGAGGCACGCGCACCGCGGCGATTACTGGTGCGGCTGTGGCGCTGGCAATCGCGCTCAATGCGCTGGTAGCTGCTGGGGTGCTGAAGCAATCGCCCATGAAGCAGCTGATTGCCGCGACGTCGGTGGGGATCGTCGGCGGCACGCCGCTGCTCGATCTTTGCTATGAAGAGGACTCGCAGGCCGAAGTGGATATGAATGTGGTGATGACGGCCGATGGGGGCTTGGTGGAGACGCAGGCGACGGCCGAAAAGGGTAGTTTTTCGCGCAGCGAGCTGAACGGGCTCGTTGATTTGGCAGAGTCTGGCATTAAGGAGATTTTCGCCGTCCAGCGGGCAGTGCTGGGAGGCTAAGGCGGCGTGTTCCACTGTTTTAGAGCCCCAAAAGAGACCTTCTTGGCATCGATGGAGTCTGGTTGCTGTGCTGGTGGGGATCGGCGCGGTCCGTCTTGCCGCGAGCTAGATTCCCGCACGGCAGGCGAAGTTGATCGATCCGGGGCTGCCTCTTCGCGCGGGCGGGCGAGAGCTGCTGCAAATTGCGACGGTTCAAAACGCAGCAACAATCGGCAGCTCGATGCTGCTGGCCCCAGCGGCTCCGTGGTAAACGCGCTGTGTGGCTTTCTTGTATTCCTCCGGCTTGGCCCAGAAAATGTTTGGCACAAAGGTTTGCGGATTGCGGTCGTAGAGCGGGAACCAGCTCGATTGCACTTGCACCATGATGCGATGGCCGGGCAGAAATACGTGATTCGTGGGCGGCAATGCGAAGCGATACGGAAGCGGCTTGCCCGGCTCAATGGCCTTGGGCGCTGAGAAGCTCTCGCGATAGCGGCCACGGAAGATGTCCATGGCGATTGCGAGTTGATAGCCACCCATCTCAGGATGGTCCGCAACTTGATCCGGATAGACATCGATTAGCTTGACGACCCAGTCGGAGTCCGTTCCGCTGGTCGACGCGATGAGATTGGCGATGGGCTGGCCGGTGATATGGAGGGGCTGGATCAAAACGTCAGAGGTATAGGTGAGCACGTCGGTGCGGCCCGAGGCTTCTCGCTGGTCGTCGACGAGCCACTCGGGCCAGGTCAGCGGCGGGTCGTAACCGATGGGCTGGCTGGGGCGCGCGCGGTACGGAATGGGGTGTGCGGGGTCAGAGATGTACTCGTCAAAATCGTCGAGCTTGAGGTTTGTTGATTGAACAGACTCCATTGCCGCTCTTGAAGCATCCCCTTCCACCGGCGCAGTGAACCCGAGCTTGAATCCCGGTTCAAGGTAGAGCGATCTGTTGGCTGGAGCAACCGGCCATGCCTGTAGCGTCTGCCAGCGGTTCATGCCAGTTTCAAAGACAGTGACCGGCGCGATGATGTCTGCCGGGGCATCGTCTTTCAGATAGTGATCGAGAAAAGGCCGCAGGACGTTCTGGCGAAACCACGTGCCGGTGTCGGAGCCAAAACGGATTGCTCCGAGAGACGCGGCGTCCTCGATCTCCTGGCCGTGGTGCCATGGGCCCAGCACCAGGAAGACCTTGTCGTTGTTGGTGTCGAGAGGCTTGATGGCCTTGTACACGGCGGGCGCGCCGTAGATGTCTTCCTGGTCCCACAGACTATGCACGAGCATCGTGGGCACCTTGATTCCTTCGTGCTTGAAGTCGTCAAGCAGAACTTTATCGACGGCCTGATCGCTCCAGAAAGCGTCGTAACTCGGGTGTTCGAGGATCTTTTTCCAGAAGCCCATTTGCTCCAGGCCATGCTCGCGGCCCAGTTCACCCGCCGAACCCGCGCTCATGTATTCGTCGTAGTCGTCGAAGTGTGCAGTCCACCATTTGGCGTTGGGATTGTTGTCGCGCGTGCCTTCCTGCTCGTAGATGTAAGGCATGTTCTGTTCGCGAAAAGCGCCGTTGTGGAACCAGTCGTCGCCCATCCAGCCATCGACCATCGGGTTCATGGGGACGGCGACCTTGAGCGCGGGATGTGGATTCACGAGGGCCATCAAGGGCAGGAATCCGTCGTAGGAGATGCCGAGAATTCCTACCTTGCCATTGGTCTCGGGGATGTTCTTGATAAGCCAGTCGATGGTGTCGTACGTATCAGTGGCTTCATCTACTGGCGTGGGATTCTGCGGCCCGTGGATGGGGCGATTCATGACGTTGTCGCCCTCGGAACCGTATTTGCCGCGAATGTCCTCGACGACGCGGATATAGCCGCCTTCGACGATCACGTCGGTGGCGTTGTCATAGCCATAAAGAGCCGGCCCAAGGTGCGCGCTGGGGACGTGCATGGTGAGCTGGTCGGCGCTGTACGGAGTGCGCGTGAGCAGGATCGGTGCGTGCTGTGCGTCTTTGGGCACAAGGATGACGGTATGTAGCCGGACGCCGTCCCGCATGGGGATCATGGCTTCGCGGCGTGCGTAGTCGAAGCCTGCCGTGGCGGGTTGCAGCTCCTGTGGTGTCTCGCTGGGGTAGTTGGGATATTGCGGCTTGGCGGGCTCGTTCTGTGCGAGGGCGGCGAAGGGAAAAGCGGCGACGGCCAGGGCGGCTACAGCGACGCGGATGCTGTGCATAAGGCGGACCTTTCGGAAGGAAGCTGCCCTTGCAGGGTAACGCGGCAGAGTGCGAATGAGAAAGAAGGGTCAGGCAAAGTCGGCCAGAGTTTCAGAAAGCTTCAATTGGCACGAAAATGGGTGCCCCATCCTAGCTTTGCTGGGGTGGGAGACCACTAATCTCAAAGCACAAAATTACGCAGGTTATTCCGAATCGAGATTGCACAGAAATTGACGCTTCTTTTCGCGCAACGAATCGCAACGGGTGGAAGGGTGCGGCGGTCCGAGCGTTTCGGCGTGCACAGATTTATCGGGTGAGGCAGGCTTCGATCAATGGCCACAATGCCCACAGTATGCTCGACGGTGCGTGAAGAGTCTTCCCACCGAGCCAATTCAGGGGTGTGTTGCAGAAGATGCGAAGTCGAGAGTCCTCGGACAGCCCACAGAATCAATCGGACGATTCCGGTGTCGCTCTCGTGCGCGAGAGCCGCCTGATCGCGGCCGCGATCAGCAGCGCGACCGTCAGATCCCAGACGCATAGCCGGCCGAACTTGTAATCGGGCAGGTATCGCCATGCGCCAAAGCGGTCGATCACGAACTCTTCAACGCTCCACCACATGTTGAATCCCGCTATTCCAAGCACAATGCGTACAATCCACGGAAGCTCTGCAAAAGAGACTTTCTTCATTCAAAACTCCTCCTCAGGGGTTTATGTTCGAGCCATTGCGGCAACACCTTGCGTGCAGCGGGTTTTGCATTCTCAGCCATGGTGAGCAGCACTCCGGTCGACCGGTTTTGCAAGCGGCCTACTTCGACTGAAACCCAAGGGCAACAGCGATGCTCAAGTTCGATCCGGTCCGCGATTTGGCTCGCAGACCATATACACAGGCTAGAACTTGAAGTTAACTTCAAGTCAAGCGGCGGCGAACCGGACGCAAAAATCAATGGATGGATCTGCAATGACCATAGGCGAATTGTCGAATAGCACGGGCATGCCCAGCTCCACTCTGCGCTATTGGGAGCGAATTGGGGTCCTGCCGAGGCCGATGAGAGTCAGCGGGCAACGGCGTTACACCTCCGAGACCGTGAACTTGGTTGCGGTATTGCAGCTTGCCCAGGCATGCGGATTTTCCCTGCCAGAGATGCGCAGACTGCTTCACGGTTTTCAGCCGGGGACATTAGTTTCTGAGCGTTGGAGAACGTCGGTTCGAGACCATAGCGAGATTTTGAAACGAAAGATCGCAGAACTCAATACGATGCGCCGATTGCTTCGCCGAGTCGAACGATGCGATTGTGTCAATCTGGCGGAATGTGGACATAGAGCGAGCAACCTGCTGGACCGCTCGCCGCGTCGCAATGGAAAGTGACAAGGCAAGAGAACAACGTTCAAGGAAAGGAACTTCTGAATATGCCCAACGATGCCTCCCTGCGCGAACAACTGAACAGCCTGCTCACAGCGGGAAACGCACACGCCACCTTTGATGACGCGGTCAAGAATATGCCCGTGGAACTGCGGGGGAAGCGGCCCAAGGGTGCAGAGCATTCGCCGTGGCAACTGTTGGAACATCTGCGGATCGCGCAGTGGGACATCCTGGAGTTTTCGCGCGATGCGAAGCATAAGTCCCCAAAGTGGCCCGAGGAGTATTGGCCGAAGAGCCCTGCGCCTCCCGATGAGAAGGCTTGGGATAAGAGCGTGCGTGCGTTTCGCAAAGACTTGAAGGCACTGTGTGAGCTGGTGGCCGATGAGAAGACCGACCTGTTCGCCAAAATTCCGCACGGGGATGGGCAGACGATGTTGCGCGAGGCCCTGCTGACGGCGGATCACAACGCGTATCACATTGGGCAGTTGGTGCTGGTGCGGAAACTGCTGGGGGCGTGGAAGTGAGGACAGTGAAACAGAGAGACAGAGGAAGCAGAGAGGCACGACCGAGGGACTCCGGACTAGGGGACTGAATCGGGCGTCGCGCCAGTTTCTCAGTTTCTAGTTTCGCTGTTTTTCTGTTTCTCAGTCTCAGCCTAACGCCGCCGCCAGCAGCAGCGTTCCCGCTAGGCCCACGACGGATAGCACAGTCTCGAGCACGGTCCAGGTGGCGAAGGTCTGCTTCATCTCCAGATTGAAGAAGGATTGAATCATCCAGAAGCCGGGGTCATTGACCTGCGAGAAGACGAGGGAACCGGTCCCCGTGGCAAGCACCAGCAATTCAGGGCGCACGCCAAGATGGCTGACCATGGGCGCGAGCACGCCAGAGGCGACCGCCATAGCGACGGTGGCAGAGCCCATGGAAACGCGCACCACCGCCGCGAGCAGCCATGCCAGGATCAGCGGCGGCATGTGCGCCTGCACCGCCATCGAGACGGTGGCTTGTGCGGCGCCCGAGTCGCGCAGAATGCCGCTCAATCCGCCTGCCGCGGCAAGAATCATGAGCACGTTGGCAATGGGTTCGAAGGATTCTGAAGTGAGCTTACGCAGCAACTCGCTGCCGTGATGGCGGCCTGTCTGGATGCGTGGGCCCAGCGAAACCAGCGCCGCGAGCACGGCAATGAGGAGCGCCAGATCGGCGCTGCCGATGAAGCGGAGGCACCTGTTGGCGACACCGCCGGGAGTCGCGAGCGAGTCGGCCCAGCTGGCAAGAAAGATGAGTGCGATGGGGAGCAGGATGGCGCACGCAGCGCGGATGGGACCCGCGGGTTTGGGCAATGGTTCCGCAGGTGCTTCGGTGGATGCGGACTTCGTCGGCTCCGCGGAATCGGCCGTATTCCCCCCATCGGAGGTCTCGAATAGCGTCGGCACTTCCGAGTTCTTGTAAGCCGCGACGCGCTTTTTCCAGAAGAATCGCGCCAACACCCATTCGAGCACCGGTCCCGCCATGACGCCCGCCGGAATGCCCACCATCACGCCCCAGACGATGGTGCGGCCGAGATCTGCGTGATATTGCGTTGCGGCGAGCATCGCCGCCGGATGCGGCGGTATTGTTCCGTGTACGATCGAAAGCCCGGCCAGCATGGGCAGGCCAACAAGAATCGGAGGTCGACCACTGCGCCGCGCCGCGGCGGCGATGATGGGCATCATCAGCACCAGACCCACCTCGAAGAATACTGGCATGCCGACAAGGATTCCCAGGCCAAGGAGAGCCCATGGTAAGCCTTTTTCTCCACAGCTCTCGACAAGCGTATTTCCCAACGAGGCTGCACCGCCGGAGCTGGCGAGCAGGCGGCCAAGAATGGCGCCTAGGCCCAGCACCAATGCGATGTGTCCCATCAGTCCGCCAACGCCAGCAGTAAACGAGAGCGGAATCTGCGTCAGCGGCATACCGGCGGCGATGCCGAGTGCGAAGGCCGACACGGCAAGTGCAAGGGCCGGGTGCAGGCGAACGCGAGCGATCAGAACGAGCAGCAGCAGAACGGTTCCCGCTGCGCAGGCGAGCAGGAACCAGCTGGAAGGGATCGCAAGCGCGACGGGATGCACGGACGGATTATTCCACAGGATGCCGACTAGCGGCTCTGAGTTCTGAACCGGCGAGCTTGCTGATTTACGGGACCATCCTGTCTGGTCGATCTGGCGGTGGGAGGGCCTTTTCGCTTTGAAGCTGCAATGTGCTGATTACCGGCTGGAGGATTGGAATTGTGCCGGTCAACGGATTCATTCCGATATTGGAGAGGTCGACGTGCTTCAAGACCTCGATGAGCCCCACTTTGTCGGCTCCGATGACACCTGCGAGTCCTTTAAGCGCAATCACCTGTGCATTAGTTAGAGCTTGTGCTTGAGTTGGTTCGAGGAATGCAACACGGACGGCCTCGAGCTTTTGTTGGTAAACCGGGGGCAGAATCAGCTCCTGCACTTCGAGCCTCTCGATTTGAATTCCATATTCCTGCGTTTTCTCGTCCAGCTTGACCTTCGAGCTCCCTAATTGTTCTTTGAAGTTTGGCAGTGGCTTCTCTTGTGGCGCTGCGCCTTCTTCGGTGCGAACCTGCAGGTATTGCTGCACGTAGGGAGAGATCAGTTTTTCTGCGGGCAACTGGTTGATCTCCTCCCGCATGGTTCCGGCTGCCAGTTTCTTGATCCAGAACTCAGCCGCTTCTGCAAGATTCTCATCTTTGTGTTGCTCGCCTTCGTGGTAGTCGGAGGCAATTCGAGACACGTAGACGCTGGCATCAACGATTCGCCACCAAATGCCCACGCTCAGATTGACCGCTAGTCCATCGCTTGTGATGATGGGATCACTTTTCCAGGTTGAGAATTGTGTCTTATAAGAGATGCGCCCCTTGTATTCCTCGCCGTTCCAAGGGGAGATTGTGCGATATCCGCCATCGCGATCCTTCATTGGGACCAACTTCTTGTGTCTCAGCAAAACGACGGTTTCGCCCGGTTCCCAGAATATCCATTCGGCGTTGCCGAACCAGAAAGGGGATTTCTTCAGGCCGAGACGAAAGGCGCGGTACTTGGCACGAGACCTGTCGGTAGCTATCCAGAGCAGAACAAGCAGGATCATCACAATCAATGCCACAATCCCGTAGTAGGTGAATCGGTGCATGATGAGAGAGTTCCTTTCCGCGCTTTGCGCGCTTGTGAGTTCATCCCGTTTTGCTGCGTCAGCCGAGATACGTTCAACCAATGCATTTCGCAAGAGGTAGGCGTAGTTCAGTCCTTGTTGCTTATCTACTCCGCTCAGAGTGTTTGATAGTCGCCCTGCCTCTTCGTACCGCAAGTGATAAATATTGGAAATGTAAAAATCCTTCGTTCCTTGGTCGAGCGTCGAACTCCGGATCAAATTAGGCAGATCGGAATAGTCCTTTCCAACGTCTGGGTCATCAGACTTGACCATTTCAGGGTTGTAGAAGCTTTTTGTTTCTGCTTCGTAGATCGCATTGATTTTGTCAAGGATTCGGTCGGACGTATCTTTGCCTTGGTCGCCTGCCAAGCGCTGCCATCTTTCGGTTGCGCGACGAATCTGAGCTGTTCTTGCATTCTCGATTCCATTAAGGCGAGACGGATCGGATAGCCGAACATCGCGTTCGCATGACGCGACTTTGAGACCAAGCAAGGTCCGGCCTGCAATGAAGACCTCTGTTGCAGCAACGTAATCGGCCAAATCGGCAGTTGTACCGTTGTCGGCGGTCAAAGTTTCAATGTTGTCGACTTTTGCGAGAGGAGCGGCATCTTGATAGTCTTGTGCCTCCTGCGCAACTCGTCGAACTTCACTGTGCAGGAAAGTGCATTTCGGGTTGGCAACGTCTCTTTTTAGAGGGACATGCGTCGCCTATTCTGAGTACAACGAAACGCAGAGCGCCAACACTATCCCGCAGACTTGGGGCTTCGCCACGCGCGCACCTCTGCCGATGAGTAGCCTCGTCATGATCTGATGGGGGAGCGTCTATGGTCCGTTAGCCCGTGACCCGTGTCAAGCTCGATTCACTGTTTTAAACGATGAAGGGCAGTAGTTTCCTTTCAAAGGACACGTCGATTTTTCAGTTGGGGGTCTTGTCTGAGCTTTTGCCCTCCATTGTGTTCGGGCGCACACTTCGCGCATTTGCGCGTCTGCTACGATAAAAACGATCACAATTCCCGCAACCTCACGTGGATGTACCGGCCCAAAGGGTCCAAGAGGGGCCTGAGCCTACCAGAACGGGGTTGGCAGCGGGGTTTAAGACACGGATTTAGAACCCGAGATTCAGGGCAAAGGAGAGTTGAT